>Ga0182007_10000049_pt1 | contig 101142 bp, 91 predicted proteins | sample Sormic07211113_1_FD_123023 | JGI IMG/M metagenome (GOLD analysis project Ga0182007, IMG submission 123023) | Rhizosphere microbial communities from Sorghum bicolor, Mead, Nebraska, USA - 072115-113_1 MetaG | ecosystem: Host-associated > Plants > Roots > Rhizosphere | place: USA: Nebraska...
CAGGTGCTCAACACACAGGGCTGATCCTTGCGCTGGTCAGAGGCGTAGACCGCGTCTGTGATCAGCGCATAGGCAGCGGGTTTTTCGCGGGTGATGTAGGCCTGCACGAGTGTTTTGAACCCTGGTGTCGACGCATCAAGAATTCGATAGCCATCCTCGTGCAGAAACAGAGCTCTGGCCTCAACTATGCCTTTCTCCACCAGTCCGGTCACGACATAAGCGGTTTGTGAGGCCAGGGTGGCGTCAATGTTTTCCTGAAGTGTTTTCATAGTTATGGTCTACGAGTTGTGGTTAAAGGGTGCATGCTTCATCTGGCACGCTACTGGCTTTCACGGGTTCAAGTTCGGGGTGCGCCAGCACCCAGTCCACCCAGCGAGTCACGCGTGGAATGCAACTGTGCAGTGCTCTGCGATAATCCGGGTGCAACAGGCGAACAATTTGTGATTGGTGGGCCCACTCGCCCATCAACAGGACATCGGTCTGTTCACGGTTCAAATCCAGCACATCACGGCCTTTGTGAACAAAAACATGGTCTTCATTGCCCGCCAGCGAGCCACCAAACAGCTCCCTGGCCAGCAGGGCGGCGAACTTACAGCTGCTCGATCGATCTTCACACGGTGGCAGCCCCCGCTCACCCAGCTTTTCATTCCAGAGAAGCCGCATGGCCTCTTTCGCCAAGCGAATGTTTCTGGCTACATAGGGGATTCGACCAGGATAGGTCATCTGGATGTCAGCTTTGCTCAGCATGAAGACCTCGATTTATGCCTCAATTCTAAAAGAGAGGATGAGAAAAAGCACGCCGATTATGCATTTAGCTGTTTATTGACGAAACTGTAGATTGTTACGCACACTGGAAGGTATTGAACATGAGGAAATACCATGGCCAGGAAATTACGCGAGACCGGTCTTGAGCTGGTGTTGGGGTACATTGACAGCACCAACCCTCAGGATGATCAGATTGGCGCATTGCACCAGAAGATTGAAACGTGGATTGACCAGGCAGCCAGCGCGCCACTGATAGAGGTTGATCAGGATGCGTTGCTTCGCTTCGCCAACAGCAAGGCACTGGAGGTGTTGGCCACAATCAAGCACCCTGGTGATTTACGCGATCGAATCGCTGAGTACCGCCACAAAGTCGAAGTAGCGGGCGTCTATGTCGACAGTGAGCGTGATCAAGAGGAGCCTGGTGTCGCCTGCGCGCAACACCTGCCGGGTCTACTGCTGGTCAGGGACAAGATTGGTGGAGCGCGATCGTTTTACGAGATCAAGCTGCAAATCATGGCACTGTCGGTGCAATTGTCGCGAAAGCCGCGCATGGTCATCATGCCCTATGAGCAGGAACACCTCATTTACAAGCAGGTAACGGCCATTCTTGAAAAGGTGGCTGCCTCAAAACTCAACCGCGAGGATCTGGTCAAGACCATTGACGAGGTCAAGGCCAACCTTGAGGATGCGCTGGGTGAGGCGGTTCGCATTGCTCTGCGAAATCGTTATGATGAGCGGACACGTGATTATGCAATCTGAAGCGTTGTTTTGCCCGAACCCACCTAAGGACATGCCACTGTGAATGAGTCAACGATGCACGATGTCTCGGAGTTCGCAGTACTGTCCGAACGGCCTGGCGAATCAGTTTTTTTTGAACAAACCGTCAAGAAAACTCTGACCGAGAACAGCCAACAGCAGTTTTTGGATAAATGCCTGGAGATGGCTAGCTACACCGCCCCTGGCGTACTGGAAAAGATCATCCGTCGGGGGCTTTACCAATATGTGGGTTTGGGCCAGGTGTTGGTGGTGGATAACGCCACTATGGAAGCTGTTTACCTGGAATCTCTGGTGTGCGCCGACATTATTAATCGATTGCAATCCCAAAAAATCGCAACAGGCGATCTTGCGGGCGCTGCGAACCTGTTTATGGCAGCCACCGTTGAGGCTACCGCTGCTTTCAACGCCAAATTTTGCGAGCTTTTCAGGCAGCATGTTACGGTATGCTTACAACCCATTGATAAACTCGATGGCGCTCGCTTGATCTATCAAGACGGGTCGATGATCAACTTAATAAATGACAAATCAGGTAAGGTCGTTTTGAGGTGGAGAGTCAATGACCATCATCAGAAACTTCTCCATCTACTGCATGGCGAACAAACCAAGCATGGTCTTGTCGCGGCCCTAGAACTGTACATGAGGGATAACCAGGTGACTCCTCAATACGCCACGGTGCTGGCCATGCGCTTTAACCTGGATCTGAATCTGGTGCCTGCAAATGAAAGACACCTGGTGCTAGAACGGGATTTGGGCCTCTAGTACCCTGCTGGCTAAAAGCTGCCTCACTTCGAGCGTTAAGGATTTTGTATGCGCAACGGACACAAAAATCGTAAGCCGGCAAAACCTCGCAAATCTTCCATCCGACGTGAACCCTCACAGGATCAATGCTTGTACTCCTTTGCTGTAGCGCCTGCTCATGCAGGTCGTGGCAATTTCGTTGATCAGATGCGAGGTGGGGCAAACTGCTGTGAAAAGATGCTCAGTGATTACTATCAAATGCTCGAAGCCATTGACATTCATTTGATTGAGGATGCCATTCGATGGGGGCTGTGCCAGTATCAATACGTGGGTGGGGGCAAGATCATAGCCATTGATGGGGAAGCCGCACTGGTGGCTTATCAAGAGGCATTGCGCATCTCGGCCACTGTGGTTTCCGATGATGGCCAGTTGAGTGGCGCACGACCTCCTAGGATCGATAAGGAAGCAAAGAACAGATTCAGGCGCGCCTTTCGGTCAAGTTTTTTTGACCTGGTCAGCGCAAACCGGGCTTCAGTGGATTCTCTTGTAGGCGCCAAACTCATGTATGCCGATTCCACGACAGTGGTTGTCGATGGGCGCCTGCATGAGGCCAAGATCCAATGGCTGGATAGCAAAAGTAGCCACCTTGTTTGCTTCTCCTTGACTGAGGGGTTGTCCTTTGAGGGCTTGCTGGCGGCATTTGAGCTGTTCATGGAAGACGGTACAATTTCTCCTCGCTACTCAGCGCCGTTGATCATGCGCTATGAACTCGATAAAGGCTTGATTCCACCAGATGAGCTGAACATGCTGCTGGAGCACGACCTTGGTCTTTAATCCCAATCACACCCCCTTCCTGGACAACCTCAGCAACGAGAGTTTGTGGCGTTATTCGCCAGAGCTGTATGAGGCGATGTGCCGCGTCCTGGTCAGTGACGAACACCCCCATGGCCAAGCGCTTCGAGACATTGATCCCAATTCCCGCATGTTTCACAAGACCAAGGCCTTGGCCCAAGCGTTGTGCAGACCGGAAGTACTTGCCATTGCGGCCACGGAACAATACCTGGTGGAGACGAGCCCAACCTTTTGGGTGGGTGGACAGCCCTTTAAAGCAGATGATTTTTCCCGGCTGGTGAACCAATACGGCTCCATGTTGGCGTATGCACTGGCTGAAGCAGGCAACTCACAGCACCTGGACATGCTCAAGGTCATTGCCGGGCTGCCGCGCCTCATCATCGGCCCGCTGATCAACGAGTTGGCCAAACCCTCGTTTCGCACAGTGCGCAAAGATACTGAGTCTATTGCTGAGTTGATTAATGTGCTGTGCATGGCGACGGCGGGCTCCCCTGATCAGTTTTTGCGTTCCATCGTCATCTGCCCTCAGCCCGACAAGGTGTCCCGGTTACTGGGGGTGGATCTGAATGGGGTGTGCAGTTTTGAGCGGGCCAATGCAGTTTCTGACGCTGAGATGCGCTCGACTTTCGATGAGGTGCTGTATCAGCCGCTTGCGCGCCATCACAGGCTCAGAGCAAAAATGTCACCGGACATGTGGTTATGCTATGCCGGCCCAGCGATCGTCGGCCTGTCGATGACGCAAAGCCATGTCTTTCTGGAGCGAGGGGTTGAGCCGAAAGCGGTGCATGCACTGACCCAAAGGCGTTTGCGAGCGTTCTACTCATTAATGCGCGCAACCTCTTTGGATGTTGAGAAACTGGTCAACGTGGGGGCGAGCGCGCCCTTCCTGTGTTTCTCCAAAAACAAAATTCCCGAGTTCGTGAATGCTGAGGATTATGCGGGGGTAGATTTCATGACGGCCAGAGCGCTCGACGATAAAGGGGCTTTGAATGTGATTCGTCAAGCACAGGGATTGATCGCTGGGCCACTCTCTTTTTTCAAAAAAAACGCTGAGCCTGAGAGTCAAAGAGAAGCTCTTGATCGCTTTCAGACACTGCCAATCAAAGAGCGATTTTTGGCTGAGCATGTGCACGCCTTTGACGCCAATCGAATTGATCACTGCGCCAGCTATAACATCGGCTTAGGAACCGCTTTTAATCCGTTTGCTCTGCCGGGAGCAATCGAAGGGTTCCGCTCCTGGCACCTTAAAAACCAGGACGTTCGCCGCCCATTTCACCCCGCTTTAAGGCGTGGTATTTACTGGGTAGATTGGGCAGATGAGGTGACCATGCAGAAGATGTTTTCCGCGCTGGCAACGGCTCGCTGGATGGACAACGACGTCGCCCGATATGGCCTGGCTTTCTTTGCCTGGCGCTTTCCGGATGCCTATGACAGAGCTTATGCTGACCTTATGACCACCCGCCCGAAACGAACGACTGTCGATCGAGTCGCCGAGTTCATTAGTCCTTCCATGCCGTCATTTGAACACCTGCACCCGAAACATTGGGCCAACCAACTTGAATCTGACCTCGGACTCTGAACGCCATGAAAGGTAAGGCTACATTGCTGCGACAAAAGCTCCTCAAGCGTGTCGAGAAATTCGGCAGACTGGACTTAGACGGCATGTCCGACAAAGATAAAAGTCTAAACGCCAAGATGTACATTGGTCGGCTGACGCGTGATGTGATTGAGTTTGGCTATCTGGCGCTCAAAGAAACGCTGGGGCATAGAGCAACCAACCTGAATGCGGTCTGCTCGGAAGTGGCGCGTCAGGATATGTTGGATGACAATCTGGCGGTGAATGGCAATGCCATCGTTGCCCCTGACGCCTTCCTGCGCATAGATCGCAAGAAAATGAGCTATGCCGATGCAGTAACCCATCTGCCAACCCTCATGATGTATTTTGCCGCTCCACAGGTCGAGCTGTACCGGGCTTTTCAGCGTGTGCCACTCGGGCCTGAATTGATGGAATGGCTGTCCATCGGGGAAAGCGGCACCTATGAATTCGAACGGTTGCGCAAGCAATCCCCGCAGCGCTTCGCTGAGCTGACACGCCTGGTATACACCGACAAGCACGGAAAGAATTCCAGCAACCTTGCCTATCTCTCCCCCCTCATCATGGCCTTCGGCGTAACCAACTTGCAATATTACCTTGAGTGCAAGGTCGATAACCTCGATGCGCAAGAGGCCGTATGGGGGCGGCTGCACAGCTTCCTGACGGCAGTTGGTTTTGACACAGGCGGCGCCGACTATTGGGCGAACCATTTGCAAGATTACGCCTATTTTTCCTATCCGCAGCTGTGGAAGAAAAATACCTTGCCAATGCATGCTCAGGAGTTTCTGGGCGTGGAGGAAGGCATTGCGGAACTTGAAAGAGTCACCAGACAACCCGCCTGGTGCAAATCGGCCATTGCGTATTACACATCCAACCGAGTTTTTGGGGGGTTAACGCCCAGAGCCCCAACTGATTTTGAATATTTCAGCGGCTTTATCACAAAGCTGAAAAAAGAGGGCGTACTGGATGAGTACCTGCGCACCTCGGGCATGATGGAGATGATCATGCATACCCCGAACACGGCCAGACCTTGGGCTCACCGCATCGAGGATTTGTTTAGCGCGTACGTTCTAACCAAAGGTGTACCAGAGATCACGCACCCGTTAGTGCATTACGTTTTGTACAAGCATACGCCCACGAATGATTTCGTCTGCGCGGCTTGCTTTGATGTGGCGACTAATCGCAAGACCAACGCCACCAAGTCCCGCGCCATCCTTAAATCGCTCAATCATTCGAACCCTGAGTGGCTTGCGAATAAAATCGATGTCTACATGCATGACAACCCGCTGGCGTCATCCTGTAAGAAGCTGTTTCCCTTCATGGCTGACCCAAATGCCTACATGGAAATACTACCACCCCAGTTGAGAGTCGAACTACTGGAAAGCGATCTTGGGCTCTGAGGCGCCCAGCCCGGTGCTGACCTTAACAAAGTGTGCGCCTGCATCGAGCACCAAATTTATACCTGGGTTAATTCCCCTGACATGCCATCGTTTGAAAACCTGCGCCCAAAGCATTGGGCAAACCGACCTGAATTTGAACTGGAATTTTAATGTAAATGGAAGCTAAAGCTGCTCTCTTACGACAAAGATTGCTTGAGAAATCCGCTGAGTACGGCAAGCTGAATTTACAGGTGATGGACTCAAACGATAGCACCTTCAGCGGCTTGATGCATGTTGCTTTGCTGTTGAAGGACATTAAAGCATTTGGCTATATTGCCTTGAAAGAAACGTTAGGTTACGAAGCCACCGACTTAAATGCGGCCTGTTCCGAAATTGCCCGGCAGTACATGTTGGACAACAAGCGAGGGTTGGCTGGCGATGCGATTGTCGCGCCGGATACATTTCTCAGGCTGGCTCACAAGAAACTCGGCGAATTTGAGGCTGAAACCAACCTGCCCGTCCTCATGATGTATTTTTCCATTCCTCAGATTGAGTTGTACAAGGCCTTTCAGCGCACTGCATTAGGCCCTGAATTGATGGAGTGGTTGTCCATTGGTGAAAGTGGTACGTATGAATTCGAATTACTGTCCAACCAGTCGACACCTCGATTTTCCGAGCTGACACGTCTGCTTTTTACTGATCGACTCGGTAAAAATTCCTCGAACATGACATTTGTTTCATCAATGATCACGGCGTTTGGCGTGACGAACCTTCAGTATTATTTTGAACTTCGTTTGGACAACATTAAGGTTCAATTCGCAATAGGTAGACGGCTCAAGAGTTTTCTTGAAAGCATAGGGTTCAATCAAGATTCCGCCAACCATTGGACGAGTCGGTTGCAGTATTATGCTTATTTCCCTTATCCGGCATTGTGGAAAAAAAACACCTTACCCATGCATCCCCAGGAATTTTTGAGCCTGGATGAGCGCTTCGAAAATCTTGAGTGTCTCAACGAGTGCGAGTGGTGGCGCGAGTGTGAGTGGTGGAGAAAATCAGCCGTTGCTTACTACAACTCAAGTTTTTTTTATAACACCATTGACCACTCTGTTGAACCCGTTGAGTTTGCATACTTTACTAGATATATTGGGATGTTACAGGCAGAAGGCGTGACGGATGATTATTTTCGCACCTCCGGCATGTTAGAAATAATCAGAGGGGCTCCACACACAGCCAAACCATGGGCGCAACGCATCCAGGAATTACTGAAAGCACATCTTAAGAGCGGGGAAAGTACGGATATTACTCACCCAATAGTTCAATATGTGCTGGCCAAGCACACCCCAGAGGCTGACTTCGCCTATCAGGCCTATTTCAATATTGCGCTCCTACCCAAGACAAACATGGTTAATTCTCAGCGCATCCTGAATAAGCTCCAGGCGTTTGATCCTGGGTGGCTTGCGAGAAAAATTGACGCTCACATGAGCAACAAGCCTATTGTGTCCAGCTGCAGGAAATTATTCCCTCTAATGGAAAAGCCTGAAACCTATGTTCACCTGCTACCACCGCAATTGAGGGTCGAGTTGCTGGAGGCTGATCTTGGGCTCTGAGGCACCCCAAAAGCGCCCAGAGGGCACTCCATCTCGATCGGCCCAAAGATGACTGGGGTTTGTGCTGCTCGCTTCCCTGGCGCATGCTGCAGGCCCTATGCTGAAGACAATGAGGGGCGATTTGCTGATGAACCGCTCACCACCTTACCGAAGCGATGTCGACCCCCACTCAGTGCCGGGTCAACACCCTGGCTGGCGGTTGGGTGACCCCCTGAAATACTCCTGGATCGACAATTCACATGACCAACATTGAAACCATTGCTGACCGACTACTAGCGAAACGAACCACCTTCTGCAATCCGTATTTCACCCGCCAGTTTTCCGGTGAGTTAAACCCCGGTGAAATAGATCCGCTGGCCCAGAACCTGATTGGCGAGTTGTTCAAAGATATCCGTGTATCAGGCTTCTTGCCCCTCAAGGAAATTTTCGATGCGCCCGATGATGACATCAACCAGGTATGCGCGGACATTGCGCACCAGATGATTGGTCTCAATCAGCGACTTTTGGTGCCTGTAGTGACGGCTGCCGACTTCATTGATCTGCAGAAAAAGGAGATGGGGTGGGATTTGGCGACTTACAGGTTTCCCTTGCTGATCATGTATTTCGGGGTGCCAAGGCCCGAGTTGCACGCAGAATTTATGGCGGACAAACGCGGTCGCAAGCTGATGGAATGGCTGTCCATCGGTAAGCAGCACACGTTTGACCTGGAACTGCTGAAAAACCAGACCCCGGAAAGGTTTGCTGAACTCACCCAGGATATTTTCGGCGCAATGCCCGTCACCAAAGAGGAATCCGGCGCCCTGTTTCAATCGGTCATCGTCGCATTGGGCACCATAAATTTCCAACAATTCGTGGAAGCGGAGGCCGATTTCAACGTTGCCGGCGAGGCAGTCAGGAATCGCCTTCAAGCCTTTATGTCGGCCACTCCCATGGAAGCCAATAGCGTTGAAGAAAACAGTCAATTTGTGATCAAAATGGCCCGCTATCCCTACCCTCATCTGTGGGGCAGAGGCCCTGTACGTCTCAAGCCCCAGGAATTTTTGGGCATGCCGGCCAAGCACATTGACAACATGTTTGGGAAGAATAACCGGTATGGGTTATCCAACAAGCTTGACTGGTGGCGATCACCCCTGCACTTCTACTTTGAGAGCAGTTTTTTCAGTGCGCAGATGCCAAAACCCGAAATCCCACTACGCTTTCACAGCTATGTGGATTTCATCGAACAGCTCAAGACCGTCTCGCTCAAAGATCGCTCGCTGATGACGCCGGGGATGGCGTATGTGCTGGAGGGTGATCTTCAAAACGCCGGGCACTGGCAGGAACAGTACGAAAACCTGGTCTCGAAAGCGCTCTGCACCCGCGTGCGACCGCCAGAACTGGACAAGCCGGTGATGCGGTTCCTCATCCGCCAGGAAGGGCCATTTCCTGACAGCTTGATCAGCCTGTACTTTGAGGAGGCCATGAAAATGGGCAACTCTTGGAGCACCTCACAAAGTATATTCAAGCAACTGAGCCCGGCAAAACCTGAGGTACTGAACGATCTGTTCAAGGCTTTTCTAGCCGGCACTCCACGTGACTCCGAAATTCGCAAGATTTATCCCTTTCTGAAGAACCCAAGCGAGCACCTCGAACAGTTCTCCGAATCAATCAGGGTTGAACACCTAGAGACAGAGCTAGGCCTCTGACCCAAAGGCAGAGCGCTCGACAAGGGCGCTCGGAAGCCCGAGAGTTCATAAATCAAAATCGTCGGTAAGACTAGATTTCTTTTCGACAAACAGACGCGAACTTGCTCTCTTCATGATCACTCGATCTTGCTGCGAAAGGCCGACTTCATCGTAATACCTGTCCTGCAGGCGCAAGACGTTAATCTGATTATTGATGATGGCCTTTGCTTCATCGCTATTGAGACCATACGCAAGCGTGTTGCTCAGCAGGTTGCGAAGGCTCGATTCGTATCCGTAATCACCAACAATCAGCGAGTTTTGTGACATTTGCGCAGGGTGCGGTAGGATGTCGAACGCAGGAGAAAGCCTGTATTGGCCCTTCCCCTCATGCAAGAAACCATGGTTTTTCAGGTGGTCATCCGTATTGCCAATCAAAACGTTGAAAGCCATGCGACGATAAAGCTCGGCAAGATCAGCGCGGGGTGAGGCACTGATCTTACGAATGATCAGTGCAATCTCGCCATAGCTTGCCCTGGAGTTAATATCACCAGGGTTCAAACGATGCAGGTTGATCAGCGCGTTGGCGCTGAGATAATGGACAGGGTTCTGATCGACGCGATCAAACCTGCGCACCAGCAGAACAGGCTTTCCACCCACTATGTCTTGCTGGAGGGTTTCGACGAACATGCCACAGTCCTTGGCCATCTGCAGAAAAGCGCTTTCAGCCTTCACTTGATCGAATGTATCCGTGCGGCTACCCAGTTTTGCTATCCACTGCACGCCATCCTTGCTGACGACGACCTTGGGGCGTGCTCCCCCCATCGATGAACCATGCCACAGGGCCCTGGCCAACCGAGGATCCATGCCCCCAACATCCACATCACCCGATTCAATGGCATCAGCCATTTCCATGAGTGATTTCAGATCCTCGTAAACTGGAACCGGCACGTCAGGCAATACTTTTGAAAGCGCAGCCGAAAACCTGAGTGCGCCCACACCTGCCCCACGAGACGCAATCAGCCATTCAATAGCGTTTCCTGGAGCCTGGCTGTGTAAAGACAATGTGACGCGCTTACCCCAGCGATCCGGGCCCGCGTCTTCAAAGCAGAGCCACAATTTTCTTGACTCGAAAGTGTTCGTTCCGAGCGGGAGATTCAGCGGGTCAATCGCAAAGGCATCTGAATTGCCGAGCCAGCTTTTAGCGTAGGCAAAACGATAGGTGCCGGCGCTCAGATCCAGGATGCCCACAGGGGTATCATGCCCAGCGATTCTCATGAAAACATACGTTTTAGAAATTGGTGTCGAGGGCATCGTCTGGCATTCCTTTGAAATGACGTTTACGGTTCGTGTTTTCCAGTGCTTTGCCAGCCTCATCAAGCTCGGGAGCCAGCATCTCGCCCAGCATTACCTCAATGTTCATGGCTTGGCAGACACTGAAAATCACTCCAAGGGAAATGCCTGCATCGCCATTGATCAGGCGCCGATACGTCTGTGGCGTGATCATTGCTCTTTCGCACAGCAATTTTTTTGAAAGACTGCGCCTGCAGCGAGCTATCTCGATGTTTTTTCCTAAAGTCGAAAGAGCCTGGAGGCTGTTATGACCAAGAACGAACATGGTGATAAATCATCCTTTTGTGGCTTATAAAAGTGTTATATCACCACTTTATGCTTCTACCCCATACCCGTCAAACTTAGCTGACTTCAAACCTACATTTCGCGATACCGCAAGAGCCAAGGCATGCAACCGTTCTTGACCGGCAACTTCCAGGTAGCGCGCTCTGTTTGAGCCAATGCACCACGTGTTGCCACGTATTGCCACGTATTGGACAACGGAAATCAGAGGCGCGGGAACGTTTTTCGATGATTCGACACCTAACCAGAAACAGGCGGTACGCAACGCAGTGCTCATTCAGTCGCCGAAGGGTTCATTGTAGTCATCGCGTTTCGTATGGTGGAACAGGTCAGTCCAGTCATCGTCAGTGTCTTCTAGAAGAAAAGATTTGCGGGGGCGCGCCGTCTGGTCGGAGCCTGGAAACAAGTTTAAAAAAAGCACCGCAGGAATGCAGCCAATAATCAGCGCCAGCAGGGTGAGCACAATCGCCCATCCAGAAAAATGCCTAAGGCCGTAGGCAGCAAAAGAAGACACTGCCAACGCCAGCAAGATCGCACCCAGGCCTTTTGCCGCGAGCTTGACGAAATACTTGGTGGTATCAGAAGCCATACACAATTCCTTGATGAGCCTGGTCTTCAGCGTCGAGCCAACAAATGTCGACGCTACCCAACATGATCACCGATCAGCCATTCCATTGGCAATCCTGACCAACTGACTCGCGGCATACTCTTCATCCTGTACGCGAATCTCATCTTGCAGTGTCGACGCAGCCGATGGCACAAACATTTGCTTGGCGCAGTCCTGAAGCCAGGCGCCGACCCCACTGGGAAAGCACTCAGGGGTCGAATGACGTGGGGATTTTAACAGCAACCGTGCGGCGGCACGCTCGCTGTCAGTTCGTTGCTCATCAGCCGAGAGATCGCTCAGCCATTGTTTAATGTCAGTGCCTTCAGTCATGGTCATCTCCTTGCCTTCATTGGATTCATAGTCCTCGAAACTGTGCGCATTTAACAAACAACTCTTCTGTCATCGGCAGTTTTTTGCCTTTGGAGAACTTCTGCGCCAGCTTCAGCAGTTCCTTGATGTCACGACCCCCCACCGTGTTGTACCTCTCGCACAACACGGCAATCAGTTCACTGCTGAGCGACGCCTGGAACTGTTCACCCAGTACCTCCCACAGCCGACGACGGTCGTCGTCGTTGGGGGTGCTGTATTTAATATGTGCAATACACCTCGACAGGATGGCATCGTCAACGTCGGCGACACGGTTGGTGGTCATGAACAACAAGCCTGAGAAATATTCAAGCGTGCGCAGGAAGGATGCGACCACGGCATTATGATCAATGTCATCGCCGCGCTGGCGAATGTAGACATCCGCCTCATCGATCAACGTGACAACCCCCCAGCGCTGGGCCCTGGCCAGAATTTCTTTGAGATTGTGTTCAACTTCCTTGGCCGTGGTACCGAGCAGCCCCGAGTGCACACGATACAAGGGTCGACCAATGACCTCGCAATAGACCTCGGCAGTCAACGTCTTGCCCAATCCAGGAGGCCCGCTGCACAGAATCGTGGTGCCCCCCGTTTTGTTATCGACCATGTCCTCCATCAGCGACAGGTCGCCCGCTAGGATGTCGATCAGCTCTTTGTGGTCTTGCGGCAGCACCAGTTTTTCCCGAAGCTCAGGCTTGTACACGTAGGGCTGCATGTTGTTCACGTGCACCCAGACAAAGCTGTGAGTTTCCAAATTGTACAGGTAGACCAGGCAGTGATACGGCAAGGTATTGAATCCTTGTTCGGCACGCTCTTCCCAATACGGGTTGCTGATCTCATCGTAGAACACACGACTGATTTGCGGTTCATCGTTCAGCGCTTTGAAGGTCACGCCCTGGCCGAGCTTGGTCGCTTTGCCCATCCGGTCATTGTACTGTTGCTCATAGGACAGGCCGGTGATCAAAAACTGCTGATAAAATGCCGGTTGAAACTCGCGAAAGCGTTCGAGTTGCTCCAGGTACAGAGCTTTGAGTTCCGGGGTTTCGACGTAAATACTCTGCGTCAGCAACAGCCCAATAAGCGATTGATTGACGATGTCATCACTGTCGAAAATAATTTTCAGGTCAGAGATGTTCGAACCCCTGGAGGTTTTTGCGGCCAAATTTGCCCGCAGAATCATCAAAACGTAGGGCTTGTGTTCGTCTTTTTTTGGGGGGTCAACATACTTGATTTCGCTGACCAGATAGGGCATGTGGTAATTGCCGTCATCAACATACACCCAGCCATCGATGGCATTGCGCAGGAAGAAGTCAGTCAATGCTCCCGGAAGGCCTTTGAGCTTGCCGATCCTCGCGTTTTGAGGATCCTTGATCATACCCAACACACTGGAACAGAGCATTTGCAGGCCGCGCCAACTGCGTTCTTTCGCGAAGGCCTGCAGATCCTCCAAGACGTCCGAACGCAGAACACCAACGTCCATCATCCGCTGGGAGTTCTCGGACAAATGCCTGGATTTATCTTTGAATTCATCGGCAAGGACAATCATGTTTTTGCTTTCGAAAAATGCAGCCAAGACAGGCCCTGTGTCCTTGGTGATATCGATAATCATAGCCAGCACCTTTGAGGATAATACTAATAATATACTCGGTGTACAATATTCTGTCAAATCGAGCCAGCGCTGGTGCACACACTGATGCTACACGTATTATGATGAGAATGCGTCAGCCCTTAACTGACTGTTCTGGCCTCTCATTTTGAGATTTGACATGATTCCGACACCCTTGCATCAGCTGCTCGCGCAAATCAGCGACTACCCCCAACATCTTAACGATGCGCTGTTAATCGACACCTTTCGCGAATGCAAGGCGTTCGGGGCTCAGGCGATGCTCAGAGGCGACACAGAGACTGCGCTATTTATGTCAAAGGAACTCAATGGACTGTACCCGGAGACCCGCAAGTGGAAGCTTGGGGTTACTGAGCGATTCGTCGCCCTTTACCTAACCGAATTCGAGCCGACCTTGAACATGGCCATGACCCTGGCCGAGGTGCCCTCTGATTTTGACGCAAGAATGGTCTCAGCTATGCTCGTGCGTCGAGATTTCAGACGTTACGAGCAGGTTGAGCAATATATTAAGGTTCTTGACAGGCGTGGTCAGTACGCCCCTATGGCGCGGCTGATTGATGCGATGGCCAACCCTCCCACAACTGATCCAGTCAACCTGAACACCTACACCGGGCACCCGTTGAACCCAGCAGTGGTTTTTTTGGACGTCGGTCGCAGCATCGACTTCAACACAAGCCAGGAACAGTTAGCCCCGATTCTTAAATTGTACAAAAAATACGAAGAATCGATTATGTCGGCAATCAGTGATGCATCTCCCGCGCTGTTGGACAGCTGGGTCTCTTTTCGCAGTGGAGCGCTGTTTACCCAGTTGGTAGATGCAGGCGTGCACAAGTTGGCAGAAGTGTTCTTTCATCAATATTGCAGTGATTTTTACGATGAAGATCTGGTGCTGAGATCGATCAAGACGGGCTTCATCCCTGATATTGAGAACTGCAAGCGTCGGCTGGCGCTGGAAATTGAGAGCAAAGAAGAAGAGTCCGGGTATTATGGCGCGATGATTCACCTGCACCTGGCCGCATCTGATGAGTTCCCTTTGCTGATTGATCCGGCAGCCAATTATTGCCAGGACTTGGGGCTTCGATTGAATCGTCTGCTGCACATTTATGCGGATACGGCATCGGCTGAGCGTTGCGGGGAAATCGCCCTCCGCTTTTTCAAGGCCTTTCCAAAAGAAGGCGAGCTTTTCCAGGATCCCCTGCCAAAGGTCTACCTCGATCGGTTTCCTGACCTGGGGGAAGGCAGCCTGCAATCGGATTTGGGCCTTTAAGCGCCTTTTCTACAAATGAATGCCTTGAGAGATTTTCGAGTGAACAACCTAATCAAGCAGTCAAATAAGGTCTTCAAGGAGATCCAGGCCTTTGCCCACCACCTAAGCTTGGAGCGCCTGATTGCTGCCTTTCAGGAGATCAAGTCATTGGGGGCTCAGGCAATGCTGGCAGGCCATCTTGAGACTGTCGCTCAACTGTATGGAATGATCCAGTCGCTGCACGAGAATGTTCCGACAGACTCGCTGGCCAAGGATCTTTATTTATCAGCCTACCTGCAGGAGTTTGCACCTTCGCTGGAAATCGTGCTGTTGATGGATAAGCCCTCATTGGCAGTGTTTGAGCATTGTGTTGACATCCTGAGCCGACATGATTCCTGGAGAATTACACAGTCGCTTAGATTGTTTTCGAGAAAGATTGCCACAGCGGAACATTATGAAACCCTTAGCCGGATTATTGATGGCGCGCTCCGCAAATTGAGCCCTGATTGTAAGCGGTTCGACAGCCCTGAATCCGTGAGCGTGGCCAAGTTGATGGCCTCTGTCTGTGATGTGGTGAACTGGAAATCCCCGGCTGTCGCTCCGGTGGTTAAGGTGCTTGGCAAACACTCGACGCTCATCAATGAACTGATCGCCAATGCCTCCACGGAAGCCCAGAATTACTGTGAAGATTGTCCGAACTCCGATCTCTTGCGCACGCTTCAGGCGGGAGGCCATCATGAACTTACTCGCCGCCTGTATTGTGAATATTCGATGCAGGAAGTGGATGACGAATTGACCTCTGACCTGTGTGAAAATGGCATGACGGTCGACTTCATGCTGTACGCGGTGGACTATCTGGAACGCACACATGACCCTGAGATACGGCTGGCAGCCTACAATGCAATTCGCATGCACGTCTGTACCGATGGGAAGTTCCCATTGATGGTCAACTTCTCAACCTTCAATGGTGCAAAGGTGGGTGAGTACATCAACAAGCAATGTCAGGATTATGGGGCCAAATACACAGGCGTTTGTCTGGACTTGGCACACAAATACCTGGATGCCAAACCTGAAGGTGCCGGTCTTTTTGTTAGGGCCCTGCCAAAACTGATGGTGGGGCAGTCTGACCAGCTGTCGGAACAAATGCTGCAAAATGACCTCGGCCTTTAATTTAACTCTTCTGCGACCTACGAGATCCCATGACCAACATCCTTATAAGAATAGAAGGCGCACTGGATGAGATCGGTGCGTTTGGCGGGCATAACAACCTCGCTCGTCTGATCGACGCCATGCGTGAACTCAAGTCCCTGGGTGCAGAGGCTATGATCTCCGGGAACGTGTTGGCGAGCAAAAACGTGTTGAGTGCCATCAGTGGCTTGCCATATAGGACATTTCAAATAGCGCTGCTGGATAAACGATTCCTGACAGCCTATCTGCAGGAATTTGAGCCGACGCCGAACATCGTTAAAGAGATCAAGCAACCAACGCTGAGCTTGCACCAGCGGCTGGTCAGCACCTTGATCACTAATGGTGATCTTGAACTTGATGACACCAAGCGCGAACTCTGTGGAAGCATGGCCAGTCGCGGTCACTGTGCACCTTTGGCACAAATGCTTGATGCCTTTTTGGTTCACCTGGGCAAGAAATCCGATAAAGACCAGGAATGGAAAATCTCATACCTCAGTGAGCTGCTGGCTGAAGTGTCTCAAGAAATGGACTGGGATCAAAATCAGGCAAAGCTCATCGTCAATGTGTTTGCAAAACATGGCTCCCTGCTGACCAAATGCATGAAGAGTTTCCAGATTGACGAATCCGGTGAGTGGAGCCGGTTTACCCATGAAAAACTGATTCGTTTGTTGCAGCCCAGTAATTGCCCTTCACTTGTCGAGGCATTGCTGCATCAATATGCCATAACGAAGCTCAATGTCGAGTTGATCGACGACATGGTCGCTGCTGGGGTATGTATCGACCCAGAGGCGCTTGAAGCCAATCTTGCGGTCAGCTATAGCGGGAGCATCGGTTTGTACGCCTACTCTGCCATGGAGCTGCATATGAGCTCTGGCGGTGAAATTCCCTTCCTGGTTAATTTTAAACGATTCGGAGGGTCTGCAGTGGGCAAATTCATCAATGCCAGGCTGTGTCAGTGGGGCGATGTACACCCTGAGGCCTGCCTAACGATCGCCCATGCTTTTCTGGATCATGACCCCCACGGCAGGGGACTTTTTAGTCAACCTCTGCCACGCAACCTGATTGAGCGTTCAGAGCGCTTGTGCGCTGACAGCCTCAGTAACGACCTTGGTTTGTAGTCGCACCCCTGATGTTCGCGGCAACAGTGGCCAATCCCGAACTGAAATCAGGGGTTATTTGTCATCAAAACAACGCCTGCTGTACCATGATTGCAGGCAGGAAAAACACTTCGGAGCGCGGTCATTGGCCAACATTCACGATGCAATTTACGATATTTTGTCAGAAGTGGAGGCCTTTGCTGAACATAAGGATCTGGGGCGTCTCGCCAATGTCCTGCGCGAACTCAAGGTGCTGGGCGCTGAGGCCATGATGGCTGGTGATATCAGCGCCAGCAACACCATTGGCACCCTGATCAACGCCCTGCCTGACCAGGCGGCAGGTCATGATGCGGTGTTGGAACAACGCTTTCTTTCGGTAGTGGTGCAGGAGTTTGTGCCGACCCAGGAGATGGCTGCGAAGATAAAAAAACCGACGCAGACCCTGCACCACAAACTCGTGAAAAGCCTGATCAGCAGCAATCACCTACGTCCCGACAGCGACAAACTGGATCTCTGTGTCAGCATGGCCAGGCATGACCACTATGCTCCTCTGGCAAAACTTGTTGATGCCATCATGAGTTTCCTGGATGCGGTACCCGACGAAAAAAAAGGCCGTTACGTTGGGGATTTCAGCGAGTTGATGACCAAGGTGTCAGAGGTGGCCACTTGGTCGCACAAGGCCGCACCACTGCTGGTCGATGCATTTGTGAAACATTCGACGCTGCTGGTTAAACTCATTAACAACAGTCCGATCGAGGATAACGGCGATTGGAATAATTTTGCCAATCCTGACTTGCTGCGTCAGCTTCAGGCTCGCGGCTGCCATGAACTGGTTGAAGTGCTGTTTCATCGATTCGCGTTGAACACCAACGACCCTCAGCTGGTCACTGATTTGGTTCAGGCTGGTTTAACCGCATCGCCTGCAACTATCGAGCAGTTTCTGGTGTATACCCTTCAGGCAAGAATTGGTGTGTATCCGTATACGGCGATCCAGTTGCACCTATGCTCAGGTGGCGAGATACCGATGCTGCTGGACTTCCAAAAGGTTGGTGGTCGGTTCGTGGGTGAGTTCATTAACGCAGGACTGCGCCAGTGGGCTGAGCAATACCCAGAGGTCTGCCTGAAGCTGGCCCACCAGTTTTTGGATCACGACCCCGATGGCAGTGGCCTCTTCAGTCACCCAATGCCACGCATTCTGATTGAGCGCTCAGAGCGGCTGCGCGCCGACAGTTTGAGCGGCGACCTCGGCCTTTGAGACCTGACTACCATACTGACCGGCAGCGGCTTGCTGCCCGAGAGACCTAGACAATGAGTACCATCCTACAAGCACGCAGGGCCTTGGCCGACATCGAAGACTTTCGTAAGCACCGAGATACCCATCGATTGATCATGGCCTTCCAGAGCATCAAGCAACTGGGTGCACAGGCCATGTGCGAAGGCGACATCACCGCCTGCAAGGTCATTGCCCACATCATCGAAACGCTGCATCACCACGGCCTGGATGTAGATAACCGCGAGGTCAACCGGCTGTTTCGGGAATGTTACGTGGAGGAGTTCAAACCAACGATCTTTACCGTGTCCAACATGTACGACGCACCCCTCAGTGTGCACCAGCAAATCGTCGACACCGTCATCGAACATGGCAAACTGGACATCGATACCCAGATAGTCAACCTGGCCACGAAAATGGCCAGTAGTGGTCATTTCGAACCACTGGCTCGGTTACTGGATACAGCATTCACCAAGATGCGAGAAGACACGTTTGACCCTGAAGACGTGCGCTGTGATGCCATTGCCGGCCTATTTCAACGTTGCGCCATCCACATTGGCTGGGAGCGGGATCAAGTGAAGCCTTTACTCCAAACCGTGGTCAAGCATGCCCCACTGATGATTGCACTCATCGAACAATGCAGCAGTGATATCCAAACGCTGTGGGATGAGGTGATCAATCCGGGCTTACTCCGCGCAGTCCAAGCTGAGGCCTGCCCTGAGCTCTTGGAAACCCTGTTTCATGAGTATGCCTATTCGAATGCTGAAGCGGATGTGTTCGAAGAGCTTCTAGACGCCGGCATGCAGATCACCACCGAGCGCGTCAATGATTACCTGCATCGCTCGTATGATGCCTCGCAAGGCCAGTACCCCTACTCTGCCATCTACCTGCATTTGTCCAGTCATGGAAAGATTCCGATGCTGGTCGATTTCTCGATCGTCGGTGGCAGGCCCATGGGTCTTTTCCTCAATCAGTGCCTGCGCAAATGGGGGCGAGACCATCCTGGGATCGCGGTGCAGTTGGCTCATGCGTACCTGGATCACAACCCCGACGCCACAGGCCTCTATATCAAACCCCTGCCGCGCCAGTTACTCGACCAGTCAGAACGTCTGCGTGAAGACAGCCTGGGCACTGACCTGGGCCTATAACACAATTAATTGTAATACGATTAATTGACAAATTGGCAAACCGTGGCTAGCAGAAATGAAATCGTCGCTTGACGTACCAATATGCGTGTAAATAGTATTGCTCGCATATTCGGGAGATGCCATGCAAAGCCAAGCCCTTGAGGCATTCATACGCCACACACCTGACCCCCTGCTGGATCGCAAACAGCAGGCTGACGCTCAGCATCAACATCTCTATACCTTTGCCGCCGCAATCACCGCCAAAGCCTCGACCTATCCTGTGCTGGAGCAGGCACGCGACATCGCGACACTGCTGCTGACCGCCGTGTCGTTCAAGCTGGCGGGCAGTAAAAAAATACCGGACAGTGATCAGCTGGCCATTGAGGCGCTGAAGCAAGCCCAGGTCATCGAGATGGTCAGTGGCCTGCTGTGCAACGATCACAGCACCCATTATCTGGCCAAGGCCGTTAAAAGTGACTACGACAACCTCTACCTCAGGCCTCCGGCACCGGTTGAGCAGCGTCACGGCCTGAGCAGCGATGGTCTGCACAGCCCCGCTCTGCTCAATCTCTATCACCTGCAGGGCGCGCCGTTCTACAGCTTTTACTGCACGCTGTTCTATTTCCGTGAGCGGCTGTACAGCGGATTCGAAGCAGTCATGGGCGATCCCTGTGATGAATTGCGCGAGGCATTGCATCACCAGCTGATCGCCAAGGGGCTCCAGGGCTTCTCCAGGGCGCTTGCGAGCCAATCTGATGCCTTGGCCCTGCGCCAGCACCCAGCGCTCGCTCAGGGCAAGCAGATGGCCTTCCCGCGCACCGAATGTGCCTTGCGTGACCAGGACTATGTGGTGGTGACACCCGCCCCCGCCATCAGCTTGATCTACGCCCTCGACCACGCCGTGGACAAACAAGCCCAGCAGGGTGTTTATCGTTTCGAGAAGATGAAGCTCGGTGGCAACAACCCCGTCAACATGGGCTCCGCCGTCCTCAATCTGTCCCGAGGCTCTGGAGCGAACGCCCACAACCTGCGTCCCCTGCGTGCTTACGTGTTCCCCTTGAGCAAGCGCCTGTACTTTTCGCAAGAGGTGCTGCGCCACCAGCGTTATGAGTATGCGTCGGCGCTGAATTTTGACGACCTTCAGGTCATGCAATACCTGCGCACGCCACTGAACAGTAAAAAGGACTTCACGGTCTGGGTGAGTCTTCTGCCCGCCGCGTTGTTTCAGGTGATTCGTCCCCTGGCCGACCTTAGGGCCTGTGCCGATACGGGCACCCTGGATCTTCGTTTCAAGTACGAAATTGAGCAGGATTTTGTGTGTAAAACGCTCTACGAAGACTTGCTGGGTCGTTCGATCGATCGCAACAGTTATGCCCGCCTGGCGCATCATGTGGCTGACCGCATCGAAGCACGGTTGTTGCGCTACAAGGGCTTTAACGCCGGTCTTGGGGTGGTTCGGAAAAAAACCATCGTGCGGGTCGCGGAAATGGTCGGGAGAAAACTCTTGTGAACACCCTGCTCATTCCCTTTGCGGCGAACAACGTCAACATGAGTCCCTCGGTGCATGTGTTTGGCACCCTGTCGATGACCGGGCTGGCCGGATTTGGTCATGCCGCCATCCGCCTGATCTCGGAGATCGTCGAAACCCCATTGGTTGACCAGGGGGGCGCGCTGGCGCTGACCGAGCACCACTATTTCCCTCATTACCAGCGCCCATCCTGGTCGAAGCGCACCACTTACGCCAAGACCGTGGCGGGTGCACCGATCCAGGAATTCCGGATCGGCTGTCTTTCGGGCTTTGTCATCCTGCGCTTTGAAGCCACTGACGCCCACCTGATCAGTATCCAGCGCAACCTGTCACTGATTGCCCACAACCTCGCCAAGTTGCGTTTTGCCGGTGGGCAATTCTTTCCCGACCCACACGGCGTGCTGCTGTTTGAAAGTGACCCCGAAGGTGTGCTCGCCCTCGCCAAAGTCCCGTACGACGCCCGTGTCTATGTCGATCAGACCCATTTGATTCAGCAGTACGCGGCCTGTCATGCCGTGAGTGACCTGGACGCCCTGATGACCTTGATCAACCTCAAGTACAGCGCCGAACACCTGGTTGAGGCGCCCGAGGGGCCAGAGAGAGACCCGGTACAGGCGCATGCGGCGGTCGACCTGGAGCTAGAGCTGGAGGAAGCCTTCGATGAACTGGAAGACCAACTCGAAGAGACCTTTGATTTTTCCATTTTTGACGCCGATGACGACCAGTGGGGTGATGTTGACGAGCGTACGCTGCTCGCCCAGGAAGGCTGGATTGACCAATATTACGGTCGACTGATCCCCGTGGACATCGGGTACCGCCTGCTCGAAACGCCACAGCCTCGCCATCACCGCTACTCCGATGAACACCCCTACCCTCATGCTTACGCAGAGCCCGTCACCGGATTGGCCAGGCTGCAGATCGTTGCCAGTTGCCGCAAGCACCAGGCGTCCATTTTCTGGAAACACACCGATATGACCCCCTTTCTGATTGTAAAAGGCTGTTCCCAATGAAAACCCCTGCGGTTGAACGCAACACGCTACCCAGCATATTCACGTTTTCCGGCAGCATTGCCTTGTCGGATGCCCTCATGAAGATCATCACCCACGATCATCAGGAATTACCCATCCTGGTGGCCGCCCGAGGGTTGCTGGGCATGAAGAGCTCAGACAAAAACGTCAATGAGATGCGCCGGCACAGCCAGGATACCCCGCAGACCAGCCCCGACCTTTCGCTGAACCCTCAAACCGTGGACAAGGCGGTGATCGACCATGAAGGCGCAGAATTCATGGAAGTGCGGTACCGCATGGTGGTCAATGCCAACAGCTTGAAACCGCATGCGTGTAATAATCTGGATATTGCTCTGGCCAGCATGGATTTTATCCGCAACTACTACGCACTGGGTGGTTCTCGGTACCTTGCTGAACGTTACATCAGCAATATCCTGCGAGGGTTGTGGTTGCACCGAAATCTCGAATTCCGCCATGACGGCGAAGTGCAGGTGACCGGTTTTGCGTTTGGCGTGGCACCCTTCACCTTTACCCACCGTGACCTGTCGACCAAGACGGATTTTTCAGCGATTGCCGGCAGTGAGCAGCTGGTCGAGCTGATGGCCGGCGCACTCGATGGCAGCCTCAAGGGCACCGATGGCGCGCCCACTCCGGCCTTCTTTGATGTGAAGGCGCGGATCCGGGTGTTTCCCGGCATGCAGGTCTACCCCTCGCAGATCATGAACATGGATGACCAGGGCAAGAAGCTGGCGTACCTGTCCACGCGCCAGGGGCAAAAGCAGGCCATCATGCATTCGCAAAAAGTCGGCAACGCGATTCGCAGCATCGACGACTGGTACCAAAAACCCTTGATCGCCGCCGCACAGGCACACAGCTCATCGCTGGAGGTGATGAAGGCGCTGATGCCCAAGATCGCCGACGGCTCCTTTGAGCTTGAAGCCCTGCCTGTTGAGCCCTTGGGCATCGAACGTAAACTGAACCTGGCGTACCGCATGGCCCTGGACATCGATCTGTTTGCGCTGCTCAGAACCTTGATCAATGACATCAACGTCAAGTTGGCCAGCGCCACCGGCTTTGCCCAGATCAGCGATGACATGCACTACCTGGCGGCGTGTTTTATCCGGGGAGGCCTCTTTGGAGGGGAGAAAGATACCAGCGAGGCGGATGTGAAAAAAGGCAAGGCGAAGAGCGGCAAGCAAGCGGCGTAATTCAATTCAATAATAAGAGAGCGGTGAGGCATCCCCTCACCGGCAGGTGACCAGCAATGTCGCAACGTTTTTACCTCGACTTCTACATCAAAAATCAACGCGAACGCGTCAAGTTTTCCAACAGCATCCTGTCTGGCGTGCACCACCACCTGCGGGGGCGGGCGCTGGACAATGTAGGGGTCAGCTTTCCCGAATTCGGCAAGAGTTTTACCGACGAGACGGTGCCGTTTACCGGCAATGTGATTCGCCTGATCTCATCGAACGAAGTCGCGCTGTTCACCCTGCGCGGCAGTGAATACTTCACCAGCCATATCCTCAACGGGGATGTCGCGGTGTCGCAGGTCAAGCCGGTGCCGGAACATGCCACGGAGGTATTTTTTGTCCGGCATCGTCAGCCTGAGTACGAAGCGCGGCAGCTGAAATTGCTGTGCCCGGACAACAGCAAGGACATCACTCCCTACAAGGTGAACAAGGCTTCACTGACCCCTTCCGGGATGATCAAGATCTTCACGATTCAAAAGCCGCTGCACATGTTCGTGAAAATGATGGATGCGCCGGAGCGGATCGACGGCACCTTCAACAGTTACGGGCTGTGCACGATGGACAAGCAGGTGTCAGTGCCCTGGTTCTAGTGGTTGGGGATTATCGGTTGTTTCTTACCGCCTGGTGCGGATTAGCAAAGGCTTTGGCATGAACGTATTTTTGAAGATGTTGGCGCCCGTCACCACCCTGGGCGCTTTGATTCATGACCTGGGCAAGGTCACGGTAAGCTTTCAGCAAAAGCTGGCGGGCAACCTCGGTTTTGAACCGATTCGCCACGAGACCATGTCGTTTGTGATCGCCACCCTGTTCTTCAAGGTGATCGACACCCTGACAACCCCGGAAGCCGTGCGTGATTGGTTCCAGCAACACCTTCAGGTGCAGCTCTATCACTACCTGAGCATTTCGCCTTACCCGGAGTTCATCCTCGATTACATCCTGCAGGACGTGAACAAACGGCTGACGGCGCCGCATTGGGCCGCAGATCAAGTGGGATTGACGGGCGCGCTGTGGCTCGCCCTGTCCCACCATCGCCTGCCCGAGGGCGCCGACTCAGCCGAGCTGATGGAGGCCCCTTGGGTAACCTTCAGTCAGGGTGACAGTTACTTCCTGCGCCAGAAAAATCCCAGCGAACACGAGCCCACCACCTTTGACGACGTGGAAATGAACCTCACGGTACAGCCGTCCACTTGCGCCGAAGGCGGGCTGCCTTGGAATAACCTGCGCTGGTGCCAGGAGGTCTTGAAGGCGTACCACCAGATTGGCCTGGCCCGGCGTCAGCTGGAACGTCGTAGTCGCCTCTTCTCGATCGTAGAAGACGACAACCCATTTGCCCAAGGCCTGGCCTTCATGGCGCGGCCTGCGCTGGTGTTTGCCGACTATCGGGACTCCTCGGAAAAGGCCGTGTATGCCGGTGCGCTGAATGAAGATCTGGTATTTGCCAACACCCTGGACGAGCAGTTTGCCGATACCCTGGATGAGCATTTACTGCATACCGGTGCCTACGCGCAGACGTATTTCAAAAAGATGTTCCTGAACAAACGCACGCTGATGGATCAAACGCCATCCCTGTCGCGTACCTCGCGGGCCCGGCAAATGAAGGGCGTGAAGTTCACCTCCAATGACCCACGCTACCAGTGGCAGAACAAGATCGTCGAACAACTGGCGCACCAGGCGAGCGATAAACCGTTTTTTGGCTGCGTGGTGGGCAAGACCGGCTCGGGCAAGACCCGTGGCAACGTGTTGACCATGCACGCGATGAAAAAGAGCCTGCGTTTTACCTGTGCGATCGGTTTGCGTGCGCTGGTGCAACAAACGTTCAACGCCTACCAGGAAACCTTCATTGGCCTGGATCTGAACAATGTCGCACTGCTGATTGGTGAGAAAGGTTACGCCAAACCCGACCCCCAGGCCGTGACCGCGTCTCAGGTCGCGGGCTTTGATCCCTTGATGCCCGACGGTACCGGCAATGACATCATGCTCGACAATGCGGCACTCGGCAGCAACTTCGCCGTGGTCAGCAAGTCCAGGCGCAAGCATGAATTGGATTTCATGTTTGATGCCAAAAAACAGCAAAAACTCATCACCACGCCGGTACAGGTGCTGACCATCGACCACCTGATTACCGGGGCCAGCCTGACCCTTGCCTCAGGCCTGAAGCAGCTGTTTCACCTGATGTCCACGGACATGGTGATTGATGAGGTGGATGACTACGATGCCAAGAGCCTGCCGGCGATCAGTCGTATGGCGTTCATCTCGGGATTCTTTGGTCGATCCTTCGTGGTGTCATCAGCCACCGCCAGCCGGGTGATCGTCGATTCGCTCTACCGCTCATGGTACAAGGGCATTCAGAAGCGCCAACAGATCATGGTGGGTGTGATCCCCAGGGCGGTGCTGATCAGCCACGTACCGGGTTTTGAAACGCGCCTGGTGCGTCCTGAACGCTTTAAGCAGGAACTGACCACCTTTCTGCGCGGCGTCGACCGCCATGCCCGCAGCCCGGCAGAACGAAAACACGCAATCAAGATCCTGCCCTTGTCGCCCGCTGTCTACACCACCACTCAACTGCAATTCAAAAAGCAGGCGCGCTTCCTGTTGCCGGAGCAATGCCGCTCCATTTTTGAGAAAGGGGTGCAGCGCCTGCATGACTTGCCGCACATTGGCGTCTGTCGTGACGGCGTGAAGCTGAGTTCCGGTTTTATTCGTTTTACCCACATCAAAAGTGCACAGCACTACGCAGCCTGGCTCAATCAACAGCAGATCGAAGACACCCTGGTCATTCCGTTCTGTTACCACTCGAAAATGATCAGCGCTGAGCGTCGTGCGGTTGAAGATATTCTCATACAAATCAACACGCGCAAGGCCAAAGATGAGGTCAGTGGTGACGACGCGATCTTCGAGCATGACATCATCAAGCAGATCGTCGCGGCAGCGCAAAGCAACGCAATCAAGCACGTCATCTTGGTGTTATGCACCACAAACATCATCGAAGTCGGGAGAGATCACGATTACGACTGGTGTATTCTGGAACCCAGTTCCAGTCGCTCCATGGTGCAGGCTGCCGGACGCGTCTGGCGACACCGCGCCAAGTTGCTGCCGGTGGGCGATTTCAACGGTTTGATCATGAGCGCCCCGCTCAAGCACCTCACCTGCTGCGATCTGGATGAAGTCTGGCGTTACCCAGGGATTGAAGACTCACAGGAAAGCAAAAACATTCCAGGGGTTTCGCTGTACCGCTTTTGCGATCGACACTCGCAGAACTTCAAGCTCAAGCGCATGGCCAACTTGCTCACCGGCTTGCGGATCCGGGTCAAGCGCCCCCGTGCGGCGTTCAAGATGGTCAACGAACACCTGGTGAAAACCACCGACCTATGGTTCGAAGACTTCAGTCACCTGAACAAACACGTGGCCAACGTCCACGCCGGCATGTGTTTTGGGGTGCCGCAGTACCTCAAGCGCACGGTCTACTCCAAGGCAGTCATGAACTGTGCCGAGCTGGCCAACCAAGCCATGAACCTCACAGGGATTCCAAGGTTATCCAGTGATCGACGTTTCAACTGGCCGCACGGCCTGCATTACGCGAGCTGCAACATGGCCGTGCTCAACAGCAATCACCCCACCAAGCGGGTGCTGCGCGAGGCCGACGAAAACGTAACCTTGTACCCGGATGACAAGGATGCAAAAGCCGCAGGCGAAGTGACCGACCATTGGCGCGTGATGGTCGAGCGCACCAGCAAACACCGTGGCCAGTTCTCCAACCTGGAAATCCCCATCATCAATGTCGACTTTGGGCCCCTGTGGGTGCCGGGAAGGCTGAGCGATCTGATGCGCCGTTACAACCTGGATACCACAGAGATGGCCGCGACACTGACGATACGCCAAACCGAGTTCGAAAAATTGATTGCCGCCAACGAGCAGAGCGCGGCTTATGTGCCGGGCCTGGGTCTGGTGCTGCACAGCGAAATTATCGATCTACTGAAAAAGCCGGTGGATACCTCAATGACCGAAGAAGGCGCCACACCATGATCAAACTATTTGCCCTGGGCTTCATGCTGTTGCTGACGGGGTGCAGCCATACGGGATTCAAGAGCAGCGAGGTGCCGGCAACGCTGGCCCGTCACTGCGTAAGCGAACAGGCCAGAACGGGGCTGGCTTATGAGGAGTGCATGAATCAGGAGCTCGACGACACCCTGCGCTAAGCAGGGCTCAGTTGATCAAAGACCGAGGTCTTTTGCGAGAAAATGATCTGCAACGTCTGTCGGACTTGCTTCGATAAAAGACTGCATTGAAAAATAGTCCGAAGCGATGGAAAATTTACGCAACTCATCTCCCCTTGCAGATAAAATTTCCTTGTCTAAATAGATCCCATTCTTACGCCCATCAGACAGGATTTTTTTCAAGATCAAAAAGGGCAAATCCTCACGTGCGACCAACTTCTCAAACGGGGTGAGTTCTTCTAAGTCGTGATGCTGTAAAGCAGGTCTTGCAAGCTTCAGAAATGTATCCAGAAGAAGTTCACATTCTTCTTTTGAAACACCATATTCTGCGGTGGAAAAAATTAATTTTTCAATTTTATCGCCAAACACCTGCCAAAAACCAAGAGTTTTATCATCGTTTTTTGGAACTCCTCTTCGCCCTATAGCACCAGAAATGCTCTCAATGTTGTAATCGACATAGTCACTCAAATAAAAAATCAGACCGCCACCAAAAGTCGATTTCAAGTCAGTAATACTTGATATAGCCCACATGAGCGGTTGGAAAGCAGATGATTTTTCGTGAATGGCTGGATATGCTCCAGGGTTTTTTAGGAAACCCAAAATAACAGCATCTTTCAGGGATTTATGGTATTCGGTCACGTAATTTTTAAAATGTGGAATAAATTTTGTTTTATCAATTTCCCTGGTTTTATCCAAAGCAATCATTTTAATCAAATTGATGTATTCATCCACATCATCAGTTGATTCGATCTTGTTTAAGTTAAGCCAATCGTAGATTGAACCCTGTCTGCCAAGCGCCTCAGAGAAAAACAAAAGCCTTCCAATCAGGCCTGAATCATGAGTGGCCCGAGCATTGAGTTCTTTGATTATCTTAGCCGAACTACCGTATATTTTAAGGTCATCAAGAAGCTCTTTTTCAGGAACGTTGCTGTAGTCAGCTGAAGCTTGATAAATAGGATTTTCGATGATCGTGCTTTTAAAATTAATGAAAGCCTGAATAATTAAAGCTTGATCGACATCAGAGTATTTTTTCAACACGGGTTTTCCGGGGCGTATGCCCAAGCCGCAGTGAATGATGGCATCCCGCAGCGCATGTTCAAACGTCTTGTCACCCACCTGGTGAGGCGTATTAACCAGGAAATTGTGCTCTGGCTGTTCAGCGGTCAGGTAGTCAATGATCTCGACGGTGAAACCTTGAGGGGCATCCGGTGATTGATCAAGGACTGGCGTGGTCATGGCGGGACTCAAAAACAGGTCATTTAACTCACTGTAAGCCAGGTCGAAAGCAGGTGTCCAGCGCCAGACAGTTCTTGGTGCAGGCCCCCATCACAGAAAGCCATAAAGCCATAAAGCCATAACTTGGGTGCCAAATGCATGAGCGAGGGTAAGCAAACAAGCCAGCACCGGGTTGTCGCAGGAGGAGCGCGTAAATCAGGGGCTCGACGAAGCCCTGTTGTAAGCAGGGCTTGGCGAATTAGAGGCCGAGGTCGTGTGCGAGAAAATCGCCCGCGATGTCTTTTTTGCTGTGCTCGATGAAGGATTGCACCGTGAAATAATCCGCTGCAATGGCGTACTTTCTTAGTTCGTCACCCTTTGCATTGAGAATCTCCTCGTTAGTGTATAGCCCCTTTTTTCGGCCAGTTGAGACGATATGTTTGAGAAAAATTTCTGGAATATGATCACAGGCCACGATTTTTTCGTAGGAAGTCAGCTGGTCAAATTCAGGCTTTAACAATTCCGGCTCAACGAGCTTAATAAAAGCGTCTAAGAGTTTATTAATTTCGAGAGGATCAATCCGGAAACTCGAAGCATTACGAATCAAGAGATCAGTTTGACTCGCAACGTTATGCCAAAAATCCATCTCGGGGCCATCTTTGGACATCCACCAAATGGCGGCACAAAGGTCTTTAACATTTGAGTCAATGTAAGTACTGAAATGTTGAATCAGGCCAGACTCACATGCAGACCTTTGATCTGAAATACTTCTAACAACCATGAAAATTGGCCCAACGACAGCTTTTTTTGATTTATTGGAAAACTTAAATAGATTGGGTCGCTTAAGTAGACCGATAATGACTGCATCCTTTATAAATTTTTCATCATCGGTGATGAATTGCGAAAGTTTTGGAATTGGTTTGCTGCTGTCCACTCTGCTCGCTGTTGTATTCAGGAGTAACTCATACAGATCCAGATAAGCTTCCACAGCAGTAGATGATGTAGCCTTGGTTAGGTCAAACCACTCGTAAATAAGCCTTAGTGAGTTGTTAAATGACTCTGCATAGTCCAGCAAACGGCCCGCAAATGAGGGGTCATTGACTATCCTAACGCAAAGCTCTTTTGTCAGTTTGGCGGTCACCGAATTTTTAAGCAGATCGGAAAATAACTCCTTCTCTGTCAGGTCTGAATAGTGCAAGTTTTCGCGGTATATCGGATGTGAGACGATCGAATTTCTCCAGTCGTCAAAAACATCAAGGATGAGGTTCTGATCAACCTCGGAGAATTTTTGCATTACTGGCTTCCCGTAACCAACAGCCAACCCAGAATGAATGATGGCATCGCGCAACGCTTGTTCAAATTTCTGCTCACCAAGCGCCAAGGGGGTATTGACAAGGAAATTTGGCTCTGGCTGTTCTGCGGTCAGATAGGTAACAATCTGAGCGGTGAAACCCTCAGCCGCTTTTAGCGATTGATCAGAAGCAGGCATGGTGGTCATGAAGAGACTCAGAAAAGGTGACTTTACTCACTGTAAGCCACGCCGAAAGCGGGCGTCCAGCGCCAGACGGGTCTTGGAGCAGGCCCCTCTCCCATGGCACCATAAAACCATATCTTTGGAGCCAAAAGCATGAGCCGCGAGTCAACCCAACCCCAAGCCTTCTTTCGCCTGACAACGAACGATCAGCTGCACGAACTGGGTTTGAATTACGACGATGTGAAAGACCTCTATGACTACCTCATTGAGGTTCTCAGGGATGATGACTTGGTGCCGGAGGAGCCCTACCTCTCCAATCTGTTCACGGCGTATGTTAAGAACGACCTGCGCATGAAAGAAAAAAACGCCAAACCATTGCTGGGTTTTCCCGCATTGCTGATGGTTATCGACAAAGACAATGAGGGGAGCCTTTTCTGCGAAAGCAACGAAACTGCCTTTGAAATAGCACTGGCACTGGCGATGGTTTTTGCGGATGGCATTCAATTTTCAACACTGCAGCTTCCCGGTTCAGGAGACTATGCCAGGCAAACCATGATCAAATTGGTCACTCAGCTATTTGATGCGGTTATGGCCTGGCTCGACAAAGAGCAGGATTACTTTGACGATTACGTTGCTGCCGAAACTCACCCCAAAAACATGGACACCATAGTTAAGCTGTTGACCCTGAGCCAAATTTGCCACCCAAAATTCAATGAACACCTCAGGAACAAGATTTCAGCTGCACTGTTGAACGCTCCGCTTCGATCGGATTACACGCACCCCGATATGCTTGACTGCCTCCAGACCCTGCACATCATTTCTGGCGCAGTGGATTCCCAGGGCTGTCCGGATTACGAAAACCTGCCGGGTGCAGAAGAAGATTTTCTGGATGCCATGTACAACATTGCCCTGGTCTTGGCTGAGGTCGATGATCGCAGCAAGCTGATCAACAATGTCATGGCTGTCGTCGTGATGAATGCGTCGTTCAACTACCTGGAGTCTGGTGTACCCGCCCATAAAGTCATTGAGTTCGTGCGGGCCACTGCCGTCTTGATCACCCCTTGGTATAGCGAGACCCTGGGTAATGACATGGATCCTGACTTTTTGGACGTCGTGATTGCCAACGTCTTCTGTGCCCACCCAGAATACTGGCCCGCCATCAAAAGGGAGCCTCTGTTGGGACTTCCGCTCAGCAAACTTCAGGAAAAAGAGCCGTATGACATTGCCTACGGCCCGCTCAAACGCCTGGAGGGCAACGAAGCAGCGCAGCGTAATTTCTTGTCGCGATTGGCAACCAACGGTGTGGACTACCTGGACGAAGACACAACGTGCTGTTTGGCCATGCAAGTCGATTTCGTTTCCAGTGCAATTGGTGCAGATGGCTATCTCGCTGCGTTGCGTACCCACCAAATCTTGAACACGGACGGCTGGAAAATTCTCCCCGGATTTCTCCTGGATAATCCCTCCAAGGCTGATTTTCTTGATAGCGAGACCCTCTCAAAAGTCGTTGAGCGGTGCGTTGAAGATATTAATGCGAACCAACTGTGGTTTCATAGCAGGAGCCCAATCTTGGTTCATGCACTCTCCTACTCAAACGGCAATTCACAACGACTACTGGAATTGGTATCAGCACAAATGCGGTCAGATATTGCTCTGAAAAAAATCATGGACTCGTTGCCAACAAAAACCTATCAGGCCTTCTCCCTGCCCGATCGCTTGCTCACCCTGCGACTGGAAGGCGATCTTGGCCTCTGAGGTATGCTTGGCCTCAGGGCTAGGCTCATGACATGATCAATGAGTACCCAAGGAAACCAGGTCTATGAACCATCAACCGCAAAAGAAATTCCCCCAGTTCTTCAGCAACACCACCAATGATGAGCTGGAAGCTCAAGGCGTCAACCTCGGCAATTTCCACTATTTGATGGAGGAAATGATGGGGGATTTGCAGACCCAGAAACACCTGCCGACGGAAGAAAGATTCTCAGCAGTGTTTTCGGCGGTTGTCAGGCATGATTTGCATGTGAAATCCGAAATTGTCGCTGAGATGCTCAGCCAGCCGGCTATACTGAATGCGCTTCAGCTTGATAACGGCGAACTGTTCTCGCGGCTCAACATCAGCGCGCAGACGATAGCTATCGATTTGATTGACAGCTACGCCACGGGTTTCCAAATCGCGGCGCTCAAGCTGATCATGGATCCCGCCAAAGCCAGAACCACGATGGTTGACCTTGGCTCGCGAATCTTTGACACGGTGCTTCAAGGACTGTCCCTTGGATCCCTGTTTTCACTGCACACATCGCCGCTCAGCCAGCCAGGTTTTATACCCGGCACCATTCAGCTGATCACCATGAGTCAAATCTGTCACCCTGAATTCAGCGAGCGCTTTCTGCAATCGATCAGGGATGAGATGACCGCCTACAAAGAGTCCGGCTTGGGTGGCGCAAAACCAGCAACTCTCGATTTCCTTGAGTCGATCCATATGCTCTCGGGTAGGGTCGATTCGCTCGGTTGCCCTGCCTTTGAAAACCTGCCGGGGAGAGAAAAAAACATCCCGGTGGTGATCAACAAAATATTTCTGGCATTGGCCGATGAACCAAACCACCTGAGAGTGTTTGAAGGCGCCATCTGGTGCCTGGCGATGAACGCAAGCTTCAGCTATCTGCAGGCTGGAGTACCTGCTCACAAGGTCATCAGCTTCGTCAGACAGGTGGCAAATGCCACTGTGCCGATCTTGAAAGCCGGTATGAATGAACAGATTTTTGACTCCAAAGACTATGCCGATGTCATGATCGCAAGCGCCTTCAGTGCTCATCCAGAATACTGGCCTGCCATTAAAAAAGAAGCTTTACTGGGCATCAATATTGACCTGGCAAATGACTTCTACCCGGACAGCCACAGTTTCGGCCCCTTTATGCTCCTGAATCGACATCAAAAGGCCAGTGAGCAGTTTCATGCAAGGTTGGTGAACGCAGGTTGTGATCCTTTGTCGATCGTACATGCGCCTCGCCAGTCCCTGCACACGGCGTACCTTGCTGCTCACTACTTTGCCAATCCAGACGCTGCCGTGGCCCGAATCGACCAGATGTTTACACACACCAGCGCACCGAAGCAGATCCCGAGCTTTCTCTTTCACAACGCTGCCATTTACCCGCAGCTGCAAGATCAAACGAAAATCAAGCTGGTTGAACAATGCGTGCAAGACTTGAATGACCCTTTGAGCAGTCACCATCAACGTCAAGCATTCCTGGCCCAGGTGCTCGCCAAGGAGCAATCTCTACTGCAGACCCTGATGGACTATGTGTCGAGCAACCTTGAGAGTGATGCCCAGCTCGGCGCCATCATCGCTGCGATTCCGGAAGTCAGGCTAAAACGTCTTTCCGTCTCTGACCGAGTGATGAGTAATCGTCTGGAAACTGATTTAGGACTCTGAGTCGCCGGCATAATCGCATTTGTCATAAATTGACAGTTTGCCAATGCTGAGGTAGCCTTGCATGTCTCTCTCAAAAGGCCAATCTCATGCGCGACACTCTCTTCCTGTCTGACCTGGACAACTGTTTGTTTCAGAGTCACCGTGTGAACCCGAAGGGGATTGTCCCCATGACCTTTAAAGCGACGGGTGAACCCCATTGCTTTGCCACACTCGCGCAACAAACCCTGTTCGAGACGCTCAAGCCGCGTGCGCTGTGTGTGGCGATCACAGCCCGGACACCCGATCAGATGGCGCGTACCCGTGGCTGGAACCCTGAGCATCGCCATCAACTGGCCCTGACCGATCACGGCGCTACATTGCTTTATCGGGATATTGAATCTGACGAGGGCTGGTCTGAAATTTCAGCATGGGCGCAGGCATACCGCTCGCAGGCGGTTGACTCGGCAGTGCACCTGGAGCATGACGAAGACCAGCTGCGGGTGGCGCTTCGCAACCTGGTTGTGCCTGAGCATGCCAGCGCGAAACTCTCGATGAGCCACAGTTTTGAGTCCAAAGTGCCGTTTTACCTGACACTCCAGATCAAGGGGCTGACCTCGGCGGAAATCGAGCAGGCCATGACCAGCGTCCGCCACCAGCTGGCGCCCATTCTGGAGCAGCTGCAGGGCACCTACATTCAGCACCAGAACGATTACACCCTCGCCTTCTGGCCGACCTACGTCAACAAGCGCAAAGCCGCTGAGCGCCTTATTGGCTTGCTCAAGGCATCAGGTGACGACCCGGTCATGCAAGACGAGCGTTTTGCCCAGGCCATCGCTGAAATGGGCCCTGCCATTGGCCTGGTGTTGACCGCAGGGGACTCCCACAGCGACATCCCGTTCATGATGCTGGGTGACTTCATGCTCACCCCGGTGGCGTCACCGATCGCCTCCAAGGCTTACGAGCACGCCGAACAGCACATGAACATTTAAGGGCTCTGCCATGCCCGGTATCACTGCCGGGCAGGTGGTAGTCTACAACCCCAAATCATGACCCAGCATGTCTTCGACAAGGTCTTTGTTCTTGGCGTGATCAATGAAGTATTGAACTGACACATACTTGGAGATGATCGAGTATTTATACAGTTCATCTCCTTTTGCTGCCACCAGTTCTTCATTGCTAAACAGCCCTTTCGCGCGCCCCGCTTCAATCAGTGGCACTATGATAGAGCCCGGCACCATCCTGTTGGAAAAAAGCTTATCCAGTAGACTGGAATCAGGGCCGACAACATAGGTAAGACTCGGGCTGCCAATAAATGATAGCGCTGCCAGCAACTCTGCCTTTGTTTCCAGGGTGTACGCGGTTCTTAAAAAAATCTCAACGGGCTCTTCTATGGCTGCATAGAGCAAATCCGGGTAATCACGAAAAAACTCTTTGGCAGTTTCCTCCATTTTTATTCTATGTGACTCAATAGCTGCGGCATTGGCGGTCACGTACCTGAATATGCCTTTGATCACTCTACTCTCCGACTCGTAGTGCATCGCCCCGCCTTGAAAAACGGACAGAACCGGCGCCAGTGGATCGCTGGCTACCAGCACGTGAGCGGTGTTCACATGCTCCAGATAGGCCACGACCATTTTTGCGCCATTACTGGCCAAACTTGTGGTCACATAATCCTGAAACTCTGGCAACAGATCCTTGGACGAGCGCTGGTAGCGATCAATTTCTGAAATCAAAGCCACCAGCCTGACGCATTCATCCATCATCTCGCCGTTGACTGGCTCTAACCAACCACTGAGATCATCAGTGTTATAGCCTTGGCTTTCACAATACTCGAACAAGCGATGGACACAGGACTGGTCGCTCTCACATCTTCGCACCAACTCTTTAATCGGTCGTTTTCTACACTTCCAACCCGACAGATGAGAGAAGATCTCCGCATCAGGCCGCTGGGCATACTCTTCTTCAGTTTGATACGCTGGGCCGTTAGCAATCTCGCGCTGCCATTGTCGCAGGCAGCTTGTGATCGTCTGTTGGTCGGTCACGGTAAATTTGCCCATAGAGCCATCCATGGGATCAAAGGCAACACAGCATTTGACCAGAGCGCCCTTCAGCGCCTCGCTAAACTGATCCGGGCAACTCAACTTCAAGTCCTCCAGGAAAAATTCATTGGGCTGAGCCTTTTCCAGAAAATACGAGATCTGCTCGATCAGAAACTCGATAGAAGGGTTCTGGTAGTCATGGAATTCGAAGATTTTCATTGAATTCAGAGCCCCAAATCCTGGCCAAGTATCTGTTCTGAAATGGTTTTATCTTTGGAGTGGTCTACAAAGTACTGCAAAGACACGAAAGACGAAATAACCGAATACTTGAATAGCTCATCGCCTGCTGCGCCCACCAAATCAATATCTGAGCATTGTCCTTCCTGACGGTATTGTTCAATCAGATCAACGAGTATCTCTTTTGAAACAAACTGATTTGAGAAAATCCTGTCGACCAAACCGGATGAATTTGAAACGACATATTTAAATTCTGGGTGTGTTAGAAATGACATCGCCACGATCAAGTCAACAAAATCATCTTTGTCAGCTTTTCTATCCTTCATATGTTGCAGGGTTTCGTTCAGCAATTTTTGAATTGAGTCTTGAAAGAATAACTTCGAGCCTATAGGTGGGGCGAGAGCATACATTCCATGCAGCCAATCGGCATTGCGGCTGGCATAACGAACAATGGCCTGCACCACTGGCTTATCTGAACATTTCGCCCCAAGATCCAGCATGAGCGCTCTTGAAATGGGCTTTATCCCAATATCGGTCAGATTTATTAGACCTTTTGAATCGTCAAAATGGTTAAGGTAGGACAAAATAGCCTTCGCCACTTTATCCGATGACGGATGACCCAGAGTTTCGCTGAAAGGCGGCAGAAGATTTTGGGCCCACGTAAGATGCTCAGAACTTTTTGCGATGATAGAAACAATTTTAAGACACTCATCGCTCGTATCGCCAATCATAGGATTGAACCAGCTTCTAAGTGTTGTCTGCCGTTCCAAAAGAGCTATTTGCCCCCTAAATAGATCATTGACGAAATCAGGGTTACGCTCCAGTCGAGCCAGTACCTCAGTACGTGGTTTGTCTTTGTTGTTCCATAGAGTCAGATCTTGAACCAGACCTTCAACTGACCTCTCGGCATACTTCTCAGGGCCGTGGTAACTGGCCGACGCCGTGATTCCCCTATGGATCTCCAAACAACGCTCAATCAATTTTTGATCCAGCAATGCGAATCGTTTGAGCCTCTGATCATTTGACGTGAACGCCTGACCACAATCCATCAGGGCTTTCTGAAGTGCAGAATCGAAAATTGCGGGATGTTGGGCCTTTTGTTCTGTCAAAAACAATTCAGCAGGATGATTATCGGCCAAAAATTTGGCCAGTCGTATCGCAAGGTCAACTGTCGCGAAGATTCCGTCAGGTTTGTTTGCGGTGCTGTCGGTCATTTTTGGAGTCACTCGTAAGGATCTTCTTTCCCTTAATGTATCGGAGCTATGCGCCTGGTGTCCAATGCGGCCTCCGCTACGCTGACCGGCGACATGAGCCGAGAAACACAGGGTTGAGGCGCCCATTCGGGCCGAGTGTCGGTTAATCATTAAATTGACAAACTGGCAATCTCTGAGCATACTCACGACCCTGAAACCCTTTCCTGTTCGCAGATCCCAAGCGATCTGGCGTCCAGGCCACTGTTTTGAATTGGAGCGGCCATGTTTCCTCATACTTTCGAACCCAGTGACGTCACCGTGCTGCTTGAGCGTATCTTCCCTGAATACCTCAGCACCGAGGAGCGCGCTGTGCGCATCGCTTCCGGCGCCCATTACAACGAAGTGATCAGCCGCGAAGCCATTCCCGATCCCTACTACATCGATCTGTTCAAAAGCCAGGTCGAACGCTTCGGTGACAAGCTGGCCAGCCTGTTTGTTACCCTGTCGTCCATTATCCTCACCAGTGCCCAGGAACGGGATGTAAAGCCCGTGCTCGTGTCGCTGGTGCGTGCTGGTACGCCAACCGGTGTGTTGGTCAAACGCACCCTGGATTTCTGGGGCCTGCACACCCCGCACTACACCGTGTCGATCGTGCAAGGCCGTGGCTTTGACGAGGTGGCCATCGCACACATCCTGGCCCAAGGCTACAAACCCGAGCAGCTGTATTTCATCGACGGCTGGACGGGTAAAGGCGTGGTGCGCAACGAGCTGTCTTTTGCTCTCAAAAAACTCGGTAATCGTTATGGCGCCTTTCATGACGAGTTGTACGTGCTATGTGACATTGCCGGCGTCGCTGAGCATGCCGCGACCCGCGAAGACTGTCTGATCTCCAGCGCGCTGCTGAGTGGCCCCCTTTCCGGGCTGGTGTCTCGCTCGATTTACCAGGCGGAACCGCGCATGCATGGCGCTGCGTACCTCGACTACATGGAAGGCCACGACCTGAGCCGTTACTTTGTCGACGCCATCGACAAGCGCATTTACGCCCAGATCAAAAGCAGCGATGCACGCTTGCATCAAATCGGCACCCCCGAGCAAGCCCAGCTGAAAATGGTAGGGTTCATGACCATGGTGGAAGAGCGCATCGGGATCACCAATCCTGTGCGGCTCAAGCCCGGCATCGGGGAGTCGACCCGCCTGTTCCTGCGTCGTACCCCGCAGGCCCTGATCGTCAAAGACCCGGAGGATCCCGAAGTGGAGCACCTGATGGTACTGGCCCAAGAAAAGCAGGTTCCGATTGTGATTTGGAGCGACATGACGCTCAAAGCCTGCGCTGTGACGCCTTAATTAATTTAGCTAGTAATCGAGTGAAGTGTGTGAGTCATACCCTACAGATACCACAAGTGGTTTGACTCACAACGGCCTTATAGAAAACTGGGTAGAGGACACACGCAAACGCATTGGAAGCTGGAAAATCCTCATTTATTTGTTCGAGCGCTATTCGTTCATGCTTTCGCCCCCTAGCTGTTCTTTGATGGGCGCGGATATATACCACACCTCCAGTGGTGCTATACTGAAAATCACAATCAATTGCGTGATTGACATCAGTAGTCAATTAAGATTTTAGCATGGGGTATGGCATGCAACTAAAACTAACTAAAATTATCGATCAGCTGATAACACACAAGCAGGTCTTAGACTTAAATGATCGAAAAAAAGAAACTCTTTCCAAGCAGGTCATAGGACAAATTTTACATCATGGCTTCATTCCATTAAAAGAAGGTGGCTTTGATGATGCGTCACAATACCCCAACATAGCAGCACTGCTTGCAAAGGATGCACTTCAAAACGAATTTGGCACTAAAACCAATGATCTCAATATTACTTCGATTTATAATCCGGGGAAGAGGCTCTCTTTTGAAGTAGCATCAAAAACAATACCAACCCTGCTGATTTCATTCTTTTCTGGAAACCCTGCGCTATACAAACAATGCTTGGAGCATGAGCATTCCAAATCACTGATGAAGTGGGCGTGTATAAACCAAGAAGGTCAATTTGACCTCGATATTTTGGATCAAATTTCGGTAAGTGATATAAACACGCTAACCAAGGAAATATTCTTACGCAACGTTAGCGACCCGCATGGTAAATGCGCCATAAAGGGGATTATCCATTTTTGGGGGATTTTAGTCCCACAGATAATCTTCTGTAAAAGTTGCAATCAAATAGATCCCCTTCTCAGAAAATGCGAAGAAATAACCAGCTTTATCATTAGACATGTGGCCTGGCTTGGCTCAGGCTATTGCCATTACGATCTTGAATTGGACACTCGGCATCTAAGGATGAAGGCGGTATTTCCTTTTTTTGAGCATTGGGGGAAATTTGTAGCGGAAGACTTTCTCGGCAAAACCTTGAGTTTTGACGATATGCTACCTGATTTTTACCTAGACCTTAGAGTGATGCCAAGATCACCGCTGAACTACTATTTTGGTTTTATCGCTGCTAATGAACACGAAAAAATCATGTCATTTCGAACTCTAGAGCAGTACATATCAAAATTAGAAGTTTCAGGTGTTAGTGAGTCCCGGTACGCCTCAGAGGGCATGATACATCTGTTGCGCTCAAGACACCCGTTCGCTATAAAAAATGAGAAGGGTTTTTATTGCGCCTGGGAGAAATTGCACAACTCGGGAAAACCCAATCCAGAAAATCCTCTGACTGTTTTCTGTCTCGAAAGAAATAACGAGACATCCAAGAAATATTTCTGGGAATACTTCTGCACTATAGTTTCAACCAAAACACCAAAAGCTAGAGCTGGCAAGATGCTTACCACACTCAGCGAAACCAACAGCCAGGAATTACAAGATTGCATTGCCCGATACATGTGTGGAAAAACAGTGGCATCAGCAGTAAAAAAACTTTACCCTTTTTTCACCGATGGATCAAAATACGCAGAGAAACTTTCAGAATCATTAAGAGAGGATCAACTCCTTAAAGACCTAGGCTTTTGATTTGAATATCAAGGCTGGTGCATCTGCGCCAGCCATTCATCAACCATTCGCATGTCGAGACTTACAACAACGCCCTGTCCATTCGCATCCGTCGAGTCTTTTGTGTTAAATTGAGCTTTGCAAATTAATCTGATCATTAGCATTCGGCCTCTCAATCTCTATGAAAATACAGCTCATCAGCGATGTTCACTTGGACGAAAATCCAATGCAGCCCCCCTGCGGGGGAAAGGCCGACCTCTGCCTGATTGCAGGCGACCTGCACGAGGTTGACCAGGGAGTGGCGCTGATCGAGGCAGTACTGCAAGTTAGGCCTGTGGTGTATGTCTTGGGTAATCATGAGTGCTACACCTCCAGCCTGCGGGCGGTGCGCGAGAAATTTCTTCTGCATGCGCGGCGGCTGCCGAACTTTCACTTCCTCGATCGCCGCACGGCGGTCTTTGAAGGCGTCCGAATTATCGGAGCAACCCTGTGGACGGACTTCAATCGGCAGGCGCCGTTGTCGATGATGCAAGCACGGGGCATGGTCAAGGATTACGAATACATCCATCACGACCATGAGAGCCGCCTCATTCTGCCGGCTGACATCTTGGATGAACACCTGCTGGATCTGGCGTTCATCGAAGCAGAACTGGCCAAGCCCTGGGCGGGCAACACGGTGGTGCTGACCCATCACGCCCCCAGTGAAGAAAGCTGCGCTGGCCGTTATGCCAACCAGTACAACAATTTCCTCTTTGCCTCTCGACTTGAGCGTTTATTTTACGATTACCCGATTCACACCTGGGTACATGGTCACATCCATCAACCGGTGGACTACCTGATCAATTCAACCCGCGTATTGAGCAACCCACGGGGTACCCAGCCCACCGAGTGCGCTGCTTACAACCCGTATTTTGAATTTGAATGCTAACTACCCTTGCAGGGCTTCCGTTATGAGCGCCTCCCCCATCACCGATACGCACCAGCTGTACAATACGATTGACCATCAACACCTGGATTGCCTGGTGTATTGGGCCTGTAAGCCTGCTGATTTCCCCGAAGACGGTCTAATGCTGGTCGAATGCGCCGATGGCCGCTGGTTCGTGGAGGTCGAATTCGGCAGCATTTTTGATCCGATTGACGGCATCTGCAAACCCGCGCTTACTCCCTTTGTTGAGCCTTCCTTCTTTGCCTCAGAAGACCTGGCGTTGGAATTCGCCTACTCCTGTCTCAAGCGCGTCTATCCCGAGCTAGAGGGTCGCGACCTTTCTGAATACTTCAAGGACGAGGATTGAGCCGATGAGCCTCCCACACCACGCGCTTCAGTACCTCATTACAACAGGCGTCTGGTGATAGTGACCCAGACGATGCCTGACCTGGAACGATACCAGGCGAAAATCAGAAAGGAGGCCATTTTCGTTGAATGGTGTGAAAAGCGCCATCCAAAGGATCGGTTGCCTCGTGGTCGGCATTTTGCGGGCAAGAAACCCGGCCCCAATCGTAAGTTGTTGGTGATGGATGAGTGCTGGCGTGCGAACGCCTTCAATTCGGTTCTCTCACCCCAGCGGATTTAGTGCCTAGGTAAAAAACCGCCAATACTTGCTGACTGTTTAGACGCTGATAAAGCATTGTTTCCCATGGTACAATTACATAGAGCTTAAGGCCAATAAGGCGGCTTTCGAAAGCTCTTTCAACTCACTTTTTACTAGGAGAACGTCATGAGCTGGGGCACACATCCAGACACGATGACCATGGCCAATGCACAAAACCAGGCCATAGCAGAGACCGGCGAAAACAACACCCTTGCGTACCGCAAGGCCTACCGCGATGCCTACGCAAAAATTGCCGGTTCCGAACCCGGAGCAGAAGCCTACTTAAAGCGACTGGATGCCAATATTTTGAAGATGGAGCAAGCCAGCGAGACAGGTCTCGACCCCATGTGAGAAGGGTTCAGGCAAGACCGAGTCTCAAAGCCCCTACTATTGGGCGTGGCAGGGGTTGAGGGCTTGGCCCGGCAAGCTCGTTTGAAAACACTTTTCAAGGAGGGTCTTATGAGCTGGGGTACGCATCCCGATACGCTCACCATGGCGACGGCTAGCGGTCACGCCAAGGCCAAAACAGGCGAGTGCGGCACACTCGCCTACCTAAAAGCCTATCGCGACGCCTATGAAGAGCTAGCGGGTGGCGAGCGCGGCGTTGAAGCCTATGTGAAGGGCCTGGATGTCTCTATCGCAAAGATGGAAAACGGCACCGAGAAAGCGCCCGAGTTAATTGACGCCCCGATGATGGGGAAGATCAAGCCGCAAACACCATGGGGTCGTTATGACGCCAGAAGACCCGGAAGCGCTGCTTTGCCCAACCTTTGCCAACGGTTCCTGGACAAGTATTTCCCTTGAATTTGCACAAAAGTCGCAGCCGGCCTTCCCAATTGTCACCAAAGTAGCGATCATATGACCACTATCTTTTTTGGGGGACTGCCATGAAAACAGCTGCTTCTAACCGAATGGACATATTTGTCCGTCGAGATCTCAACATGCGCAAGGGAAAAATGTCCGCGCAAGTGGCCCATGCCGCGTGCGCCCAGTTGCTCAACGCCATGGATGACCTGGTCTTGTACCGCGTCCTGTCCGCACACCACCACCGGGCGCTGCTGGCACTGCTGGAGCAGGAGGCCGTTACCATTGACTTGGTGGCTGACGAATCGGCCTTGCGGGCTGCTCTGAAGTCTCCAGAGCGCACCAGCATCATCATTGATCGCGGTTTGACTGAGTTTGGCGGTGTACCGACCCTGACCACGGCAGCCCAAGGGGTGTTCGAACCCTCCGACATAAAGGGAATGCCGATGTCCGGGCAAGACCTGATCGCTCGCCAGTGGTTCGTGTTCTCCAAAGAGCAGCCATTGCCCAAGGAAGTGGCCGCGAAAATGGCCGCGCTCGGATGCCTAAAAATGATGGCCAGCCTGCTCACCCCTATGAGGGACAGTGGCGGCGCTATGATGCTCGACCTGGAAGACCCAGCTTTGTTTGGCTGGCTGACGGCGGGATTCGGTAAAATTGGCATGGGTATCAAGACCGACGCAGCGCTCTCAGCGTTGCACGACGACCTGAAAGCTGCCGGTATCCACACCGTTGAACAACAAGTGGGCGCGAACAAGTTGCTGGTCATTGGCCCGCAGTTTCCGGAAACGATTGCCGCCATCACCGGGCGTGAATCTGAGCTCTACACCAGCGGGATGCTGACTTTGCTGTAAGCGATGAACGCTTCAAGCGATCAGGCCATGCCTTAGGCAAGCTCTTCGGAGAACCCAAGGTGGCGCCGCTGGTGAGCCCCTTCAAGACCCTCCAGGGCCTGGTGGGTGGTGGATTGAATGCCACCTTGATCGGTGGCTGCCTGTTTTGGCTGACACCGTTCGGCTTTTTGAATCGCTGCTGGTATCGTTTGTCATGGTCATCCTGGGTTTTCTGGGTGGCTTGGCGATGTCGGCCATCAAGCACAGTTTGCGGGAAAAAGATTGGGGCGCCATGACCAAGGGCCACGCTGGCATGCTCGATCGCATGGATTCGATCTGTCTTGCAGCCCCGATCTTCTTTCACCTTACGCGTTACTACTTTTCAGTGGCTTAACTGAGCGCTCAGACATAACCACGCCCCTTCTTGAGCACCCGTTGGTGCTCGGGAATGCATAAATCGATAATTTCGACGCCTACGCCCGGAGTGACATGGATTCGCTCCGGCTCATAGGGATCTAGCTGCTCCATGCAATCAAAAATCTTTTCAGTTAACGGTGAGTCCGGAGTATCGGTAATCTCCTTTGCCAGTAGGCGCAAAGCGGCAATATCTTCCGCCTTGTTCAGGTCATAATTTTTCCCAAGAGCTGACTGTGCTGCTAAGGCCAACAGCTCTATACCCAGGTTTCGTTCACGATTCATAATTCACCCTGTAAATAAATGAGACCTTCATAGCCATCGCAACGGCTGCGAATTCCCGAGAAATCGAGGTCGGACGCACACAATACATCGATTTGATCATTAATTGAATTCACTCAAGACATCCGTTAGACTTATACCCCTAGGCCAGCCCACAGCCTGTCGTCCTCACCGCATCCTGCGGCACGGTGAATGTGGAAGCACACTGAAGCCGGTATGTTCCCATTGCCAGGCATCGAGAATGAGGACTCCGAAACCGCTTTGCGCCGCCTGGGCACAAAATGGAAACATCACCATGTCGTCTGATCTGCTAAAAGCCCGCGCCAAACGTCTTCGCCCTGCCATAACCGCCATGTTTGGCGTGCCTGTGGGGCATTCGCAATCCCTGGAATTGGTTGCTCAGGAAGAAAATTATCCCAACTGGGACGCGGCCTGTGCCTCCTACGCGCCGGGGGCAAGCGCAAGGCGCACGCACCCCAAAGAACCATTCCAGTTGTCCATAAATGCCTCACGAGGGGCGAACATCAGCTTTGCCGGGTTGTTGGGTGCTGATCCGCAGTTGCTCAATGCTCTGAATCAGGTTCTGGGTAGTCCGCACGCGGGTGGCCTGGTGTTAATCGGCTCTACCACCGCGAAAGGCAAATCCACCACTGCCAGGGTTTTGGTAGAGCACATGCTGTCCACCTTGACCCCAGGCGCTCAGGTGGTTCTGGTGGGTGCGATCGACATCCCTTACCCTGATGGCACTGTCAGCCGGCGTGTCGACGAGTTCGACAGTTGCCTGGGCGAAGGGCCGGTGAACGAAAAAATCATCGTAATCGATGAGATTCGCACACAGCGTATGGCTTTTGAAGCGGTTGCGTTGGCTCAAGCAGGCTTGAAGGTCATTGCCACCATCCATGCTGGGCCTTCAACACAGCAGCGCCTGAGTGTGTTGCTGGATCAGTTTGGCGTCGGTGAGGCAATGCTCGGCTCACTCGACGCCGCTGGGCAAGTCATAGCGATACAGCAGACACTTCACTGGTCAACGCCTTTGCTACGGCAACAGGCCAGCCAGGAACGCCAACGCGGGATGCTGCGCAGGGCTGGGTTTAAGGGCGATTACATGGAACAACTGGTCGCGCAAGGTGACAATGCTGTTCAGCAGGCATTACTGTCCTGCATCGAGCCATAATCCCGCTGAGCCAGGGCGGTTGTCGACCGCCTTGGCCTGGTATTTCAACGATACCTCCAACATTTTCCAGCCTAATTTTCGATTTCTATTTAGATTGCCAATTAGGCAATATTTGCCCGTAAATTGTGTTGACGGACGGAATGTTTCTACCTATATTGCATACACCTCCATCCGCATAGGTGTCTGACAGGACGACATTGACGTAGATTTGATTGATATACCAACGAATTTCAATCAGTAACCATTTCATTTAAATTCTTGGGGTTTATTGACGTCACCGCTCAATGGGAGAACACGCTAGATTAGATCGGGTTTTGCGACAATTATCTTGCCTGTCGACAGTAACACGTTTTCCAAGCCTTCTATCTTGACTAGCCTGGTTAAAAAACCCGCTACCGTGGAGTTACTGCATGAGAAAAATATTGCCAACACTGATTTTGGGCGCGCTTTTGTTGCCATCGATGAGTTATGCGGGATTTTTCTCTCATCCGATAGAGAAAATCGCAATGGCTGAAGGTGGGATCTTGCTGTTTGATGCAGCGGTGCCAAGAATTGTTGCGTCTGTAGTAGAAGGAAGGAATGCGGAATCTGCAGTTGGCTTGATTCGAAAACTTTCGATGACTCCAAATGGAAGAGAAGGAGTAGTAAACATTCTTTCCTACTACATCATTACCAGCGAAAGTTCTACTTGGGCCAATAATGCAAAAATCCTGATGAACGGTGCCGGAGTTTATGATTCCAAGCTCGACGGGAAAATGCACATTGAGGCTGACAACTATTTGGCGCACAAGAAGACCCTGGAGTCCATTGCCGCATCTTTTGATGCCAAAAAAGACCCGTCAGTTAAGTGCTACGGGAAAGACAATATATACGAGCCAAGGCTTGATTTTCAGCCAAAGAACGTTCATAGCCCAGTAATGGAATTCGATTTTGGTTCGTTCAATGACCTCCACAATGAAGAGGCATATAATGATCACTTGGAGCACGACCATATTCCATCAGTTGCCGCCGTTATGCGTTTTCTTGAGGCGCGTGATGGCAGGGCAAAAATGAACAGAAAAGCGGGTCAAGGTAAAATTGTAGCTGATAACGCATCAGCGTTTGAGGTGACAGATAAGCATCATGCCACGGGAAGAACTTATAAGTGGCTTAATGACGCTAGTCAGCAACAGATGGACGCATCAAACCTCAAGGTTGCCACGATAAAAGATTTCGCTTATTATTACTCTGATGTCAAAACTCTGGATCCACGGGTAATCAAGGCTTTTTTGTCGATATGGGCAAGAAACACAATTCTGTGCCTCTATAAGTGAGACTAAATATGTCTACAATTAGCTCCTCTATTGTTAGATCAGGTGCATACAACCAGATAAAGATTGAAAGCTTTGGCTCTATTTTTGAGCCCATTCAAAAATTTCCAGACGAATTCGTTGGTGAGTTTGACCGATACAAGGCAATTCCTTATGGTGCGTCAGAAGAGGACTCCTATCTGACATACCTAATACTAATTAATAGCGAAGCTTTCTACAAAACTGATCGCGGATTTTTGGCTATTTTTCATTATTCTGAAGAGCAAGATTATGTCGTTAATTTCTTCGACTTAGAGGCTGAAATTATTGGCGACAATGAATCGAACTGGGCTTCGCAAATCTTGCCTAATGCGCGATATAAAAACGACATCGAGCGTTTTCTCGAAAAATGTGAGAGTGCATTCGGGATACCCAGGGTGAAATTCGATCCATATCTAGACATAGACCTGGATATCGCAAAGTGGAATCCTATTAAAAAGTAGACCAATGAAGCCAGAGTCAGTTGAAAAACAACTCTGGCCTTCTGAGGTTGATTGAGCAAATTTATTTTTTGTGATGACGTATGTTTTAGCTTAATCCCCGATGAACTAGAGTACTTGAATTCTCTGGAGTGTCAGGCAGCGGAGAATGCGGGCTCATCATTTTTCTCCACCCCACTCCCCAGGCTGTTCGCCTGCTATCAAGGCCTGCCAGCCAATGAGGGTCGTGTCTTATCGCCCAGCCTGTCAGGCTTCAGTGCAGTGATTTAGAGGTGCGCCACCTTACGACTCTGTCTCGCTCTAGGCTTTTCACAAACCCCACTACCGAGCACGGTGTTCATTGACGTGCAATTGATGCCCTTAGGGCCTGATCTAACAATCCCCAAAATTGCAGAATTCAACGGCAATCCTGCATTTTCCACCCTTATTTTCGATTTCTTTTTAAATTGCCAATAGAGCAATATTTAGTCCTAAATTGTGTTGACGAACGATATGTTTCTACCTATATTGCGTACACATCCCTCCGCATAGGTACCCGACATGACGACGTTGACGCAGAATTTGACTCCCACGGTGATGCCCGGCGCAATCAAAAACCAGGCCCTGACCTTTCTGGATAAGGCTATTTCTGGCTTCACCTCCCTCGGCCTTTCACTGCCAACCCAGAACGAAACGCCGGTTCAAAATCTGCTTGCCCGCATCAGTCAATTCGGAACCGATGAAGCCATGGTTATCGCCATGGTGCTGGATCGTCAGCAGGCCTTCAACCAGATGGCCCGTGACCAGATTGCCGGTATGCAAATCGCCAATCGCCAGGAACAGGTGGTTTCGCTGTTCAACAGCGTTGTGGCGGATGCCAACACTCAAGTCAAGCTGATCGACTCCGGTCGCCTGAGCATGGCGGGCAAGTTCAAGATCTGGTTCATGGAGAATCGCCGGGGCACCTTCCCTGAGCGTTTCGATAAAATTGGCAAGGTCTACAACAGTGTTTCCAAAGACCTGGGTGATCAGGTCGAGCGTGAGGAAGTGATCCTCAATGCCTACCAGGATTATCGCTTTGCGCTAAAAAACAGCGAAGTTCAAGCCCACGTCATGCTGGCTCGTGCTGAAGGAAAGCTGGCCGAAACCAAGCAGGCACTGGAACAATCCCAGGCGGTTGTATTGGCATTCCCCGCAGACGGCGATGCGGTGGAACGTTCGCAACTGGAACTGAACCGCGACCTGAAGGTGAGCGAACACAAGGAAATGGATCGCAACTACCAGATTGCCAAAGACATGGCTGATCAGTTGCGCGTGGCCTATAACGCCTCCGAATTCATTTTCGCCAGTATTGCCCAAGCCAAAGACCTGAAGGCGCGCATGTACGAGCAAAGCGTCACCTTCTTCGCGACCAGCGATATCGTCCTAACCGGTTTGTCGGTGAAGTTCACCCAAAACCACGGCATTGCTGAAGCGGCGGGTACGGCACAAGCCATGACTGACGGCATCGGCAAAGCACTGGATCACCTGGCTGAAGCAGGCGGCAAAACCATGGAGGCCGCTGTGCGTGCCGGTTACGGCCCAAGCATCAAGGCAGACAACCTGATCAACTTCATCAACAAAACCGTTGAGTGGCAACAGTCGCAAAATAACCTGATCAGTCAATCTCGTACTGAAGCGACGGTCAATGCGGCGAGGATTGCCGATGCGTCCGAGGAAGGTAAGCGCCGCTATGTCGCCTTGCTGACAAGCGCCGCCTAAGTCGAAGTGCCAGGGCTTCGATCGCGAAAGGGTCGAAGCCCAATCCGCCTCAAAACCAGAATTTAATGAAGGCTGAGTAATACTCAGCCATGAACCAAAATGCGCAACAACGAGGCCCAGAAGCCATGTCAAACACCCTGCTGAATACACCCAGCGCAATGGCGATCACCAACAGCATCGAGCAGATGCGTCATGAGCACCTGTCGCTTGATCGCTACCTGGGCCTGCAAAAAGACCGCCAGTTGATGGAGGCTGAACTCACCGCTTTTTATCAGCGAAATGGCGTGCTGGACGTGACCCCGGACATGATCGAGAAAGCTGTGGCTGCCTGGAAACGTGACCGGTTCATGTTCGGTGGCTGGCAGGGTTCTGATCTGTCGCTCAAGCTGGCGAATGCCTATCTGTGGTTCCAGCCTCGATACAAAAAAGTGCTGTCGATGGGCGCCCTGGCGGTGGTTGTGGGGTTGGGCAGTGTGTCCGGCTTTCATTCGATCAAGGGTCACTTGGCCGATGCAAAGCGTGATGAAGTGATCAGTGGCATGCAGACTGATCAGCTCAACCTGCAAACCAGCCTGGAAAGGCTCAACAAGGAAATTGCCGGCTATCAAGCCTCATTGGCACGATTCGCTCAGTCGAAACCTGGCACTGTCAATTTGCTTGGCGACAAGCTCTCCGATGTCCGCGACCAGTTGGCGGTGTTGGTTAGCCTGCGTGATGACATTCAGGCATGGTCTAAAAATAACCTGACCATTGATGAAAAGGCGGTCAAACAAAACCCAGATGACGCACAGAAAATCTGGCAAACACGCACCTATTCGTATGTAGCGGATTTTCGCAAAGAGCTTGAGCAGGCCCGTGCCGAAATGACCAAAAAGCTCGGTGTGGTAGATTCCCTGGCCGAGACGTCAGAACAGCTGGTGAAACTGCGCAATTCCAGCCTGTATGCGGCCTTCTCCAATGAATCCGACGTGGCCTTCAAACTCAGTCGCGCCGAGATGGATTTCACCCAGGGTCGTGTCGAGGAAGCTCGCAAGGGACTGGGGCAGCTCAACCAGTTGCTGCAGGCCAAGCAAAACACCAAAGGCCTTCAGGCCACCTACGACAGCCTGGTGGCCCAAGTAGAGCCGATCTTCCAGGATGCTGCTGGCAAGCAGAAGCTGTCCCAGTTGCTGGCGCAAACCCAGATTGTGGTTAAACAAGGGGACAAGGCGGCATTCACACGCCTGAGCGAGCAGATTTCGAATTTGGCGGACTACGTGGCAACGCCTTTGCATTTAGAAATAGTCAACAAGCCCAACATCAAGTCGGGTGTTGAACGTAAGTACGACAGCAAGGATGGTAACAACGCGGCACGTCGCTGGTATCTGGTGGTGCAAGCCGTGGACGCGTCCGGCATGCCACGCCAAATGGACATCTTCGACGCCGAGAGCCAGCGCACTGCCCAAGTGGCAAAGTGGGGTCTGGAAGTGTCCTTCCAGGGGTATCAAAAGGTTAAACAGGACAAGGTGTCCGACGGCATTCTGGATGACACCGATGTGGGTGACAAGCTTGCCGGCAACTACGCCTTCACCTACAAGATGCCGATGCTGACCGGCACCATCACCAGCTGGTAAGGAATTGATCATGACCAACGGCAAACAAGTTTATAACGGCATCCAAAGTGAAGTCGATCGTCTGGATCGTACCAAATTCACCATCGAGGGCGAGCTGCGCAAAAACCAGCGCGACCAGCAGTACACGGAATCCAAGCGCCTGGAATGCCTGACGGTTATCGCTCAGGTGCATGTGAATGCCCTGTTGAATCAAGGCGCCACCGGCCACGGTGAGGTCAAGGCTGTGTCGATGGAAATCGAAGGCCTGATTAGAAAGCGCAACTCCGCCTACAAGCAGGTGTTGAGCACCATCGACGAGGGCCGTACGGCCCTGCGCCAGGCAGACGAGGCCGTGACTTCGGCGGAAAACAATTTCGAAGCGGTGCGCGTCAAGGTGTACGCGGATCTGGCGCAATCGCCGGACGTGGCCAACAAACGCGCACTATCTGACGAGGCGGATCGCACTGTTTTCAGGGCCGACGAACTGGTGGCGGAAGTGACCGATGAGGCCACTGAAAAACTGCTGCCGTACCGCAACAGCCCAATTTTTCAGCACCTGTTGGCCCGTCGTTATGGCACCGACACCTACCAGGGCAGCGGCCTGTTTGCCCGCCTTGATCGTTGGCTCGCCAAGAAAATCGACTATACCCAAGCCGTGCATGATTTCTCGGTGATGAATCAGTTGCCTGCACTGGCGGCGCAGAAAGCCCAGGATGCCCGTGTCGCCCAGTCACGCGCCAATGACGAGTACAAGGTACTGGAACAGCAAGCTCGTCACCGATACAACATCGATGGTGCCGAGAAAGCAGTCAAGGATTCAAAAGCTCAGCGCGAACTGTGCCGTGAGCGCATTGCACTCGATCAGCGTGCCATGGTCGATTACACCAGCAAGACCGATCCGATGATGAACACCATCAACAAGCGCGTACGCGATCTGATGGGTCAGTTCTCGCTCGACACGCTGGATCGCCTGACCCGCGCCACCGTCGACGACGCCGATGAGCTTGCCTTGCGCCAATACCGCGAGTTGTCCAACGAACTGCCTGTCCTGGTAGAGCGCGAGCAAGAACTTCGGCGTCAGCTGGATCAGGCAGCTCAAGACTTCAGAAAGGTCAAAACCCTGCGCGACCGGTTCACCAGTCAGAACTACGACAGCTCGAACCGCAAGTTTGACTCGAACTTTGACCTGAATGCGGTGTTGACTGGGTATATGCTCGGCCAGATCAGCCAAAACGATTTTGACCGAAATTGTGAACGAAACTCCAATGTGGTGCGAGAGACGTCCAGTTATAGCACCAACACCAACAGTGGATTCTCCAACGGGGGTACGTTTGGTGGCTCGGAAACCAAATCCAGTTGGTCGACACCGGACAGCATTGGGGGTGGGGGTAGTGGCGGTGGCGGTGGCAGCGATTCCGGCAGCTTCAGCACTGGCGACAGCTTCTAACCCATCACTTTTCGAGGAAACAGACATGAATCTGATTACCCACCTGACCCTGGATCACCTTGCCCGTCTGGGCCGCGACGACCTGCTGCCGCATATGATTCATGCGCCTTGGCGGACGGTGAAAGCCTACGATCAGCGCCGAATCCACCAGCGTATCGACAATGACGAGAAGGATTTCCGGGGCTGGCGTGTCTCCGTCGAGTCGGGTCAAGACCGGATTCGCTCACAGAAGAGCTTTTATTTCAGCTCCCACAATGACTTCAACCATGCGACCCATGAGGCCCGGCAGCACCGCGATGACCTGGAAATGCAGATGGGCCTGGTGCCCTGGCGCGCCAAGAAGCTGACTCACATGGAAGACGCCTTCACGGTGTCTGGTATTGTCCTGAGCGTAGGCAAGCGCGCCCCGTTCTGGATCTACCGCCAAGAAGGTCGACGCATCATCGGCAGCATTTCCAGGCTGGGACTGCGTGATTCCTATCTGGTGTTGGCGGAGCGGGTGGCTGAAATCGAAGGTTTTGCGACAGTCTCTGCAGATGCCCCACTTCCATTGTTTTCGACTGAGCAGCGCCAAAAACTATTGGATCACGGCACATCCCTGCAAACACTTGACGCCGAGGCGCAACACAGCCGGGCCTGGGCCATTGAGTTTGTGAACAAACAACACAAACGAGCGCCCGTGCCGACGAGCGCTGTCGCCTAGGCTTGACCTTGTAGGGCGAACATGGGGGCTGTTACTCTGAGGTAACAGCCTTTTTTGTTGGACGTCTCCAATGCCGCAGCCGATGAGCCTTTCCGAACTCTCCCTTGCTTGCCCAGACATCGCCAAACGCATTGGACAACTCATCGAGCACGCCAGTGAATATTTCCATGAAGCACTGTCATTTGCCGATGTCATCCGCAAAATTGCCGCGCAAGCCGACTCCCTAGACAGCTACAGTTCCTTTTTTTTGAACTCTTTTATGCAGACAGTACGGTCGAAGACCCTCCCACTGCCCGCCCTTCGCTACATCAAGGATAACTGCCCTGATTTTTTCCGATTGCTACCTGATCTGCTAAAAGATCAATCCACATTCAGTTCGTTCAGTTCTACCGATGACTGTGATCCCATCGTGATGAATTTCATCGAGATATTCCCTCGCGACATGGAAGCGGTCAAAGAGAAAATGGCCATCCATGCCTACCTTTTTGAGTGGCTTATGCGCGCTCATTGTGCCGGTCGCGGTCTTAAAAGCACCTCACAAGCATCAAACCCGCCTGTTCAGTCGAAACAAATTTTCACTGAGCCAGAGCATGACTACAGCATCGCCGACATGCTGGACTTTTTTGAAAGCCGCTATGATTCACCCACGACACGTTTTATGGGGCGTTGTGGCGTGGGTCGTTGGCTACAGCTTCGAGCACTCAACGCGCAGGTGCAGAACAGCAAAGCCGAGACTACCCCTGGTGAGTACGTTTGTTTTGACCCTGAACGCAAGGCTGCCTACCAGGCTGTGTTGGGTCTCAACCACCTTGGCACTATCGATTTTGACCGCTGGTGCGCCGCCACTGACGAGGAGGTGGTGCTTGGCACTCGCTACTTTTTTGATGACAGCTTTTATCGCAGCGCCGATGGTGTCGGCGTTGCAATCATGGCCTCAGATGTCAGGCATGTTTTTACCCACACTGCCCATGTCATGTTACTCACCGGGAGCAACCCTGTTCAGGTGTTTGCAGAGATTCAGCGGCGGTGCATCGCCTTCAGCGATCGGTTTGCAAAAGAACCGATCTGCAAACATGTCCTTGAGGACGTCTTTCCGAAGATGATTTTCTATCCCTTCAGGTTCATCTGGCCGTCACTTTGCCTGACCGAAGAAGATTTTCGAGGCATCAAAGCCCATCAACTGCTTGAATCTAAAGCTGAATACTTGGGTCTTTTTGGTGGTTTTGGTGTCATGCACATGCTGTCGTATTCGGAACAATCGGCTTTTGCGAAAGCACGCCCGTCTGCTGTAGCCAGTCATGAGCCCACCACCAGTCCGGTCGAACAAGATCTGTCTCGATATGTCAGTGACGTTGCTGAGTTCTGCTCGTTGGTGGCCAATAACTCAAGACAAATCCACGTGCAATTTCTGCAGCGAGCGGTACTGGCGCATTTAAACCACGACATCATCCATGCCGAGGTCTCCAGGATTCTGGATTTTGGTCGAAATGAAAAACTCAAGCTCACGCAGGATGAATGGCTTGTGCAGAGTCAGGTGATCCGTCTGGTGGTCAACAGAATGCCTCAAGAGGTGCTCGACGCCATGGTTGTTGAGGTTATTCAGCAGAGCAACCAGGAACGGCTGGATGTCTTGCTGTCTTTGCGCAGCCCTTCGCAACACCTGATCCATGCCCTTCCCGAGCGGCATCATGCCACCGTGCTGGAGAATGATCTCGGCCTATAACCAATGTCAATTACCTGCCACTAAACGCCTCGCGCTGTAGTGGGGGCTTGTGAAAAATCCAGAGCGAGACACAGTCGCAAGGTTTTCCACTTCTAAGGACATCACTGCAACGTGACGCGCCTGGGCCTTAAGACATTGCCCTCATCGGTTACCGACTTTAAGAAGCTATCACCGATTTCTTTTCGCAGGATGTTTAATGCACCGTTCACATCCGCGTTTACTAGCAGGCCACAAGCGGCCTTGTACAACCCACGCTTGATTCTTCGACCACTGAAGGCGTGTTTGGCACGACCCTTGGGGTCGTAGTTGGGGATCGCATCACCATCCAGTGCTGAGGCTTTGGAGGTGTAGCTTTCCTCGCGCACAATCACCTGAATGCCATACGCCTCGGCCTTGTAGCGAATCTGTTCCAGTAATTTCGCATGCGGAATGCTGACAAATTTCTGGTTGTTCACTTTGCCGATGCTCACTTCCTGCTTCCAGCCTGGGTTATGACCAATCACCAGTGTGCCAATGTCGTGTTCCAGACACTGCTGGATCACCAGGCGTGAAGCCTTGTGAAAATGGTCATTGATCCAGCAACTGCGCTTGAGTCCCTTCGCAGCCAGTAGCGCAGAGTGCCCCTTCGAGCGCAGGATGGCCGCGTCCTTGTTGAACAGATGATTGACTGATTTAACGACCTTGCCATTGATCAGAACAGGGCGAAAGCCCGGCTGATCGGAAACGAGTGTGGCCAGGTTGTTAATCCCGAGATCAATCGCCAAGTGTTTCTTTTTGTCCAACAGTACAGATTTTTTCGCATCGGCGATCGCCGATTGCACTTCATAGACTACTTCAAGCCAGTAGCAATTACCTTGAGGTACAAAGCGTATTTCCGCAATGATCTGCTGATCATCCTTGGCCTTTAGAATCTGATTTTCACAACAATTGATTTGAATGGGAGCAAGCTCAGTCTTTTTCGGAAACAAGATGCGATGGTTGACGCAGCTCATGTGCTGAAAGGGTATGGTCGCCGTCTTGGCGTGTTCGGCATAAGAAGGCGGTCGAGGTTTGGCCTTGAACAGTCCGGGTGACTGCTTCCAACGGGCCAGCGCCTGGAAATAGCCTTTCCAGTCATCCCCCAGTTTTTTGATGATCGCCTGGCTCATGGCGTTGGGCAGGGCCCAGTAGGCGTCGTGACGGTGTTGTCCGCCCCGGATGTCTTTATCGGCCTGAGCCCAGGGAATCAACGCACCGTTGAAAAAGGACTGACGCATGAGGTAATTGGCGCAGTTGTAAACCGTCTTGGCCTGGCGGCAAAGATGCGCCACGGCACGATAATTCGTGTCGGAGCGCTTGATCAGAATTCTCTCGGTTCGCTGCATGGCCCAATCCCTGAGATCTGTCTATACTATATACTTTTACAGGGTTAGTGTCAATGAGCAGAGCGCAGCTGAAGTCCCACCACCACTGTGTGTTTGATATGAAATACCACTTGGTGTTAGTCACAAAATATCGACGAAAATGCTTCACGGATGCGATTTTAACCAGAATGCAAGCGATCGTAGAAAACCTGTGTAAGGCATGGTCGGTAGACCTGCTGGAGTTCAACGGGGAGCAGGATCATGTGCACTTGCTGCTCAGTCTTCACCCGAGCGTGATGCCCAGCCAGCTGATCAACAACCTGAAAACCGTGACCAGTCGCCTGCTGCGCAAGGAAAACGCCGAGCACTTCAATCGCTTTTATTGGAAGAACCCTGGCATCTGGACAAGGGCTTACTGCTTGTTGACTGTGGGTGGTGCGCCACTGGAAGTACTAAAAAAATACATCCAGGATCAAGAACGACCAGAGCACTAGCAGGCCGTTGGCCTGCTGGCGCTTACACCCCCACCCAAGCGCTGCGCGCTATGGATGGGGTACTCCGCGCATTTTGATAGAAATAAAGTGCAAACCCAGAGTAGCCTTAATATCTTTGATGCCGCGCAGAAGATGGGCGCCCTCCAAGGCCTGACCGTCAACACCGATTTCTTCAGCACGCTGAAAGAGGCTGGTCTCGATAATCAGCGCCAACAGCCATCCATCAAGGAGCGCCAGGAGCCTGGTCTGGGTTAAGGCTGGCGAGGGTCTTTCAGTAGTTCGATCTCGGCGCAAAACGCCTCGGCAAGGCTCACGAAGGTATTCAAGTCTTCGCCTTGCCTGAGGCCACCTTCCTGTAGCAATGCGACACAGTCCACCACGTAGAGTGCCGCACGGTTATTCAGCTCACGCAAAGTCAGCAGGCCTGGAACATCCGTGACGACCCGACTGATCCCGGTCAGTTTGCTCGTCGCCCCTTCAATGCTGACCAGCAGATCGGCAATGTCTTGCAGGGAAAATACTTTCATGGTGAATACCTCGGCGCTGGCCTGACTGATCGGGGGTTATTGCTCAATTCTGATTTCAATATACGCATTATTCCACATCCGAAAAAATCCTGATATGCTCCCAACCTGACATTTTTTGAGCCTTGGCTCACCTTTCTCATCAGGAACTGCTTATGACGATCAAGTCTGACAAATGGATTCGCCGCATGGCGCAAGAACACGCCATGATCCACCCTTACGAAGATCGTCAGGTGCGCTATCCCGACTACATTTCCTATGCGGACAGTTGTGAGCGTGCCGGTCGGCCACCGCAGGATCGACGGCAATGGGAGGAACAAAACCGCCTGATCAGTTATGGCGTGTCGAGCTACGGCTATGATGTGCGCTGTGCAGACGAGTTCAAGGTGTTTACCAACATAAACTCCAGCATCATTGATCCCAAGAACTTCGACGAGAAGAGCTTTGTCGACGTAAAAAGCAATGTCTGCATTATCCCGCCGAACTCATTCGCCCTGGCGCGCACCGTAGAATGGTTCAAAATCCCACGTAATGTCCTGACCATCTGCCTGGGCAAAAGCACCTATGCCCGTTGCGGCATCATCGTCAACGTCACGCCACTGGAACCAGAGTGGGAGGGTCACGTGACCCTGGAGTTCTCTAACACCACCACCCTGCCGGCGAAGATCTATGCCAACGAAGGCGTGGCGCAGATGCTGTTCTTGGAGTCCGACGAAGACTGTGAGGTCTCCTACAAAGACCGAAAGGGAAAATACCAGGGGCAGCGTGGGGTAACCCTCCCACGCGCTTGAGTCAAGACCAGGGGTGGCACCACTACCCCCTGGATCCTCTTATCGATAAACAACCACCCGCAATGAAGATAAAGACAAGGAAATGCCGATGCAGAGCTTCATCCCATGGCTAGGAATGATTCTATCCACCACAATCGTCGTTTTCTTGACTCACCGGGCAGGCCTGCGCCTGTACGCTAAAGCAATAACCATCACCACGGTAATTGGTTATGGTTTAGTTCTGATGGGGTGTAGACCAGGCTGGGCGCTGGTCGCGCTGTCGCTGCTATTGATGGTTGTCAGTGGTTGCCTGATGCGCCAACATCGGGTCGGATCGATGAGCACGCCTAGGTAATCACCAAAAGCTTGAACAGCGACCCACCCTACCCTTATAGCCCCAAATCACGCCCAAGCAGGTCAGCCTGATTTTTTTTGAAGATCTTCAAATCTTGAAGTGTTTGGGCAGAAACACCCCAGTCCATGGCCTTGCGCAGGCGCAGATCCGTGCGAATCAATGGCTCTATGTCGATCAGTTGTTGATTGATCAGTGCCGCCACCACCAATGGAAAAACGCCCTCGGCAAAGTTGACCGGCGATTTGTCGGTTTTAAACAACGTCTCAATTGCCGGCAGAAGTGAATTGACCGCCCCCAGGCGACTCAACAGATTAACCACCCTCTCCACTTCATCTTCTCTGACCATCCATTTGTCTTCGGGATTTGCAGGGGCCAGGCGACTTCCGGCAAACGTGAACTTGTTCTCATAGAGACCTGGTTCAAAGCTGATGCTCGGCTGCTGGCGGATGTAGCTACGCTCGGCGAAGTGCTCAGCCACTTCAATACTGCAGCACAAGTAATCCAGGCACGGATGCCCTTTGATATCGGGGTAGCCTCGGGCCTTGAACAACTCACGGTAAATTTCAACCAGCGGGGCGATGACATCCAAGCTATCGAGGGTGTTGTAGTGCTTATTGCCGATGTTGCTGTCCAGCGTCGCGCCAAAGACTTCCAGTGCCTGTTCATGGTCAAGACCCGACAGTGCCTCGACAGCGTATTCAGGGTGCAGGAACAGGCTGTTGAGTGCGCTGACGGCATAATGCGGGCAACGTAACTCGACGATCGCCTTGATGTGCTGCAAACGATCCTGAGGCTCTGGGTAGTGCAACGGCAGCATCTTGCCCATGTTGCCGATTTGGCCCCAGGCATCCCCATTGGAGAGGTCAATGCCTTTGATTGCATCGAGAAAGGGCCCGAGTCGGTTAGACAGTGGGCGCTGGTTGCGAGGGGTAAACTTGCCCAGGTCGATTTTAAGGCCATGTTCAGCGAACGAGGTCAGCACTTTGCCAACGATCTTTTGTTGATCGAGCACCGGCAGTGTCTTGAGGTGCTCGGCCCACGGGCCCAGGCATTTGTCGTAGTGCACCGACTCAAAAAAGAAATTCACAGCATGTTCGTCACTGACCGCCCAGCGAAACATCAGGTCATGAAAATCGGCATTGGGTTCTTCGCTGGCCTGTGGGTCAAATTCATAGGGTGTTTGCAGGGCGAATGCGCCCCGAAAGATTTCGTCCCACAACGACATGTGGCCCATCGCCCCAAAGTAACTCTCGCCCGGTGGCACCCCTTGCGCGGGATCAAAGCTGATCAGGCGTGCAGGAGGGGCGGTGCGTTTAAAAGACTTGCCTTCATTGCACAGCAGCACGTGGAACGGATTGATTTCCTGCTTGATGCAGGCCTGCCAGAAGTCCTGGGTCTTGAACTCAGCCCCCGAGAACTTTTCATTGATACCTTTTATGAAGTGCAGCCAGAACTGCTGCTGCGGAAAGCCTGGCGCCGGGATCTGACTGCCCAGGGTGGCCTTGGGATTGAAGTCCGCATAGCGATCGAAGGCTTTGAAGATGTTGATCAGAATGCGTTCGGGGTTGCTGATGAATTTGGCCATTAAATCCTCTGTCCAGCCGTGCCAGCATCAAGCGAGTGTCGCGACGCCGGAATAAGGTATGGCTCATGGTAACACTGGAGGCAAGCGCCGTTCCAAGCCCTCGCCGCAGCGCTACAGCCAAGATCACAGGCCCAGGTCGCGACTGAGAAAGTCATCCTGGTTGCGCTTGAAGGCCTTGCAATCCTGAAGAGCCTGGGCAGACACGCCAACCGCTTGCAGTCGCTTCACTTGGTCAGCGCTGTTCACCCAGCTTTGCACACTCGCCGAGTCAATCAAGCCGTCATTGAAAAAGGATGCCACGACGTAGTGAAATGCCTCCTCACCAATACAGTTGGGGCGCTTGTTGGTTTTAACCCACGACTCCACGGACTTCAGTAAAACATCCTGCTTACCCAGTGCATTCATCAGGGTCATCGCTCGCTCGGCCTCACTGGGCTCAAGGCGCCAGTTTTGCAATGCATGGGCATCCAGTCGCCCGTTGAACATCCCTATGCCCTCACCGGGATTAAGGCCGATGTCTGGCGATTTGCGAATAAATCCCCGCTCATAAAAATGCTCGGCGGCATCCAGGCTGACGCACAGGGCATCAAGGCACGCATGCCCCTTAAAATCGCCCATGCCGTAAGCGAGAAAAACCTCACGAAAACCATCAATCAGGGCAATAAGATCGGCGAGCTTGCGGATGCTCTGCTCTGGGAAATTGCCAATCTCAGCCTTCACGGTTTCACCAAACAACTTAAAGGCTCGGCCTGGGGGCAACCCACGCAAGACTTCACCCGCTACCTCGGGTTGAGTAATCAACGCCGACAAAGCCTGCTCAGCCAGGGTGTCACTGTTCAATGCAGCCACGGTCTTGGCGAACTCAATCTGGTCACGGGGCTCAACCAGGTAAGCTTGCATCCAGCGTTTGATGGAAACCTTTTGATCATGGAGCGAATTCCAATCCTCTTCATGCAAGCCCATGTCTTTGATCAACTTCAGCGTCAGGTTGACGTTGCCGGGGGATCGCTCAGGGTTCAACTCGGTTTGTAGCGGTAAGCGTTGGTGCGCACCGGCCTCAATCACAGCGGACAGAGTGCGAATGATCAAGCTGGTTCGTTCGCTGACCTCAAGTTGAGACAGCCACTCAAACCACGCCGGCAGGCAAGCCTGGAAATGCGAAGAGGTCTGTATGAAGTTGCTGCAACCCGTGGACTGGAGCATCTGGTCGAGTAATCGTACGGACAGACTGCGCTTTTGGAGATCCAGCACCGTGGGCGGCACTGTGTAGGCTGTTTGCATCGTTAGGGCCGCTCCAACCAGGGAGTCCCAACGCTGAAGGTGTTGGTTCATCGCACCTGGGCTATTCATTGGGTCTTTCAGGAACTCCAGACCGCCCTCCGTCGGTATGTAGGTGAACAAATCCACTGAGGAACCGTTCCACCGAAACACCTTGGACTTAATGATGGACATTACGTGGATCGGGTTCAAGCCTTGATCGAGGCAGGCCTGCCAAAAATCCTGTCGATTGAACTGAGCATTGCGAAACTCGGCATTGATTGTGGTGATGAAATAACGCCAAAAGAAGGTCTGTTCCTCTTCATTCAGCTGACTGTTAGCCAAAAATTCACCCATGTCTCTTACCGGCTTTTGGTAGTCGACCCCTCGGGTGCTGCAAATTTCGAAGTATCCATCAAGAATGCTTTCCAGCGCTTCTGCTGGTCTAGGGATGATTTGTGACATGGCAATGCATTCCGAGCAATGGGTGCCAGTGAATGCACCGACATGGAGGTTTTTTTATCATAATCGCGGAGTTGAAGCAGTATCCAGCGTCAAGAGCCTTCAGCAGGCTATAACCCCAAATCACGCCCTAGGAAATCCTCCTGATGAGCTTTGAATGCCCGGCTGTCCTGAAGCTGTTCGGCGGTGATGCCAATCTCTTGCAATCTCAATACCCGACGCTCCGAAGATGCCAGCCGATTGATATCAAATACCTCGCGCTCGACACAGCGCTTGATGGCGTACACGAAGCTCACCGGAGAGAAACAATCTGGCGCAAATTTAACGCCGCACCACGTCTCGAAAGCATCGATGAGCAAAGGCAGGTGGTCGAGGCGAATCAAGACATCAATCAGCGTATCAATTTCATTCAATTCCAGTACGCGATCAGAGGCCGCATGATCACCCTCAAAGCGGGTCACGAACGCAGAATCAAAGACGGCCAGCGTCATGACCGGCTTGACCCGAATGTAGCCCTTGGCACTGAAATAGTCCGTGGCAGCAAGGTTGACACACAAGTGATCCAGGCAAGGGTGCCCTTTCAACTCGCCCAGTCCGTGCTTCAGCAGGCACACCCGGTAGCGTTCAACCAAGTCAATCAACTCAGGTAACGACTTGACGCTGCGGCCACTGTCGGCGCTAATCGACTGCATCAATGCCTTGCCAACAATCTCGAAAGCAGTGTCTGGACTCACCGTCAGCAGCGCCTCAACGGCAACTTCTGGAGAAAGCAGCATCGAGAAAAAGGCGTCCACAGCCAAGCTTGTGTTTTTGAGGTCAAACGTCTTTTTGATGATCTGTAGGCGGTCTTCAGGGTGAGGATAGTTAACGGAGATCCAGTCTCTGAACTCTCCTCTGGGTAAAGAACGTGATTCACTCAAGTCCAGCGAAGAAAATGCGTCGAACGCAACCTCCATGCAGTGCGTGATCCGTTCTTGATGAATGCCTTCATGAACACCATTTTTCGAGTTCAGGCCCGCTCTGGCGATGCGATTCAAGACTGTGGTTGCAAATTCCAATTGGCCTCTCGGGTCTCGACGGGGTAAATCAATGGCCCAGCGTCTCAAGCAGTCCTCGAAGTGCCTGGAGTGCACGACAAAACACTCAAAATAGGCTTCGGTATACGCATGATCCATTAGCCTGGAGTGCGGGCAACGCACTCGCAAATCCAGAATCTCAGGGTCTATCGAATACGGAGTTGTCATGTTCAAGGCGGTTGAGAAAATATCATCCCACACCCCGATAAATTCCGCCTCAGAGCAGTCATGACCCAGCAGGCCTTTATGTTGAGTGGAATTGAAGCTCAACAAGTTTCTTGGCTGTTTTGAGAGGCTGTACTTTTCATCTGACAGCAATGTCAGAATATGAACCGGGTTGATGTCCTGTTCAATGCAAGCCTGCCAGAACACTTGGGTGTTTCGAAATTTCGCAGGGAACGAATATTCATCAATTTTGGGGATGAATGTCTGCCAAAAACGATCTTCGAGAAATTCCAGTTCCTGCAAGTGCTGACCAAGGCTCATATGAGGTTTCATGGAAAAACCTTCGATGGGCCTGGCGCAGTCATTAAAAATATCGCGCAGTCGATCCTCGCAGCGTTTGACTAACTGAAGCATTGGTAACTCCATGCTGGATGGCCAAATATTGATGACCTGATCGGGGTTCCATTGATAATATCAGGGGATGACCCGCATTCTCCAGGACTAACGCAATGACGTCTCGGCCTCGCACCTTGCTCGAAAACATCCGCCTAACGCGTTTCTTGAGAAGCCGTGGGTCAGCCATCAACACTCGCTACCTTGGGGGTTCTAAAGCATCATTTGAACTGGATCCTGCCATTGCCTTTGGCCCATACGTCACTCGCTTTCTGACAATGCTTGGGGTCTCAGAAGAACATTATGCTCGTTATCAACGGGACTACCCGGAAAAACAGCGTCTTTTGAACTTCTACCCCAAAGGGATCTCCCCTGGCCAAAAGGTTTGTGAAGTCGTCTCTCAAGTCGGTCAGATGGCGAGAATTTTGCGCCCGGATTGGGATTTTGAGCATGTGCTTGATTTCGACAATATCGAATCCTTTGTTCGTGATTCCCCATTGGAGCACAACGCCACCTGCAATTTGATTTTTGAGTTAATCACTGGTTATGACCTGCAGACCTTTTTCCTCGCGGCAGCCAACTACGAGTTCAAACACCCTGGAAAACTGCCTGATAATCTTGACACCTTCAACGTAAACGCTGACGGCCATATTCAATGTCCCTATGACCATATTTTTTATCCGCCAGAAACGTTCGGTTACCGGTTTCAAGTATTGTGCGAGGAGGTTGTTGAAGTCCACACTTATGGAAACCCGCCTGAACAAGACATCGTTGATCATTTTCTCGGGCACTTCTCGACCCTTGAGGAGGCTCTGCACACCGCGTATGAATGCAAAATTCCAGATATTTACAGCGTGCACATTAACTACAAACACTTCACATTGCTAAGTGCTGGCATTGAAAACTCCAAGCTCACTGAATGGACTCGCATCAAACGACGGCATTATGGTGCTCAGGACGATTTGCCCTTAGGCATTACTGACGCTGTCATCGACGAGACCATTTACACCGTCGAGCAGCAGTTGTTTGGCGAAGTGCGCTCGGCTGAACATTTTCTGGCCCAGGATTTGGGCCTTTAAGACGCTGACATCCGTTGTGCTCTCACCTCATACTGGAAGACACGAGGTGAGTATGAAGAAAACAACCATCCATGACCGGTACGATCTGTCCGTGGCTTTTGTCGCGGCGGTCAATCATCTCAATACGATCGAACCACCGACCACACGCATTGATTCGGTGTGGCGCCAAGCCGACCGCATTCTGAAGGAAAATCAGAAGGTGGCCAAACTGGTGGTCGAGGCGTTCAAGTTCAGGCCATCAAAGCACCGCGTGTCCTCACCTGTCAGTACCATTGATAACCTGGCACTCTCCATCCGCTGCACGGACATTTATCCTTGCTGTGATGCGTTGATTCCCTTTGACCGTATGCAAGTGGCTTATGCTGGACTGCCTCGTCCCGATCAGCTGGCGCTGGATTTGGTCGTGCTGGCCCTCGCCGGCACCAAACTCCAAGCATTCATCGAGTCGACACCTTGTGCCCCGCTGCCCGAAGAAAGCCTACTGGGCAACATGACCGGCTGTGATGATGTCCTGATTAGTTGCCCCCATACCGGCCTGACATTAAGCCCGGAGATCTATCACAAACGCTTCTGGGTGCACTGCGACACCCTTGACTGGATCGCTGGAGACCTTGACGGTGTGCCGGACATGGATTGCAAAACCTATATCCTGGGCAGTTTCTCCGCGCTCGATGACGCACTGGGCTTTTTGATCGCAGCGGCCAACGACGACACTGCACATAAGAGCTGCAGTTACTCGTTGCGTTACTTGCACTTTACGTTGCTGCAAGGCTGGATTACACGCTCAAGCTTAAAATGGCACAAGCCAGGCGCAGAAGTAGACGACATACCTGACTATTTCGATGTGCGATCGGGGTTTGACCCCGATGAACTTTGCCGACTACTGATGGACACTGAGCGTGCACGCGGCTACGGTTCGCGGGCGGCTGAAGAATTTTTATTTGTTGACCTTGGAATTTAAACCGATGCTGCCAAAAAACGATTTTGTTGACCATTTTTTGAGATGCACCGGCCTTGACCCCGACACGGTCAATCTTGCCGATTATCTGCGTGACTACATAGCTGAATTTGGCTCGGACGTCACACCAATGCTCAACGCCATCCGCGAGAACGTACCATCGGCCAAAGAGATGTCGGTGCGGTACTGCGCAGGGCGTCTGATCCTTGGCGGGGGATTGCTGCAGGAGAAGGATACTCTGCCCTTTTTTCTGATGCTTGAGCAGTTGTGTGCGCTGGCCGGCGACAAAGATGACGCTGGTAACAATTTTATCCGCCATACGCTCAAGGATGCCACCAAAACCCTGTCAGATGCCGGGCTCAGCATGCTGACATTTGTTCATCCAGAACCTGAAAACCTACGTGCCTTTCGCGATTTGTGTTCAAACCAGGACGCTATTTTGGCTGACATCGTCAAGCATGACTTCAATGAACACCTGGCAGCCTACCTGGAACTGTTCGCTGATCAATGCAATCCAGAAATGGCGGGCTACTTGCGCTACCCTGAAAACCTTGTGCGTGATCTAAGGCCGCTGTTTTACAATGGCCCGTTGCCGACACCGGAACAAAAATCTCTGGCGGTTTTTTTTGGCAATTCAGGCCTGTCCAATGAGGAGATCTATCATCGTTGCGTGGTGAACATCACACGTTCCTTTGTCTCTGACGCCAAACCGGTGGAGATCCCGGCCCTTAGTCCAGCGTTCATCAACGCATATGGCGCGATGATCACCCGAGAGATCATCTCGCACATGACAACGTACAGTCGCTACGGCATTGGTATAGAGGGCAGCGCAAAAGTCAGGCTGGCGGTCAACCACCTGTCTACCCAGGGCCTGGATTTTCTCTACGCTTTTGCCTGTTCGGCGGAGCGAGGTTGTAATCCCGCCACTGCCGAGCATTACGCGGACAAGATTGATAGCGCCGAGGAGCTTCACCAGCTTCTGCTGCACTTCGAATACCCCAAGGGTGCAAAGCACTATGCCGGGGTCATCTTCTCTGACTTGCTGATGGACAATTTGCCCAAGGAATTGGCTGTTCAGGCCTTGCGCAGTGACACGATGCTAACCCGTCGTTATGAACACACTGGAGATACTTACTTCCTGAATTTCCTTCAAAACAATGACAAGCTCAACGATGTGCTGAGCGTCGACCTTGGCCTTTGATTTTCGATTTGATTTGATATTGACACAGACTCTTCCGATTCGCTAGATTTCTAAAAAGCCTGTGAATTTGAGGATGCCGTTGTGGAAGAAGATCTGGATGCAGTTGTCGACGTGGTTTCCGAGCCCGTCGTTGAACGGCTTTACACCGTGGTCGTCAAAGACCCCATCCGCGAGAATCGTGAGACCACGATCGTGGTGAAGACCAATGAAAACGAAATTGGCTACCACTCGCGCCTGGCTCGCTACCTCAAAGCCCAGAGCAACCGCCTTATCCCGCATTTCTATGACCAGTGGGAGGCGAAAAGCCGCAGCGACCTGCAGGCCATTTTGACCCGAATGCGCCAGACCGTCAGTCCGGAAGAAAAACCGGCCTTGCAGGAGGTCATGAAACGCCCTTTCAGCGCACTGATTGCCTCGGCTCACCTCGACAAGATTCAGGTCAATGGCACTCACGTCTGCGCAGTCTTTGCCTACGAAGGCATCAGCACCCCGCTGGAAACCTTCGAGATGATGATCCCCTTCACCAACCTGCAAATCTCGCGGGATATCGATGCGATGGCCAGCGAACCGTCGCCGATGTAACTCGCCTCCCGGCAGTGGATTGCAACAGCTGTTCTGCGCTAGCCTAGGTGTATCAGGAGTAGCGCATGAACAGCCAAGAATTTCACAGTGTCTACGGACTCCCCCCCTACAGCAAAGACGTACTCGACACCTGCGCTAGAACGCTGGCCGTGGACGAGGTGCCTGCCGAGTGTTTCACGCCTTACCTGGCTCTGTGTTACTTCGACCAGGATCACGCCAATGCCGACAAGATTCCCCCACACATCATCAGCGAATCGCCCCGGCTCATCCAGCTGATGATCGGCGCAGTGCCGGATTTGATTCGACTGGTCAGTCCCAACGTCCCGGATTATGCGGCTTACGTCAATCGAGCGGTCGAAGCCAATCCAGAGGTAGTCAAACACCTGTCCCCTGCGGCCATATTGCCCAACGTCGACGCGTGGCTTGCTCGCGACACCCTGCTGCTGAAATTCCTGCCCGAGCAGTACCACAAAGTCGAGCACTACCTCGACCTGCTCGTCAGTGACTCGACTGTGATTGAGCATTGCCCAGAACACTTGCTGACCTGGGACTTGGCCAAGGCGGCGATCGATCAAAGCATCTCGTGTATTCCACCCATTTTGCACATCAAGGGCGTGCCATTTCTGCGCGAGCGCGTGCACGAAGGCTACTGGCCAGAGAAAATGAAGTTTATGAAGCCCAAGAGCATTGCTGGATGCCTGGATAACCTTGCCTTTACCCCAGAACCTTTCAAGACCCTTCTAGGGCTATGGCTGAGTGCACAGCCCCTGTCCGAGATCTGTCCGCTCATCACCGAGCCAGCACAGCTGCTCTTGGTGCGGGAATGTTTCAGCACCGACGAGATGACCCTGGCGCTGACCAAGAACGAAAAAATCCTTTCCATGACACTTGAGCAGGATCTGGGGCTATGACTGACGAACAGGATTGGCTCGATGCCTTCTTCGAGGGCGCCATCAAACTGAAGGACATTGCGTACTGCAGCATCACCCAGGAGATGTGCCGGGCCAGTGTCGCGTATGACCCTAAAACATTGGCTGACGTACCCTCACACCTGCTTGATGAAAGCATGATCATGGAAGCGCTTCGTCTCGATCCAACCGTCATCGGGTTCGCCCCCTACGAACGGTTCAGGCATGTGTATAAAGACTGGGCACTCTTCGCTGTCAGACAGCACGCCGAGGTGATCAGTTTTCTTCATCCCCCTTTCGTGCAGCAATATGGCACTGCCCTCGCCTGCGAAGATCCCGTGTGCATTCGTTTCATGACCCCTGAGCAGCGCACCTATGAGGTGATTGCATCAGCCCTTGAGTTGGATGAGTGGACACTTTGGCATTGCCCCCCAGCGGAAATAGAAACAGGACACTTGATTCCAGTCTTGGCCCGCCTCGAAAACTGGTTTTATATGACCCCTCACGTAAAGACCTTGTCCTTGTTGCTGCTGGAGCGACCTGAACTTGCGCCTTTCCCAAAGCCCGACCTTGGGACGGTATTGCAGGAGATTCAGTGGGTGGACAAGGACATCTCCTGGGAAGCTCAGGGGAAAGCCATCTACCACCTGGCCTACCTCGGTCATTTTGATCTGCATGAAGTCGCCGCACACACCAGCAATGGTCAAGTGTTTCAGCTGGCGATGAAGGTGTTTCCCCCCGATGACTTCAAGCAAGCCTGCTTGAAGCATGAACGCACCCGCGATTACGTACTGGAAGCAGACCTGGGCTTATGACTGGCACCACACCTACCAATAGACCAATCTTGGACATCAAGGTCATCGAAGAAACCCATATTGATCGGGTGATCGATAGCACCCTTCATTTCACTCAATTGCCTGAACACCTGCTCACTTTTAAGATGTGTGCTTACATCCTCGCCTATGCCCCGATGAACCTTGAGTTTGTGCCAAAACGACTCATGACGGTAGAGTTGGTCGTCGATGCCGTAAGAAAGGATCGACGAGCGATTCAGTTCGTCCCGTACCCTCAATTTTTGGACATTTATGCCGAACTGGCAATCCCTATAGTCACCACCTTTGCTTTTGACATCTTGTATCTCGACTCAGATTTTATACGTGTCGAAGGCGTCCAGCTGACAGCCATAAAATCAACGGTATTTGCGTTCATCAGCCCACAGTTGCGCACACCAGAGATTGTTGAAGCTGCATTTGCTCAAGATCGTTCGACCATTCAATATTGCAAAGGGGGTGAGCTAATCCCTGAGCACTTGGCACATTTTTTAAGCGATCCGGGTTCTTGGTACTTGCTTTCGCCTCACGCGAAGCTTCTCGGTCAGTTGTTGCGTAAACAGCCAGACTTGGCGCCACTGCCGAAACCCCAATCCCTCAAAGAGACCTATGCAGGCTTTCAGAAAATGACCTCGGAGGTCAAAGAAAATCGCGACATGCATTCGGTCATTTACTACGCCTATCTTTCTCATTTTCAGGCCCATGAAGTCGCCCCGCTAATCTCCACTGGTGATGAATATACAAAAATGCTCAACATTTTTTCTGAGGACTGCTTGCGAAAAGCCTGTCTTGAGCATGAAAAAACCAGGGCTTACGTGCTGGAACAGGATCTGGGTTTATAGTAGAATCCCGATTGAAATTCGCGGTTGGCGAGGCTATCCTCAATTTCTGCTGGCCAGTGCTTTATTCCTTGTAGGGGTGCCGTGATGAATTTGACTGAAGAAACCATCGATCGACTGGAATCACTGGCAAAACTCGCCACCGAAGGCCCCTGGGTGGTAGATGCCTTGGACAATGACGCTAAATTTAATATTGATGTAGCCAACGGGAATATTGCCGTGGCACAGAGTCAACAAGTGCCTGGCGATCACCTCAATGCCCAGCGAACCATTAATGCGGCGTATATCGCTGCCGCCAATCCACAGACCGTGCGGTGTTTGCTCCGCGAGCGCAGGTTGAACCCGTTAATTAAAGGGCAGGCAGCCTGGGGCAGGCTGAATGAAGCGATTCTCTCGTTACTGGAGGCCCAGAACGACCCTCATTTATCCGGGTTGTGCGCAGAATTAAAAGCAGCGGCCTCTGATTTTGATACCAAAATGCATCCACCTGCAGTTTGATGGTTTAGCTGACCATCCTTGGTCAGCTTCACGTTACACCAACTCATTTTTTTCAACTTGGCGTCCGTAGAGCCAATGTTTGCCGGTTTGAACATGATTCTTGCGGACAAACTTGGCCACACACTTGCGAAACTGGCTGATGTGGAAAGACTCTTCCAGACGCACCACGTAACCTTCGCACGTGCCCCAGTCGTTGTCTTGGTACAAAGCACGAATCGCTTTTTCGTCGAAGACGCCTCTGTACTTTTCTTTTACTGGCTCGACGCCGAGCAATTCAAAATACTCCAACGTGTCATCCCAGCTCAGGCAGAAGTTGTCTTCAGTCCAAATGCTGAACCCCTGGAAATAGCTCTTCAATTTGTAGCGGATCGAGTGTTCGGCATACAGGTTTTCACCGCAAACACGCCACCCCTCCGGGATATTGTGCTTGATCTTGGCCCAGAAATTCTTGACCCAGTCACGGCTGTAGTGATGCCGTCCATCCACGCTGCGAGCGTGGGTAGCGTGGGTGTAGAGGGTGGTGTTCTCCCCGTCCATTTTTTCCGTGACCACCACCCGCTTGCCAATGAATGCCGACAAATCGCGGATCATCCGGTCATCGTCGTGCATCCCTTGCGACCAGGGCAGGTGCATAGTGCGTGGGTATTTCACAAGATCGGTGAACTGATCCAGCACCCCACCCTTGCGCAGGATTTTCTGCACACTAGGGTCTAAAAACAGTTCTCCTTTGACCCTCAAACCCGATGGCAGGAAACAATTTCCCCATTTATCGAACTGGTCATCTTCGTAAAAGTAGTCCGGCACCACGATGCGCGAAATGCCACAGGCTTCACGCACTTGTTCCACGGTAATCCAGGTCATTTCACATTCAAGATGGTGCTTCTCACACACGGAAGCACCATTTTCCAGGTAATAACCGTGGTCGTCGAACAACCGGCGCTCGATGATGTGATGACTGTCCACTGCTTTCTGGTCACAGAACACACAGGTGTGCCTGTCACGGGCAAAGACTTGCTCGCGAAATTGATCTCGGGTCAGCAGTACGGGCGGCTTTTGCCGTTTTTTGGGTGTAGCGATACGTTTCATGATGGCGTATTCCAAGTAGGGGTCTAACCCCGTCCGGAACCGCTGGAGAGGCAGACTAAATAGCGATAAGTGGTCTGATGTGGATGAGCATTGTGAGAATGATCTCGGTGGTTTGTTGAAAGGTGGCTAAATACTACAGATTAACTGGCAAACGGTCAACGGTTTAACGCATTATTGTTCGGAGTGCCCAGTTTTAATTTTAACCAAGTTGCGATCTCCTATTTTTAGGTCAATTGGTCGGACAGGGTATAGAATCTCCTTTATTTTGATGCTGAGGATACGCTGTGAACGACCATGATCAGGATTCGAACAAACCGATGAGCCTGGCTGATTTCGAGGCACTCTTGAATCGTGCGTACAATCAGATCGGTAGGGGTGAAGCCTCAGACACACTGGAAGCGGATCTCATGGTCATTCGCGAGGCCATGTCGAATGCCTCGCGCACCGGCAGTGTGTTCAAGATCAGCGGTTACCTTGATTTAGCGCAGACACTGCTCAATCAGGTGGGTAAGTGCACACCAGGGCCAGGGAAAGATCGTGCTGCCGTTCTGGTGGCCCGGCACATCGGACACAACATGGAGTACGTACGCGATATTGGTAAGCACCTGGGGCCGACCGCACAGGATGAACTGGCAGAAATCGTAGCCAGCGACCCTCACCAGAAATTCAATCTCAAATTTTCCACCATGCTTGGGCATGTGGCGCTGTGGTCTGGGCCAAAGGCTTTTGCGTTAATGTTTGACCGTTTTCTTGACTTGTTCGAGACCTATCCCCCCGAGCTCACCGATGACAACAATCACCTTGAGCGCTGCCACAAATGCATGATGGCCATGAACAAGCATTTTAGCAGGTCATCGGACACTGAGGCGCTGCTTGCCTTGCTCAGAGCGCGATATCCGCTGGTGGTTACCCTTTTGCAGAAACTGCGCACCCGCCCACAGTTTGTGGTCGGTGTGGAGATGTATGTCGGCCTGAAGCAATGGGGGCTCCCTGACCTGGCCCAGATCTGCGGCAAGCCTGAAATGCAGGGAGATGACTACAACTATTACCTGCTCATGAACAGCATCGGTGAAGCGCCTGTGGCTGAAGAGTTCAACAGTTGGCTGATCGAGTTTCCGGAGCGGCTCACCGTGCCTCATCTGAGTTATGCGATCCAGAACCCGGCGTTGGATTTGCCCTTAGCGCAATTGAAAGCCAGTGGTATTGCTTTCGATGTGCTGAAAAACTGGATCAGCCGCTTCCATGAGATGCACCTGCCCGGCGATCATTGCCGGCACCGAGTGGTGGAGGTCATTCAGACCTTGGTTGCGTGCAAGCCAGGCTTAAGGGAATCCTTGGCCAAGTCCAGGATCGATAAGGACTGGTTGTTGGAGGTAGAGGCACTACGCGAAGGGGTGCTCATGCATGACTTGGGAATGTAGAAGCAAGGCTCTGCCTTAAATATCTGTGGACGAGGGAAAACATCCAATGACTACCACACTGTTCACCTACAGCCGTGACCGACTTCAGGCGCTTCTGGATGCAGAACTTAACTGGGATGGCTGCGGCGGGCTAGCCGCTTCCCCTGGCCTCGCTCTGGGTGCTGATAAGTGCACTGAGCATGTGGGGGGCAAATCTCCCGTGGTATTCTTGATCAATACCATTGCATTTAGGGCAATCGATGAAGACCTTGTTCACCAGCCTGCCAGAGCACCTGTTAGCACCGGATTTCAAGGATGAGTGCCAGCTGATACTGGACGGCTTGAATCGCTTCCTGGGAACTACGGCGCTTGATGAAGATGCCTTTCCCAACCTGGCCAGCTTCATGCGCCATAAAGAGCTGTATTGTGCCTACATCGAACACGCGGCGGAGGGCGGTTGGAACAGTGCAAGTCTCAACTTGTTTATCGAGGATCGTTACTATGCCGCAGTGGCTGGATTTCTCATGGACGGGGGGCGTATTGCGGATGACCACAAAATTCGCGGGAGCCAAATCAACAAGGAGCAACTGCTGGAGGATTTGATTGACGGTGGATTTAGGGGGCTCTATGCCAACATGGGCCTGATACACAATCAAGAATCAGTAGCACTCACATTGGACTTTTCTAGAAAAATTTTCTCGATGTGGAACAAGCAAGATCTTGCCCATTTTGTCGTTTCTGATCTGGACGATGGCGCCAGCGCTAAAGCCGTTTGCATCATGAATGCGTTGGGTCTAAAAGTCTGTAAGTTCGAATTTTCTGCGAGTGATCTTCAGGCGCTGACATCACTGGATCCTCGACTCTTCTCAATGGATTCGCTGGTTGGCACTGCCAACGTATTTGATAAGGTCAGGCAGCCGAGCTTCACTGATGACTACTCGATGCTGCAGACACTGAACTCCATATGTCGCAGCGCCTCAATGGTCGACACAAAAGAGGCTGGCTTGATTGGTGCCATAGAGGTAGTTGCCGGGCTTCTGCCTGGGCTGCTAGAAATACCTCTGTTTATCAACGTGCGCGACAATATCCCAGCCGAATTGATTTGGCATGATGTCAAGGGGCGCAGCGACCTGCTTTGCGGCTTCTTATTTGAACTCAATGCCAAAAACTACTTCTCCACCTTAATTGCGCTAGGGGTTATCCGAGAACACGAGTGGTTCTTCGGTGTTGAGTTTCCAGACCAGTCTCTGCTTGAACAACAAGAGAAAAAGCTTAAGGTGCTTTGGCGCGCTGCCAGTCCTGCTCTGCGTCAACAAATTAACGCTGCTGCCACGTGTGTGGAGGATATCGCCTTTGTTGAGCTTTACGACGCTGAGACAAAATCATCTTCGCGGCGCAACGTTATGAAAATGCTGATGGAAGGGTGCGCCAAACAAGATAAAGCCGACCTCAGAAAAACTGAAAAGTATTGGCCCACTATAGTTCCAGAGCATTTATGGCCCGTGCTGTTGAGTGATGAAAGCTCAATCAGGGTGTCATCCTCTTCAGCCCTGGTCTCGTCATTTTTGATCGCCAGTCTCTGGGCTGCTGAATCTGCCCTTACCTTGAATGTCGGGGGTATTGGCCTCCCCTTCTACCCCAAGCATCAGCAGATGTCTGCAATCTTTCGGACACTCAAGCTGCCGATGTGTGAGGAGACTGAATTTAGGCGCCGCACCCTTGGGTATCTGCACCAGCACGGTTCATTGACCGACGAAGTGATGTCCTTGCTGGGTTGGGGTGGTGATGTGTTGGCGACCCTCGGTTTTGATGCGCCTGGGGAAATTCAGGCGGCAATGCTTCGCAACGATTTAGGACTCTGAGCCTCCATGAAGACCTTGTTCTCAAGCCTGCCAGAGCGCCTCCTGACGCCGGCATTCAAAAAACAGTGCCAAGACATCCTGAAGGGGATGAATCACTTCCTGCACGCTGCTGGCGTCGATCCAGACACCATCCCCAACCTTGCCTGCTTCATGCGACGCCACGACCTCTACTCGGCCTACATTGAACACGCTGCTGACAGCGACTGGGCCACCTTCAGCCTCAATGGCCTGGTGGACGACCAACATTACGCCGCCGTCGCCGGGTTCCTGCTGGACAAGGGTCGACTCGCCGATGAGTTTCGGGTGCTGACCGAAAGCCTCAATACCCTGCCCATGACTGAGGAACTGATTACGGGCGGCATTCGGGGGCTGCACCGTCACATGGGCCTGGTCAATACGCCCGAAGCCGTGGACATCACCATTGGATTTGCCCGCACACTGTTCTCCCTGTGGAAGAAAAAAGCACTGATAGAATTTGTGAGCGACGAAATGGAGCTTTCCGCGAGTGCGATGGCGATCTGCGCCATGCACACGTTAGGCCTTAAACCCTACGGATTCTGTTATGCGCCTGACGAGGTAGCTGCGCTCACCTGCACCGACCTCGAACTCTACGCCCCTCGCCCAACAATCAATCCGATTGAGGATTTTGAAGCAAGCCTGCAAGGGCCGGCTCACCCACTGGATCAGATTCAGTTCAATCTTGAGTCCTTGTTCCGTTTGATTACAAACACAGACATCGATGAGGAAGGGGCTGTTTCTAGGATAGAAAAGCTGGTGCAAGTGATCCCAGGATTTCTGGAAATGCCGGTGATGGTGGCGCTGCAAAGTCAGGTGCCTGCTGAGCTTCTCTGGCGTGACCTTAAGGGTCGCTGTGACCTGCTCACGCATCGCTTGATTGATGCAAAGGTCAAGACCTACCTGTCAGGCGCGTTGGCCGTCAGCGTGCTTGAGGCGCAGCAAAAATTCTTGGGGATTACCCTGGATGATCCACGGCTGGTTAAAACGCAGCGGCGGGCGTTGAAGCGGCAATGGCAATCCTTGAGCCCCGAGCAGCAACAACTGAGCAATGCCTACACCGCTCGTATCGAGCTAAAGGCGGACTTGACGATTCCAGAGTTCGAAACAAAACCTGAACTCAAGCGAGCGGCACTGGAACATTTGCTCAGTCAGTGTGCTGCCAAAGATGAGCGTGCTCTTATCAAAGCATCCCAGCTTTGGCCGGCATCGGTAAATCCAAGATTGTGGCCTGTCCTGGTTGAGAAACAGTCTTTGATTCACAAAGCCGGTATACCCTCATTGCTGTCCTGTGCACTGGTTGCGAGTATTTGGACGGATCGTGCGACTTGCCGGCGTACACCGGATGGCAAAGACAGACTGGTGTATGGGCAAGCCTACGCCTATCACAGCCGAGATCGGATATTGAGCGAAGTGCAATCGAATGACCTTGAGTTTCAGCAGCGAACCCTGCTGGCTCTGCATCAACAGGGCATGCTTGATGATCACACCTTTGCGCAGTTAAGTTGGGGTGGAGCCGTGTTGGCCGAAATGGATCTGGACGTGACTGAGTCTGTGCACGCAGCAATGCTGGAAAATGATCTTGGACTGTAGCTGGTGATGTGCACTTGAATTTCAGTAAGTCCAGTCAGCGTTAGCCATTTCTTTCCAATTTATCGTTTAGGCGAAGCCCACTCCCGTGGTAAGTTTAGAAAATGACCTGACTCGCGAGCGCCCCCATGGAAACGTTGTTCACTCATTTGCCGGATCATCTGCTGGCGCCCGCCTTCAAAGCGCAGTGTGACGAGACCGTCAAGGCGCTGAATGACTTCATGCGCAACAACGGGGTGAACCCGGACAGTGTGCGCAACCTCGCCAGTTTCATGCGCAAATCCAAGCTGTCCTGGGCGTACTGCGATCAAGCCGAGGCGCTCGGTTGGCCGACCCTCAATTTGAACGACATGATTTGGCAAGACCGGTCTGCGGCGGTGGTGGGATTTCTGGCAGACGGCGGCAGACTCTATGATCTGACCCGGTGTTTTTCGGTCGCCCTTGATCGCAAAACAATGCTGACAGCCCTGGTCAATGGTGGATTTAGAGGGCTACACGCCAACATGGGGTTGATTCAAAGCCCTGAGGCCACGGCGATCACCATGACCTTTGCCAGCAAACTGTTCAGCATGTGGACACGCAAAGAGCTGGAGGATTTTAGCCGGGGGCAGATGTTCATGACCGCGCCCGCCAAAACCCTTTGTCTTCAGTTTGCACTGGGTTTGACTGTCAGTCATTTTCACTTTGAGTTAGGAGAGATTGAGGCCTTGGCATGCTTTGATCCAAACTTGTTCGCTCCAGAGTCACTACTGACCGATACCACTGGAATATTGGGCACGCACGGTGTCCACCTGCACGGCATTAACACTGAGCTTCAACGCTCCTATCATCGCTTGCTGGCCACGGACACCCAGGATTTGGGGTTGATCGCTCGCACAGACCTGATCGGCGATATCTTGCCGGCATTGCTGGAAGTGCCAGTCTTTATCATGTTGCGCGATGCAGTCGCCTCCGAGGTGATTTGGCGCGATATTTTGGGGCGCTGCTTATTGATGACCCGCCACATGATGGATCCCGCGATCAAGCGCTATTTATCGACAGCGATCGCCTTAGGGGTTGTTCAAGAAACGTCGAGCTTCCACGGTTTGCCGTTTGCAGACGTTGCCCTGCTTCATCAGCAGATGACTGAATTGAAGCGTCAATGGCGTGCCATGCCCCTCGATCGCCGACAGCAGTGCACCGCGTTTTTGAACTGCCTGGAAACCAAGGCGCAGATCTCACTCCCAGACTGCGAAACCAAACCCTCGGCGCAGCGACTCCCCCTCAGGGAGTTCTTGAGCGTGGGTGCTGGGCAGCGGTCGACGACTCACACACACTGGGAAGCAATGTGGTCATCCGGGGTGCCGCCGCACCTGTGGCCAGAGCTAGTCGCCCAACGCGACAACATTCGTACAAGTGCTGAGCCGTCGATGATCGTTGCACTGCTGGCAGCCAATGCCTGGGCGGTCGGGGCTCAATGCTTTTCCAGTCCGGGCAGCACCGGCACCCCGCTCTACTGCCTGGATGATGTGGGTTTTGAAGCGAAAAACCTCTTGAGGGATGATTTGGCTCAAGATCCTGCCATCCAGCGCGCCACGCTCAAAACACTGCACGAGCACGGCCTGCTCAACGAAGACGCCATCTTCTTTTTGAACTGGAATGGCAACTTGCTTAACGAACTCGACTTCGAGGTGTCTGCTGGTGTGCAGGCGGCGATGCTCGAAAGTGATCTGGGGTTATGATGATAAATCGACAATTGGGGCAGCTGATCGACGACATTGGTGATCATTTTTATCAAAATCATGAGATCGATCTGCCGCGTATGTTGGCGCGAGTGCAGAAAATAATCGTCAGCACCCGGCAGAAGCAAAATGTATTGCCTGCCGAGCTGACTCAGGCTGAAAGGGCCCCTGAGCGCTTGGACAAAATTCTCCAAGCAGGCTATGTGCGCAGCGAATACTCGCGCATCAGTCTGGAACGCAGCATGTTGACCTTTTGCAGCTACTTTCCCCCGTCCATTCGCAGCGTGAAACTGTATCTCGATCGCGACCACCTAACCGAAACACTGATTGATGCGCATGTTAAGGGCAAAGCCCCTTCTCACTCCGAATACTCCGAATACCTCAGCGTTCTAAGCATGCTGTGGTCAAAGCCAGAGCTGGGCACACGTCTGCTGGAGTTCCTGGTCACCAGTGAATTGTCAGTCACACCAGCAGAGCGACAATTCCCGCTGCATTTCGTCATGACCCACGCCATTCACCAGGCTTACCTGCCTTGGATGCAGGAGTGGGAGCCCGTATTGCTTGATCTGGCCAGAGAACGCAGCGTGGGCTATCAGGGTGTGGCATTGAGCATGGTGCGCGTAGCCTGGGAGTCGAATCTCCGGGATACCGCGCTTACCATTCTGAAAGTCAGCGGCCAGGCTCCTCAAGGTGACGACCTTGTATGGTTGAAAGAAAATCTTAATTACACCCCTGATGTTCGCCTGCAAGAGCGCTGCTGGAGCTCCATGACGGAAGCTGTGGTGACCTCGATCGCTGAATATTACATCGAGTATGGCGAAACTTCGCTGGAATTAGGGGGCAATGAGGTCGCGCCAGGGGAACGACACAGTGCGCGTTGCCTCGGTGTCCTGGCAGCGCTCCAACACTACATTTCGAACAATGACATCACGGCCAGCCCTCGTTATGTGGCATTGCTCGATCACCTGGTAACCCTTTGGCCCGCTCGTTCGATCAATCAATTATCCGAGGCACTGCCCGTCAAATTGCTGCAACGCTCCGAGCGGTACCTGGAACACTCCCTCGAAATCGACCTGGGGCTCTAAGCATGCAGAACAATACCCGATCGCAAGCCATGCAGGCCGCTGGCGCCTTGTTTAAAACCGACTCACGCCAGGCCTTTGAGTCGGCCCTGGTGGATTTCACCGACGTTCTGGATGCGCTGAACGCCGGTCGACAGTACCGAATCATTGCCGATGCGCTCGACCACATGGAAGAAGTGCTGGAAGACATGAATCCTGTGACGTTCAGCACCAGGCCGGAAATACTCTCACTGATTGCCGAGAACCTGCCGTTGCGTGCCAGGCTGATCAAGGATTTGTTGCTTCACCATAGCCTCAGTGCTGAACATCGACTGAGTTTGGCGAAAAACATGGTCAAACAAGAAAGCTACAACGCCGGCATCAGTCTGGGCGATTGGTTTGAAGATGACTGGCGCGATGAAAACGAAGAAGCAGTGGTATGCATTCTTTCCGGTTTATTGAAATCTCAGACAGGTGAAAACCTGGACACTTGGGCCTTTACTTCTGCCATCTCACGCGCATTCGCCGATGCGTCATTACCAAGATTAAGGCAGTGGTTCACTGAGCAGGAAGCCACCATCGTTGCCATGGATACCCGAAAGAGCATGGGTGATGGATGGTTCATGGCCGAGGCCATACGCGTCTTCAACGCAGGCCTGGTGGATCTGGGCAGCCGGATGTTGACCAACACGGTGTCACACGCTGAGGGCTATGATCTGGTCATCTATGAGCGTTTGATGGCGCGCCCCCTGACACTGGCTGAATTCGGTGTTGCATCCACTGAGGCCCAGCTGTGCTACTTGCTGGCCTCGCCTCAGCCGATTGAAGAGTGTCTTGCTTATACCAGCGAGTGGAAGCTCGGCAAACTGATGCACGCCTTGATGTTCGATCCAAAGGCGACTATCGCCCCGGAAAGACTGCAACAGGTCGTGATCCAATGCAGCCTGAAAGACGCGGAGTCGTTTGACCAGTTCTCCAGCCTGAAGAAGCTGCTCAAAGAGCAGGGGCGTGTGCTGGAACAACAAACCCTGTATCGCATCTACATGGCCTTGATCAAACGCCAGATGGACAAGCCCGGCGACTTCAACCTCATTTATTTTTGGGCCAAAAAAGACGGTCTCACCCTGGATGTCTCGCGCTTTTCCAAGTCTTTGGAAAAAGCCCTGCTGCGCGCAGTGCCCAACGTGAATTGCGCGCAGTTCATCCACCTGTGCATCAGCGTTGAAGCCGGTCTGCCCTTTCCACAGTCCTTTTTTGACAGCGTTATCAAGCGCCAATACCCAGGCTGGTCGCAAAAGGAAAAGGCACAATTGCACAAAAAAGCGCCAAAATGGCTCCTGTCGGCCAGCGAATTTCTGCGTGAAGACAAACTACTGACCGAATTGGGAATTTGAGCATGCCTGTGACAGCGATAGACGACGTGTTGGATGCAGTGGACTATGTCTTCTGGCGCAATAGACCGTTGATTACGGCCATTGCCGCCATTGATGCGGTGGAAGAAAAATTCGCCCAGCTGGCGAAGGATAAAAAATTCTGGATTATCGGCAAAGCACAGAAAAAATTAGTCAAACACCTTAAAAGCGAAGTCGCGCCGGAATTGCTCCATGCCCTGGCCCAGCGAATTCCCCTGGAGCCCGAATCGATTTTTGATCAGTTAGGCTGCCATCCTGAATGCCCCGAGGTGGATATCGCCTTGGTGCAAAACCTGCTGCGCCACGATCGGGTGCTTGATCATGATGCCGAACTGGATGAGTACCTGCGTGAGTTTGTCGGCCATGATGACCTTGATAATCATGTCATTACCATCATCGACGACATAATGCGCCGAGGTAATGAGTGGGAATGCTGGATTGAACCTGTTAACACCGTGCTGTTCGCCGCCTTGCATCGACACGACAACGACAAGTATCGGGATTGGTTTATTCAGAATGAGTCGAGAATGCTGGAAATTGATGGTTCACGCGGTCTTTGCTCGCGCTGGGAGTTTAGAACTTGCTTCGAGCTGTATGAGTGGGGTCTTCACGACTTGGGGCGACAGGCCATGGAAAGCAGCGGGGGCCGAGCAAAAAACTTTGAGTTCCTGACCCATGAGGCGCTGTTGGAGCCGGAAAAAACCCAGCGCAATTTCGCTTTTTTAGACAAGCATCCGAGCTTGTGTTTCTTGCTGGCATCCACCAGTCCTATCGAATCGTGGATGAGCAACAAATTGGATTTCACGGAACTGTCCAAGTGCCTTGACACTGCCAACACCGTACACCGTGCGCTCGACCCGGCGCGGGTGACGTACGCAGCGTTGAAGGCCAGTGAGAAACTAAGCGACTGGCAATTTTCAACACTGCTAAAAACCTTGTTGGCCTGTGGCTACCCACAGTCTAAAGAAGTCATTAACACCCTGTGCACCAATGTTGCCAAGCGCTACCTGGGCGACCCAATGGCTTTCTGTCGGCTGTTCGTTGCGGCACGCGAGTTGGGCGTGAACCTTGATTTGACCAGTCATGCTGAATGGCCGATGGCTACGTTGATGGAAGGAGCGCGAAGCCTGTCTCATGACGATATCATGGAGTTACTGCGCAACTACTCCGTCGGAATGAACCTCCCACGGTTGGTGATTGAAGCCGGTGTTGATCACTCCTATGACCGCTGGCCAGAAACCAGGCAAAATGAGGTGCGCAAGATCGCTCCGGAGTGGCTGTTGTCCCACAGCGAGCGCTTGCGTGAGGACAAACTGTTCGCCGATATGGGGCTTTGAGGCTCCCACCGCGCCAGGCGCAGGTTCTCCCCCACTGGGTAAGCGAGTACTCACGCTTCCCAACAAAGGGCTTGCCGGCAAGACAACGTGCTACTCGTTTGTCAACAAAGACAAACGGCTTCTCAAATTGGATATTTGCGTATGATCAGGACAGTTACTGTTGATCTTTTAGACTTGGTGGAGCGGATTTTTCTGCGAACCGTGCCAACGGTTGACGCCATTGAAGCCATGGTGGCCCTGAACGACCAGTTCGCCCAATTGGCTCGGGCGAACAAGTTTTGGGTGATCAACAAGGCACTGGGCAGGATTGCCGAATTGCTGAAAAAAGATATGCCCCCCGAACTGCTTCAGGCGCTGGCCCAGCATATTCCGTTGGAGCCTGAGTCGATTTTCGAACACATGGGAAAGCACCCTGGATATCCCGAGGTTGATGCGGCCTTGGTGGACAACCTACTGCGGTATGAGCGCCTGATGGATGAGGCATCGGAACTGGATTACCGCCTGCGCCAGATGGTTGAAGAGGGAGGCATGGAAGAACACGTCATCACCGTCCTTGATGAGATCGTTCGACGGGGAAATGGGTGGGCATTCTGGTGTGAACCAGTCAGTGAAGTACTGAAAGCAGCCCTTGATCGTCGTGTCGTCTACCCCAAGTGCAGCGATCCATTCCAGACGTGGTTTGTTCAAAATGAGACGCGTATTGTTGAAATTGAAGACTCCTACGACTTGTGTTCGCGCTGGAGCTTTACGGACAGTCTGAGGCTGTATCAGTGGGGGACGAAGGAACTCGGAAAGATCGCAATGAATAACTCGGGACATCGTGCGGCCAACTTTGAGTTTCTAAAGCATGCTGAGTTGATGGATGAGGAATCCATAGAGCGCAATTATTACTGCCTGGGCGCCAAACCCAAGCTGTGTTTTATCTTGGCAACCCCTCAACCGATTGCCCCATGGATGATGGTTGACCTGGATTTCAAACGCCTGGCCGACTGCTTTGAAGAAGCCGAAAAAGAACAGAGGGTGTTCGACCAAGAAAGGGTCACCTATTTAATGCTTGAAGCCAGTCATACGCTGGACAATTACGATGTGCATCAGTTTATTCGCAAATTGAATCTGCAAGGCTATCCGCAGTCCATAAACACACTCACCCTCTTTTTCTCGAATGTTGCAAAAAGGCAATTACAAAATCCGATGGATATTTGTCGCATTTGTGAAATTGCCGACGACAGCCAGGTTGATTTGTCTTTGATTGCTTGCCGTGAATGGCCACTGGAACCCCTGATGGAGTTGGCCAGACAATTAACGCATGATCGAGTTGTATGCCTGTTGACCAAATTCTCCATGGGCCCTCAATTAACACGTCGGGTGGTTGAAGCTGCCGTGGATCAGGGTTATGACAGCTGGACAGAAGCCAGGCAGAATGAAGTCCGGCGTATCGCCCCAGATTGGTTGTTGTCGCACAGTGAACGGCTGCGCGAGGACAAATTGTTCACCGAGATGGGGCTCTGACGTGCGCCCCCAGTTGCCACTCCTTGTTGTACGAAGGCGCCCCGCCATGCTGGGGCACCAATATCCGAACCAGGTGAGCAAGTGTTCCTGGGTTCGCGGCGCGGCGCGGGCCTGCCAGCTATCCGTCAGCTCGTTTATGCATGAAAACAAGCTGCTTATCGAATTAGGAATTTGCGCATGACCTGGACAGTTGTTGATGACGTTTTGAATTTGGTGGAGCGAATTTTTTGCCGAAATGCTCCTATGGTCGACGCCATAGAAACCATGGTGATACTGGAAGAGCAACTCTCCGAATTGGCGCAGGCAAAGAAATTTTGGGTGATCAACAAAGCGTTGGTGAAGCTTGCCAAATACCTCCAAACTGATGTTCCACCCGAACTGCTTCAGGCGTTGGCTCAGCGTATTCCTTTGGAGCCTGAGTCGATTTTCGAACAAATGGGAAGTCACCCTGGCTTTCCCGAGGTTGACGCGGCCCTTGTAGACAACCTTTTACGGCACGAACGCTTGGTGGACGAGGCCTCTGAACTGGATTATTGCCTGCGCCGGTTGGTTGAAAATGGCGGCATGGATGAACACGTCATCACCATCTTGGATGAAATTGTTCGGCGGGGAAATCAATGGGCGTTTTGGCGAGAACCTGTCGGCGAAGTGCTGCAGGCTGCTATTGACCGGCACAACATCTTCCCAAAGAGCAGCGATCTATTACGCGAATGGTTTGTTCAGAATGAAACCCGCATCGTTGAGATTGAGGATTCGCATAAACTGTGCTCACGCTGGTGCTTTAAGGACGGCATCAGGCTTTATGAGTGGGGGCCAAAGGCGCTAGGAAAGATTGCCATGGAAAATTCTGTCCATCGTGCAGTCAGCTTTGAATTCCTTAAGCACGATGAGTTGATGGATCATGAACGGACGGTTTTAAATTTCAGTCATTTGGATGTCATGCCGAAGCTGTGTTTTATTTTGGCCACCACACGACCGATTGAGCCCTGGATGATGGTTGACCTGGATTTTACGCGCTTAGCCACCTGCCTGGATGAAGCGAACAAAAAGCAAAGAGTGCTCGATCCTGAACGAGTCACGTTTCTGACGCTTGAAGCCAGCCAAACGCTGGGAGAATTCTACGCCTCTCAACTGATTAATAAGCTGATTGAGTGCGGTTACCCGCAGTCCCAAAGCACACTAACAACCATTTTTCTGAATGTCGCAAAACGCCATTTGGATGACCCGATGATTTTTTGCCAGATATTCGCAAAGGCTCGCGAGCATAAGGTTGATCTTGATCTGTCCGATTACCGCGAATGGCCAATGGCGACCCTGCTTGAGAAAGCCTGTCAATTAACCCAGGAAAATGTCGTGGATCTGTTGCGCCATTACTCCATTGGCATGCAGTTGCCACGCCTGGTCGTTGAAGCCGCCTTTGATCATTGCTATGACAGCTGGCCAGAAGCCAAGCAGAATGAAGTGCGGCGCATCGCGCCAGAATGGCTGTTGTCGCACAGTGAGCGGCTTCGCGAGGACAAACTGTTTAACGATATGGGACTCTGACATGACCGCCCCACCCCTCACTTTCGTGATTCAAGAGAACGTCTCGGCCAACTTTGCCGCCTACATCGAGTTGGCGGAATACGAACGCCGGTCGTTCCTCAAGGCGGTGCACTTAAGCAGTCGCCAGCAAGCCGGCGAATTACTCGATTGTCTGGTTGAGCGATTGGGTGCGGATGAGTCCGAGATAAGGGTCATCTTTGATCACTTCGAGTATTTCATCCCCCTTGCCGACGATCCCGACCTGTCGTTTGTCCCTTATTTGAAAAAGCATGAGGTACTGATCGCTCGAAATCTGTCTCGCACCGAAGACGGACGAGTGATTGGCATAACCATGCGTGTGCTTGATTTTATCAGGCTGGGCCTGGATGAGCTCGCCGATGCGTATTGCCAGTCGATGCCTATGCAGGGCCTGCAGAACAAAAAAGACTTTGCGGTGCTCCTGAAAGTGGCGCCGGCTCATGTGCTGAAGAAAATCGTTTCATCACTCGATCAGCGAGGGGATCGACAGAGCACGCGTGACCTGGTGCATTTTGTGGTCGCGGTGTTGCTGGCTCGCCCGGATGCTGAGGTGTCTGTTGTAGGCGTACTCGCAGCCAAGTTTCAACTCAAAGATGAGTCGATGATCAGTTCCCATTCATTGGGAGCCAAGGCGCTGATGAGTACCGCTGCTTACTGCGACAGCATCAAGTTAGAGTACGACACGGCCCGCTTGCATCACCTGGCCCCCTTGTTTTTATTCAACCCCCATCAGCGGCATCCCGGTGGATATTTTGTGGGGATGCATGCGGATCTTCAGCGCATCGGAAAACCACTGCCTGAAGTGATCATGGACAGCGTGATCAGTAAGCGAGTGCGTAATGCCATGGGCAGTGCCTTGTGTTACCTCAAGGTGTTCGAAGCTGTACAGAAAATTGACCTGCGTCTCCTGGACAAGCACCTGCCAGAGAATTTCAACGCTTTGTGGACGACCCTAGTGAGGTCACAAGACATTCGACTAGCAGGTTCGATACATGATTTGTATTGCATCGCTTCCGCCATGGATGCCGGCATGCCTTTTCCTGTGGAGGCGCTGGCCAATGCTGTGATTGAGCATGGCAGACGCTCCACTGATTATGGCCTGACGCAGGAAGTGACAGACGACGAGATGCGTCAAAACAAGGCGCAGGTCATGGCGCTTTTTACCTTGGCGCCCTCACAGGCAGATGCTGTTCGCTTAGCCATTGCGGCACAGCTCCCACTCAAGTTTTTCGAATATTATTTCCACGCCACAAAAGGTTTTCAGGAGCAGGACATCGAGCAACTGAAGCCACAGCTGATGACACTGAACTATGAAACCTCAAGGGCAAACGTGGAGCAGGACGATATTTTCTTCCTGGAAAGGCTCATCAAGGCGGCTGCTGATGGCGCTCCAATCCAGCCGGCACTGATTCAGCGGGTAATTGCCAACAGCACGGGGAGTTGGCGCGCCGATGCCAGGCAGCAATTTTTTCAGCGCGCCCCGGCCTGGCTGATGGAAGCCAGCGAACTGGTGCGCACAGAGCGCCTGGCGACCGATCTGGGCTTGTAGTCAGCATGTGCGCCTGCGGTAGAGAGTTGAAATAAGGCTCTTATGCCAACCACAACCGCCCGGTTACTATCACTCAACGATTGGCGCGTTGATCAAATACCTATAACTGTAAGGCATAGCAGTTGACAAAAGAGTGACTCAAGAACAACTAATTATCTACCACCAAGCTAAAACGCGTTGAAATGAGAAGAATATGTCGCCTCTTGAATTCATACTGAGATTTCTAAGCAAAAATAACCCTTTCGTCAACAAAGAACCTCGCTCAGATGAAAATGTAGCAGTATATTCTGATGAAAAAATAGAGGATGAGGTGGAATCTGATGGTTCCAGCTCCACAGGCGGAACTGGAAACCCCATTGATACCGGGATCGGCTCTGAAGATGAGCCAGTAGTCTCTTCCAGGGAAAACGACTGGTTTGAGAACGAGATGAAAAAAATAGACATTCAGATTGAGTTGGAGCTTGCAGAAAAAAAGCGCATACAAGAGTCTGTAAAAATAGCGTTTGAATCGACTCTGTCTGAAATTCTTGCGCAAGATCCGAAAGGTGTGGCTTTTTCATCCGATGTCCTAAAAAAAGGGGTAGTGTCTATAGAGGATGCTGAAAGCGCATGTATAGGCCCAGAAAATCCAAGAGTCATGAATTTTTACGTTGACTCACCATCAGGTCGTATCAGAGCAACAATTTCCAATAATTTCTGCTCAAGCGCCACATATGGGGCTAGCGACGCAAAAGCGTGTGATTATTTTACAAACCCTAATTTCAGCGTGGATTGGCTGGTATTAACGACGAAGGATGGAAGTGTACTCAACCCAGAATCAATAGCTAGAGTTCATTTTGAGCATGTCAAGTCAAAATTTGAAAATGAGATGAAAGATTGTCTTGTCTTTGATGTGCCGCCAGGCTTTGAAAAAATGCAGCAATTTACCATAGGGGAATTTTTCTCAATTTCGAAATTCCGCCAGTCTGTGTCTGTCGCCATCGGTGAAGGCCCTGGACTAATAGTAGCAGCATATAATGAGAGTGGGTTTGATAGCGGCGAGCTATTGGTTGACCCGGAGTCATTCCAATTAAAAGCCGGTGTGCTGGAAAATATGACCAAAAGATATGATTTTCCCTCGCTTGCATCACCTGAGTCTATAGAGGACGAGATAGCCAGAAAATTGGCGATTATGGGCTTCCAGCCATCCATAAGTTATCAGAGTATTTGCGAACTATCTGATGTATTGAGTGAAAAATTAGGGCATGAAATAATTTTTCTTGAGAGGTCAAATAAGAAAATTCCAAGATTATGCATTTCGGCAGAGGGGCTTAACAAAACCCCGCTCATAGAGCGGGCTTATCCATCAAGCAACTTTTTGACATATACAGGGGTGCACAAAGATCTGAGCGCAATGATTGCTGACGATGAGTGGATACAAAACACGAAAATCTGGATTGATGATGAAATTCGCATGAGTCAAAAGCGCTCTCTAGCACAGAGTCATTCAATGCCCAGGCGATAAGATCAAGCTGAATGGCAGATTTCTACCAACCTATCATTAGAATTTCGCCTTGTTTACTCCACACCTTTATTCACAGCGGGCGGAGCTTTCCGTGTTTTCAATAGAGGTTATTTTGCGGTCGATTTGATCTTGGGGTGTTGGCCTGCGGTAGACTGGTTAAAAGGAGATCCCCATGCAAAGCCCCCCCTGCCCGACTGATCAGGCGTTGATCGACCAGCACGTCCAGCTGTTTTTCTCGCAGGACACTGCCTGGGCGTCGTTTCATTTTTTCAAGGAACTGCTGATCGGTGACAGCGTGATGGCGGCGGGTGTTTTGCGAAGCCTGATGCAACCTGAACATGAAGAGCATGAGCGGGTTGCCTACATCCTTCACAACTTTGATGGCTTCTTTGATCACCTGAGCGCGGAGCACCCGGAGTTTTTGCAGGCGACCCGTGATTTGGCCTTCCCCATCGGCGTAGGCTTCCAGAAAAAAGCCCTCGACGCAGAGGCGCTGCTGGCCTCCCTTCGATTGCCGGAAGTGGGTTTGGACGTGCTCAAGCACATCTGCCTGATCTCCACTCAACTGCAAAAACAGTATGACGAAACCCTGTTTGACGAGATCTTGGAAAAAATCGATAGCCCATCACTGATCAAAGTCATCGACAGCTCGATGCAAAAAACCACCCAGGGTTACACCCATGAATTTCATACGTTTGTGGCTGAAGCCTTCTTGCTGCGACTGAATCCCGGCAAGCTCAAAAGCCTGTTTTTCGGGGCCTACCCAGTCAACATCGACAGCATGAAACATAAGCTGGAAGCCATTGTCGCCGCGATCGCAAAACATCAGGGCACGGCAAAGCCTCAAGCAATTTCCACCCTGGTAGACCTGGTCTGGGACACGGCTGACCAACACAAATTTGCGCAGCATGAAGTCTTCACCCTGTTCAAAGATCGTGAGGTAGACGTCGCTGTTTTTGCTCACAAACCAGAAACTCAAGCGAAGATGCTTGAAGTAGATTTGGGCCTTTAAGTCATGCAAAAAGAAGTTTTTGACCTCGGGACGCTGCTCGGCAACCTTTGCAGGTTTCTCAATACGAACGATACCGAAAGTTTTCTGACTGGCATTTTGGTCTATGAGCAATCGGCGAAGATGATGATCGACCAAGGCCTGGCGCGCTACCTGTTCAGCCCTGAGCTTTCGCTGTCGGTCGTTTCCGAGTATTTGGCAACACTGGCCGATTGCAAGAACTGGGAGAAAGCCGATGAGGCGGTCGTATTGGCGGTGATCAAGCACTGTCCACTGAGCATCAATGCCGCTTCTATTTTCGTGCGTGAGTTTCCCTCCTTGGCTGGCCCCGTGGCGACAGCGCTGACCGAAAATCCTATGGATTATCTGAAGGAACTGAACAAGCCAGAAAATGACAAGCTGTATTTCCTCATGGAGAATTTGGCCAAGTCACTGGATGGTCAACTCGACCACCTGCTCTACCTTGGCTTGTTTTACATGGACGAGCATTGCATCACCAAGAATTTTTGCCTCGAAATGTTCACGTGGATCACCTGGTTGGGTGAAATGAATCCCATGCTGCTGGAGCAGATCAACGAGCGTGTGCCGCAGATCCTTGCCGCGTTAAAGGCTGAGGAAAAGGAGAAGTACAATGCTCGGTATGCCAGGCCCCGTAACATGCTGGGTGCGCATAAAACTGGAAACCAGGAGATCTTTGACACCGTGTTCCATGGGGCCAATTTTGATGGCGTTGAGTTGTATGAGGTGGGCAATCTCCTTGATGCGCCCCTGGTGATCAACAAGCCAATCGGCAGGAGCTATCTCGAAGGATCCGATGATCATCGCTACTTTCTGTGCGCCCTCTATCTGGGCAATGACCAGCTCGACCTGAGGGATCTGCACGCCCACTACACTGCCTGGTGGTGGGCCGATGTCCCACCCAGAAAGCGCTCGGCAGTGGTCGATGACCTGAAGCACGCTTGCAATGTGCTCAAAGCTCTCGATCGATTCGACCCTGAGCGTCTCGGCGGCGCCTTGGAGTTTCTGATCAATGAGCTGGTTTCCTTGGAATCTACGCTGCTGATGAAGCCCCGACTCATCAAGGCCTTCTCCAGTGACATCCTGCTTACCACCACCTATGGGCAATCGATTCGGGATGACCTCCTGGAAGTCGATTTAGGCCTCTAAATCACCGAACGGACATCATCATGATCGAAGAACTCCAGGGCCTGCGACGCGTGGTCACCGACCTCAAGACAGCCATCGACAACAATGCACCTGAAGCATTGGCCGAATTGTTCAACACCTACGGCCAATACGCCCAGGTGCTGTGCGCAGAAGGCCTTCACAGGCACCTGGCAGACGAATCATTGTCACTGGAGGGGGTGCGCAAGCACTTCACCCAAAAAAGCCTCGGCGGACATCTCCATGGACGTCCCGTCGATCTGGAGGTGGGGCGCCTGGTGCTGGAGAACACACCGGCTAATCTTCACAACTACCAGTGGTTCATAAAGCGAAATCCGGAATACGCACCGATCATTGCAAACACCCTGCAGGCCAATCCATCGCTGCTGTTCAATGGTTTTGAGTCGAGCAATGAAGAACCGGCGATGACCATCATGAACCACCTATCCGAGGCCCTGCCTAATCAGGCTCAGGCGATTCTGATTGACCTGATGAGAGAAATTCCTGGTCAAGATGTGGGCATCAAATTTGTCAGCGGACTGTTGAAGTGGATTCAGCATTTTGACTATCTGGATGTGGATCTGCGTTCTGTCATCTCTGCGAGGCAGCGCCTGATCATTCCGGTCTTTGAGTTGATGGTGGATGCCAGCGGACTTGATGAGTTTGGTACCCCTGGGGCGTACCTCGCGGTTCATAAATTACGCAACCCGGAGATGCTTAAAGCACTGCTCAAGGTCGACTATTTCGTCCACTTGACGGAAATCTCCAGTGCCCTGAAGCCGCAGGAAATCTTGCCTCTCCTGGATATCAACCTACCGCTCGACCCAGAACACACGTTGAGTTATCTCTACTCCAGCCGCATAAACGGCGACAATGCCGCCGCCGTATTCATGACGATGCTTTATCTGGGTAGCTCGGTACTCCCTCTTGAGCACCTAGTTGAAGCCTACGCCATGAAATGGATTGAACCAGCCTCGCGTCGTGTCATGGCCTATGAGCAAATCAATTTGGCCATACCGCTCCTAAAAGAGATCGATCGGTATGATGAAGCACGCACGATCGATCTGATTGAACGAATGCACGCGCTTTTGGACGCAAACCCCGCCTACGGCGGGTCGGGCCTGGACGAGGAATTTGCGAGTTTTTTGCCAAGGGACTTGCTGTTGAAAACCAGCTTCAATGAGCGGATCGCCAAGGATGTCCTTGAGCGCGATTTAGGGTTGTGACCTAGGGCTGGGGTTTTCCAGGGTGTTGCAGGTTATTGATCGCGCTTTGGAAGGCGTCAGTCGCAACACTGTCCGTGCCTTCTTGAGCATAATTGGGCAAGCGCGTAGCCTGCTCAGCCGGGCCACCGGCTTGCTCAAGCGCCACCGCCAAGCCCAGTTGCAAACACCCCTTCAGGCTCAGGAGCAGGTTAACCGGGAGAGAGACTGTCACCGCTTCGCCATAGAGGGCTCGCTCTTCGACCAGTTTGAGCAGGTGGCCTAAATCCAGTGGCTGGGACGTCAGCGCATTTTCACTGATCAGGTCGTACTCGCGGTTGAGGTGTTGAGCGCCATTCCACTTCGCCACCGCTTCCTCCAGGCTGCCGCCGAGCACACTCCAGCCACACCCACATCCATTGGCGGTGCAGTGCGCGCCCCACACCGTCCGGGAATGGTCGATGGGGTAGACGAAATCGGGATCTTCGTAGTCCGGGACGGTTTTGCAGCCTGGGCATTCCAGCAGCGCGATGTTCACAGGCCAAGCTCCGGCAAAAAAAATGAGCTCAAATATTGCTATACTTCGACTGAAAAGGCAATACTGACGTTAATCGAACAGGATCAGTTTATGCCCAATTCCAGTCCTATGGCGACGCTGCGCCGCAGTTTTTCCATCCAGCAGTCATTGAGCACGCTGGAGAAACGCTTTCAGGAGTTAAACCTTGATGGGGGTTTAGAGCACCTGTCCGTCTTGCAAACTGCTCAGATGGAGCTCTTGGATGCACTGTCAGTGGTTGATCGAGAGTGTCAGGGTGATGCCGCCTTGAGGGAGTTTGCACGTCATCACCTGTCCGATGCTTATCGTCACCTTGGATTAATCTGGTATTCATTCAAGTTGTCTGAAGACATGCATGACGATGCAGCCGTAGAATTCAGCAGTGTTCTGAAGACGGCCTTTGAGACCTTTGGGGTTCCGGTTGAAGCCCTCAACTTCCACAACTACATTGGGATTCACCCGACCCTGGATGAAAAAATTGTCGACAATGTCATCAAGTATTCCGTGGCATCGTCGAAGTTGTGCACGACTTATTTTGACACCTACAGTGACTATCAAAGCGACAATGAACAAGGCTTTTGGCGCCTGAACAGCCTGATCTCAAGTCTTGGTTCGGCATCATCCGTGACGGGTTATTTGAATTTGCTGACTAGCCTGAGCTTTCTCAACACACAAGACAACTCTTCATGGATGGCCACCCCCCTCATTAAACTAGGCCTGTCATATTTCAACCAGGCAGCCACCTTAGATGAGTCCGAGAAAAAGCATATTCGCGAATACTTTAGTTCTCTGTTGCCGCAAATTGAAGATTTAAGTCAATTCGTTGACATTCATTCGCAATTAATTAGCATGGCTCGTAGTGGCCTGGCTGACATTGCTGAGCCGTTGATTGAAGCAACCTTTTCAAATCAACGTGGCCACTCCCAGTCGACACAACTCATTGACATTGAAACGTATACAACACTCGATGTGACGCCAATGCTCTATCGACTGGTACGAGAACATGAAGGTGACAAGAATAATGGAATTGAGTATTTTGACACGATTGTTTGTTACCAATTGCTCAGCACGCGTGACGACATTCAGTTTAATTTGCTCGATTTCAAGGCCGGTGATCATCACGGTATCGAGTCCATCGTGGTAAATCATCGGCAAAATTTTTACGACAGTGACGAGTACCAGGTTCAAGGAAAAAGCCTTAGATTGCTTCTACAAGAATACTTGGCTCAACACCCTAAATACATGACAGAGCTTTCCGAGAATCCTAATTTTGGCTCCATTGTCAAAGGCATGGAAATTTGGGACGTTCATAGACTTGAGACCGATCTTGGTTTATAAGATCCATTACCCACGCACCACAGGACATTGCTCATGAGCCAGATCATTCAGGTATTAAAAAGTGTTGAAGACCAGTCGGTAAATTTCACTTACCGCGCTCCGAATCACTTTATGTTCGAGTCCCGTTACGTGCGCCGGGTGCAGGACTATTTCATCACGTATTTGTCGAGCCAATCGGGCTGCGACCAGGCGTGCCGGATGTGCCACCTGACCTCGACTGGTCAAAATCAGCTCGACAATGCCACCTTTGAAGATTTCATCAACCAGGCCAACACAGTGCTGGCGTATTACGATGAACAAGCCCCCGCCGAATTGGTGCACTTCAACTTCATGGCCCGTGGCGAGGCCCTGAACAACCCATTAATCCGTGAGGACAGTGCGCGCTTACTTCGAGCGCTGAAAGTCCTGGCGGATGAGCGTCAGCTACAGTCTAAATTTCTGATCTCCAGTATTTTCCCGACCGCAATGGGGAGTCTTGAACTTTCGGATATTTTCCCTGATGTGCACCCTGAAATTTACTATTCGCTCTACAGTATGAAGCCGGCATTTCGTAAGCGCTGGCTGGCCAAAGCGCAATCGGCTGAACGCGGGCTGGAAATGCTCAAGACTTGGCAGGACGCCACCGGGAAAGTTCCGAAAATTCACTTCGCCTTCATCGAAGGGGAAAACGACTCTGAAGAAGACATGCACTTGATGGGGGCCGCCATCAATGCCATCGGCTTGCGCGTCAACCTCAACATTGTGCGTTACAATCCCTACGACGCTCGCTATGGTGTGGAGCCGTCCGAAGAAGTTATCCAGCGCAATACCGAGTTGCTTGCGTCGTTAATTAACCCACAAGCATTCAGGATTGTTCCGAAAGTTGGGTTTGATGTCAAAGCATCGTGCGGCATGTTCGTGAAAGACTGATGATAGACGACACCATAACCTCAAGATTTCATGAGGCAGCCAAGTTCAATGACCACTTGCTGTTCATTGAGCTAGCCGATGAACTAAAGGCCAAAATGCATGATTGCATTGAGGGTAACGACCTCATTGGCCTGGAGACTCATCGGGACACCCTGATGCACGCGCTCAATAGCGTGGCCAGTCAACGCCATGAACATGACCACTGGGGTGTACAAAGCGAACAGTTCATCATGGCGATCGCCTACCTGCTGCCCTTCAATTCAAAAGCGGCTTTCCGCCATCTGGGGGTATACCCGCAACTGGATGATTACCTGCTGCAATACAAGATCAACCCGCAAGCGATCGATGTTGCCAGTGAGGATTATAAAGTCTTGCTGGAGAATTGCCTTTTAAGGCAAAACTATCCGGTGTTTGAACAATCCATTGTGGGATTGATGAAACAGATTACCAATCTCAAGCCTCAATCATCGGTGTATAGGCGCGTGACTTATCATGTTTTGTGCTTCCTCGGCATGTACCCTGAAGTGGGTGAGTTTTCTGAGGAGTCCAAGGGTTATCTGGAGCAGTTGTTCCCACGGGTAGCGCACCCCGGTATCACCATTTATTTTGAGGGAATGCTTGGACTCCAACACGCCGGCTTGTGCAAGACTTTGATGTGGCGGATTGCGTCGACGATCGACAGCATTCATGGTGTCGCTTTTCACACCAAGGATGAGCAGCGGTTGCGCGCTCTGTACGCCTTCATGCGGCCCGAGCTGGACACAGCATCTTTTACGAAAGTCGCCAAGGCCATGCTGAACGCCAGTGGGGCCCTGGGTCGAAAAATGCTGGCAGAAGAGTTGTTTGATTGCGACCAGTATGCTTTGAAACAATTCACGTCGACCTATCTGGATCAACCTGATCACTACAGGGCTTTGTATTTACTCATCGAGCAATACCTCGCCGACCATCCCAACCCGACTGACCTGGCGAGACAGCGCATCTTGCACGTGTTGAACGCCGCCATTGAAAATGACGTGAAGAACAAGAAGGGTTTTACCCCTGAACGATTTGAACAATTACACCGCATCCCAAAATCCTTCTACAGCGAAACGGACTGGGGCATGGTGAACCAACTGGAAGGAGATTTAGGTCTGTGAGTACAATTTTAGCTAAACGGGCACACCTGGCGGAACGTCAACAACGGCAGTTACTGGCTCTTGAGCGAGGCGATCTTGAGAACCTCAGAAACGAAATCATTCAAATCGACAAGAGCCTCCTTGAGTTGTTAATGATCGGGGACATCAACGCCATCTTCATGCACAAGGAAAAACTGCATCAAACAATCGTCAATTTAGGCGAAAGAAACCCCTCGATGCAGGTTGAAGCGCTCAGTGATTACTCGCTGACCCTGGCCTGCGCTGCAGACCTGGTGCGGGTCAAGCATTCTGATGAGATCAACGAAGCTGTTCTTCAGAACCTTATCAATTTCCAGCCATGGGACTACGCAAACGATGCAGACGAGAAACATATTTCGACGATCGTGCAGACCTGGCTGCGCACAGGCCGCTCACACCTCGCCCTGCCCTTGCTGGATGTGTTGATCAGAAATTTTCCTTCGCCGGAAGAAACCCAAACGCTGATTTTTCTATTGCTCAGAGAAGCCAGCCTTGATCGCGTCACTAACAAAAAATCACCGTGGAAGACTTTTTTGCACTGGGCGTGGAACAATCAGCCGATCATTCTCAACCTGGGCTCAGAAACACTCGACAACCTGCGCAGTTGTCCCCTTGACCTGGCCCTCGACTTGCACGCAGAAGGGCTTAATCAACTGGCTGCGGCCATCGCGGAACACACCACCCACCTACCTTATGAGGGTGATTTATTTCGACTGCGCAGCGAGATGGGCATCAAGTGGTCGGACGAAAAACTCCTGGCACACTGGGCGAACGAATTTGAAACATCCGTCATCACGCCTGGCAAGTTCAAGGCGTTGTACCTGTACACCTTGGCCTATCATGATGCCCCGCTGCCGCCTGTGATCGCCTTGAAAGACACTGGAAAGATTCAGCGTTCACTGCTCGACGCCTTACGCATCCTGGACGCAGCGAAGCTACCTTACGACCCGGCGCGCATCGGCCACTTTCTAGATGATTGGTGGGCCAAAGACCCTAAAAACGCCTACAGGGACATCAAGGCTCTGAAGCTGTCCGATGATATCAAAATGTCCTGTGCTGAATACCGCACGCACAAGCTTCAAGTCGACTTGGGGCTGTAAACATGCAATTTGACGACCGCAATGACCATCAGGCCAAACTGGCATTCTTAGTCAAAGGCCTGGAAGAGTGCATGGAACACCAAGATCTATCGGGCGTAGAGCGCACGTGCCTGGATATTCATCTGTACCTCAGGGAATGCGCCGTTCGTGGGAAATATTCATTTATTGGAACAACCATGGAGAGTATCGCCAACCTGCTGACCCTGCGCGAAAGCCTGCCGGCGAAGTTGCTTATCCTTGATGAATTTCCAGTCTCCTTGAAAGCCTACATTGACATCAGCCGCAGTGGCGACGATGCCGGCCTTCAGCTGGCATTGGTTAAAAACATCATCGAGCACCAGTCACTGATCTCTTACCGTTATGACCACTTCGACAACATCATGACGCAATGGGGAAGGGTCTTCTCCAAAAAAGGCAATGAAGAAGCGTTGATCACGCTGCTGGACTACGCGTTGGACGCCAATCAGGATGTGGTGCAAATTCTTTTCATGTCAGCGCTTCGGGACATGAAGCACCACAGCGAGTCCATTGCCAGCTGGGCACGAGTCAATTTCGAAATAATCACTCAACCGGTCGGTGTCCCACGAGAGTATCGTCCTAATTTCCGGGAGTGGGTGGATTTCAGATCCTTTGGATGCCCTGTGTCAGACAAGCGATTGAGGCACGAACCCGTTGGCAATCTTGACCTCTTGTATTACCTGAAAAAGCTTAAGCAACCTGTGCCTGAAGAGCTTCTCGATGACATCAGACACTCGAAAAAATTAGACGCCTCAGCGAAGCTAGCCGCCTATTCGATCGCCTCTGGCACGCATCCGGAATTTGTGCCGACTCAGCCCAATATGCAGAGTCTGGAAGTGATAATCGAGGCGCTGCGTCACTGCGCTTCTGCGGTAGAACGAGATTTACTTGACCTCACGGATGAACTCACCGATCGCGTTGCCAAGCACCTTGATCAGATCGTGGCAGACCTTGACCCTCGCTACGTACAGAAGTTGGTCACAAGCCTTCCGAGCGATTGGGTCGTCAAAAGTGAACTGTGCCGTAGTGTGGCATTGGAAATCGATCTCGGTTTGTAGGTCTACCCGGCGCCGGTTCGCATGGTTTAAGCTGAGGAATCAGCAGACATTGCGACGAGCACAACGACATGAATGGTCATCAACCAGGGGCTGGGCGCCCTGCAGTTTCCAGTCCAGGTAGCATTGAACAAACGATCAATCAGCTCAGGGGCAATATGGATGAAATCATCGGTCTGGCGTCTTCGCGCACCAAGGATGACCATGACCGCTTTGTATCGATGATTCCGAGTTATTTTGAACAACTCGCCCAGGGCTTTCAGCAGTGCATGCAGACACCGTCCTGGGACGTTTATGAGGCATTCAAACCTTTGCTTGAAGGTAACATTGGGTTGGTGGTCTTCGCCGACGGCAGTGTTCAAGAACTGGTAATCGAGCACCTTCTGAAGCACTTTCCTTTGCCCCTAAGGCTTGTCAGCGAAGTCCGCTACCCGAGCGCCCAAACTTCGGAGCGCATGGCTCAAAGTCTGGTCACTCAGCTGCCAATTCTGATCTATAAGGACACTGATCTTGCCCAGTATTACCGGGTCATGGCTGATAGCTTTTCGGTGCAAGCCTTTACTCAGGTCAGTGAAAAACTGTTCAGTCTGATTCGCGACAATTTGAGCGACCCCGTGAACACTACGGGCATGGCCACTGGTGCGTTGGCACAGGCGCCTTCCATGACCACCACTTTGCTGGGGTACCACCAGTTAAGTGGCACGACTGAGTATCGCAACAACCCACCGGCTGAGTTGATCCTGTTGTTGGCTGAACATCAAGACATGATCATCAATATCCGCGAAAAGCGCATCGCGACTGGCTTGATGGACATGGAGTTGATCGAATTGCTGTACACCCATGGTCTCGATGCCTTAGCTGATCACCTGTGCAAAGAATGGGTACTCACTCATCCCGGCACCGGACTCATCAACGACCTGCAATTTCACGGCTTGAACAAGCCCTGCTCCTGGTATGACGAGCTGCGCGCATTCAAGGACAGTAATCCAAAACTGCCGTACGTGTATGAGCTCAACCTGCTGGAGCAGTCCCTGATCAACGCTGATTTCAAGGTTGAATTCGTCGCTGAGAATTTCAAGGTCAATCCCCTGGATGATCTGCTGGAAATGTTACAGAACTATGGCGGCAATGGCCGCGAACAACCCCTTCAATGCCCACAACAGCTGCGTCGCATCGGCAACTTGATTGACCAGGTCTGTGCTGTGAACAAGGTGGCAGCCAGGCAGATCCCCACGCTGCTCGCCAACACCGTCTATTGGGAGTATTCCGAAGTGCTGAGTGAGTCCAGGTTGGAGCAGGATCTTGGCTTATGAAAAAAGATGACCAGTGGTTTGATCAGCGATTTTTTGAAAGCAAATACGAGGCTGATGATTATTTTGAGAAGGATGATGAAGAGGACTTCCACTCATATAAGAAGGGTGTAATCACGTCCGAACAAAAGTTTTTCTTGTTTCATAAAATTGAGCACGATCTTAAATCCGTTGTTCGGGTGCACACCGAAGCCTTTGATACTGAAAATGAGTTTGAAGAGAAACTCAATGAGAGGTTTTACAGTGAGCTCGAAGATGAATTCGACGACGATGCCAAGCACCAGCGCCAATTTAAACTCCATCAGGAAAAAACTTACCTGGCCTTGCAGCGGCTGAACAAGTACCAGTATTTTATCGCTGAAGTTGCATGCATTCCGGAAGCTTCACTCCGACATTTTGATGCTGTCGACATCCAAATCATTCTGGGGCGGGTAAATGACGCCCTCCTTGAGCACCCGTTCACCAGCACTGATGCGGATGTTGCGCTGCTTCAGATTGAAAAAATACTTCCGATTACCTTCGATCTATATTCTGGGGTGATCAAGCGTGCGTCATCTGAAACCGATAACAGATTGATTCGCCACTTCCTCAAAAATGGAGACGTGCAATTTGAGGACGTGGTCAAGCTAATTCCGGTTTACGCAGCAAAGCATTCGTTTGATGCCTTGGCTGTTATTTTTAAGTTTTGGTTGATGGAGAAACCCTTTGATCCCGTGACTCATCGCGAAGAAATTGGGGAAATGGGTTGGAACATCATATTAGGTTCGCACGCCTACACGGGTTTATTTCTGAACCTTGACCTTGACCGTTTTCTAAGGCGATTTGAGGACGAGCTTTCAGGTGCCCTGCCGCTACTGACCAAGTACCGCAGCACCTTGCGAAAACTGCCGTCCTATCAATTCACTGCCGCATTGAAAGCCTCTGGGTACACCTCCCTTGCGCTGGCCATTGGCACTCGCTTGCGTGATATCGACAACGAGCACATCCAAGGTAAATTCATTGGCTTGAAAAGGCAGGGGGTAGAGGTCAGCGAAACCTTCATCAAAAATCACCTGTCATCCGCAAGTTCCGTTCCTGGCTGGACGATGGCCATGGAGTACTACCTGCAGGATGATGATATGCACTTTGACCTTGATGATCTGTACATGCCGGGCATTCAGGCTCAGGGGAAAAAGTTCGATCCCTCTCTGATCACTCGACAGACACTGATTAAATTGCTCGGCGCCAGTTTCCCCACGCCGCGACAGGATGAAAAATCCATGACGCTGGCCCGGCATTACACCACCGATAATCCCGTCCTGATCAAAGAGTTGCTTGAGGCTGGACTGCCGGAAAAATACTTGGCTGTGGAGCACATCCGTGAAGAAAAATTGTTTTTGGACTTAGGCCTATGAAAACCACAGCACATACGCTAGAAGCAAAGGTTGCATTCGAAGCACTGGAGCAGGCATTCAGACACCCGGCTATGTTGCGAAAGAGCTACGACGCAACAGACCACATCAACAACAACCTCAGGGATTATGGCCTGTACCTTGATGGTGTTGTAGATGCCTGGACAGCCGTCTGTGAAAAGGCTAGCCAAGAAGACCACCCAACGCTGCTCTCCAAAACCATCAAGGAGATCGAGAGCCACCTGTTTACTCGCAGCCATGCTCAAGAGGCATTCAACCTCATTGAAAGACGACTGCCGATGAGCTTTGCGCTTTTCAATGCGTTTATCCAAAAAACATCGCTTTCTCAGGATAAATGTTGCGTCAAGTATTTGATTGAGCACACCGAGATCGAGCAAGGCCAATTCAGGGCTATGTTGCAAGCGTTGGCGTTCAAAAAATCGTACGACGCCGTGTCTGTGTTGTTTGGGGCCTGGACTCTAAAATTCCCTCCCACCGCATTAGCTGATAAAGAAGAAGTTGGCGATATCGCCTGGAAGGTCATTATTTGTTCCGTGATTTTCACCCAAAACAAACCTGACCCTGGACTTATCAATTTCATCCGACTGTTTGAGAATAATCTAAAAGAATCTCTGCCACTGCTGACAAAAAATGGAAAACCGCTATTCCTACTTCCTGACATTAAAGTGATTGAATCAATTATGGAAGCCGGTTTTGATGATCTTTCAACAGTCATCGCTGAGAGCGTTTTGCACCAGGATGAAATTTATGACCGGAAGAAATTCATTATTTTGGAGCAACAAGGATTTAAAATCCCTGAGCAGTTCATACAAGAACGTTTGACAATCAATTCCAGTGAAAATGGATGGAAAATGGCATTATCGTACTACCTCAGCAATGATAGCCTGGAGTTGGACGCCAGAAGTATACATCGGCCTTCCCTGCTCTCTTATGCAGGCAGTGAACCCACCAACTTCACCATTAGGACTAAAGACCTGATCAAAACCTTGAGTGTGGGCTCGACCTCAGCCATTGCCGATAAAAAACGCATGTCCCTTGTCGCCTTGTACGTGGATGGTAGACCAGACATTATCAAAGAATTGCTCAAAGCAGGGTTGCCTGAAAAGTATCTGGAAATTGGGAGCGTTCGGGAAGAAAAGCTGATGCTCGATCTCGGTATTTGAGGGGCCGGGACAAACGAGACCGTCTATTGTTTTCGGTTATGCACTCGAAGCAAGAACAATATTATGCTAAATTGATCCTTTAAATCAAATAATCAGCTGCCTGTGTCGGCGGCTCAGCGAGGAATGCCATGCCGGTAGCAAACATGATTACCCCCTCCCCGCACTCGCTCAGAGCCCCTTTTAGCGACGTGGACAGACTCTCGATCAATGTAGCTCAACTGTGGTTGGGTGACGGCCTGGTTGAAGGGAAACTAACCTGCAGAAAACGTCACGATGTCCCGCATGGTTGGCACGGCGGTGACATGGGTGTTCTGGTGGCCACCGAACGCGGCCTGGTGTGTCCATACTGCGACTTCGTGCAAGATTGGGTGCCCTCTTACATGGCGGCCTTGGCGGATCCAGTGTTTGCGGTCATCGCTGAAAAAGAAATTAAGTTCAGGCTTGAACGCGCCAACGCATACCGCAGCGAATATCTAGAGCTTCTACTGGAAGATGCCGGCAACGGAGCCGCACTCGCCATGATCCAGGCCATCGACCACCGTATCGAGGTGTTGAAGTCCAGGCTGGTGTTTTAAACGTGCCGCTGCAAGCACTCGACGCCCGCCTCGACGGGCAATTTTGGCTTAAACTGGCTGCAGAGCTACGCGA
>Ga0182007_10000050_pt1 | contig 101129 bp, 92 predicted proteins | sample Sormic07211113_1_FD_123023 | JGI IMG/M metagenome (GOLD analysis project Ga0182007, IMG submission 123023) | Rhizosphere microbial communities from Sorghum bicolor, Mead, Nebraska, USA - 072115-113_1 MetaG | ecosystem: Host-associated > Plants > Roots > Rhizosphere | place: USA: Nebraska...
CTTCTTCACCAGGGTGGGATTGGTCGTGCAGTCGACCGGCTTCAAGCGCTTGATCGCTTCGTAATCGCCGGTATCGGCAACCACCACGGACAGATCGCGCAGCTGGGAGAGTTTGGACAGCGACGCCATCGCACCGACCGCCGCCGTATCCTGGTCGAACACCGGTGCCGCGAACGGCTCCGGGCCAGGCGTGCGGCCGAACACGATCGGCCGGGTGATGCCGCGATAGCTGCCGAGCAGCGGATGCGGCAGCGACGTGATCATCGCCTCGGCGAGCACCTGTGGGTGGTCGAACATATCCTCCACCTGGCGCGCGGCCGCGCAGGGAACCTCTTCACCGAACAAGGCCTCCCACGCCAGTGCACTTCGTGCAGCCAGCGCCGCGTGCAGCTGCGGCAGCAGTACCTCGGCATGCGTGGCACGCTTGCGCACCGTGTCGTAGCGCACGTCAGCGGCCAGCTCCGGCAGCCCGATCCGCTCGCACAGGGCCTGCCAGAAGCGCGGCGTATTGGCCGAGATGTACAGATACCCCTCCGCCGTGGGATGGATGCCGGTGACTCCGCCAGAGCGCATATCGCGACCTACTCCCTCCGGCTCGCCCTCGGCCCAGATCATCCGCGCCGACTGCATCGTCAGCGCACTGCGCAGCAGCGACACCCCGACGAACTGGCCCTCGCCACTGCGCTCGCGCTCGTACAGGGCCGACGACACGCCGGCCGCCACCAGCGCCGCCGCGTAGTAATCGACGACCGAGCCATACAGGATCTCCGGAGCGCCGCCCGTCTTGCCCTGCATCGTGCACATGCCGGTCATGGTCTGCAGCACCTGGTCGTAGCCGGCCTTGTCCTTCAGTGGTCCCTGCTCGCCATAACCGGTGACCGAGCAGTACACCAGGCGCGGGTTGAGCTTGTGCAGGCTGTCAAAATCGATACCCAGGCGCACCGGCACGCTGGGCCGGAAGTTGTGGACCAGTACGTCGGCCTCGCGCACCAGGCGCATCAGCACCGCACGCTGGTCCGGCTGCTTCAGATCCAGCACCACGCCCCGCTTGGACCGGTTCACGCCGAGGAACGCCCGGCTCTCCGCCTCCAGCGTGGACGGATAGCGGCGCAGGTTGTCGCCGACCGGCGGCTCCACCTTGATCACCTCCGCGCCCTGGTCGGCCAGCAGCGTGCAGCCGTAGGGGCCGGCGATGTAGGCGCTCAGGTCCAGCACGCGGATGCCGCTCAACGGCCCGATGGCGCCCTCCCGCTGGGCAATGGCGAATGGAGAACTGGAGATGCTTCCGGTCATGGTCACTACACTCGATACCTTGAGGGAAGTTTCCTCCTGGCCAACGGGAAGAAACAGATCGTATGGGTATGTTCTGCGTGGACAAAAAGCACGCTGCGGCGTCGGCGGCTGCGTGGCCGCCGAACATCGCCATCCGTCAGTCCGAGGGCGCCAGCGACAGCCAGCTCAGTCGCCAGCTGCCGTGATCGCGGCCACCGCATCGGTAGTAGGGCTCGAACATCAGGGGGCCACGGCAGTCCAGCTGCAGGGTGATCGACGCACCCTCGCCGCCATCCTCACCCACCTGCAGCCACTGCGAGGGCGGCAGGTCAGGCAGTCGTACCGTCTCGTCTGTCTTGTAGCCGTCAATCAGACCGGTGGCATACACCAGCGGCCCGTAGCTCAGCCCCACGTACTCCCAACGTAGTACCTCCTGCGCCACCGGCGCGCCATCCGGCGCACGCGATTCCTGCACGTTGATGTTGGCCGCCCGGTGCAGGCGCGGCTGCATCGGCAGGTACACGCGCATCCTGTCGCCGGACTGCCAGGTCCTCCGCACCTGCACGAACCCGTCCGCACCCGCCTCGGCCGCCACGGGCTGCCCGTTGACCTCGATGCGCGCGCCCGTGGTCCAGTCCGGCATCCGCACGCCGATACCGAAGGTGGCGATGCATTCGGGCAGCACGGTGATCGTCACCGTCCCGTCGAAGGGGAATCGGGTCGCCTGCAGCAGGGTCACCGCGCCGGCCTGCGCATGCAGCAACGTGGCCTCGCCCGGCCCGTAGAGGTTGACCCGCAGCCCGCCATCGGCCGCGATCCCATAGGCCACCTGCGGCAGCTCCTCAACCGCCATCGCGCCGCTGGACTTGCAGCAGCGCCAGTACGTGGTGTGTACCCGCCTGCCATTGGGATAGGTGTAATAGCACCAGTCCTCGCCATTGGGGGCCATCGCCGCCAGCAGATCGTTGTAGGCGGTGCGCTCCAGTTCGTCGGCGTAGCGTGCATGGCCGGTAATGGCCAGCAGTTCGCGGTTGAGCTGCATCCACGCCAGCACCGAGCAGGTCTCGACATAGGCCTGCGGGAAGAAGGTGCGCGGCGCGTTGAACACTTCACGCGATCGGTGCGCTACCCCGCCCCACGGCCCGCCGCCCAGCGTGAGGTGCTGCTCGCGGATGTTGTGCCAGAGATGATCGAGGGCCTGGCGATGCTCGTCCTGGCCGGTGGCCTTGTACAGCTTGGCCAGCCCGACCAGGTTCCAGCTGAGCTGGTAGGCCTTGCCCGTGGCGATGAACGCCGCATCCTCGCCGGCCAGCGCCTTGTCCAGCAGCGCCAGCCGCGGATTGGCGTTGGCCTGCGCCAGGATGCGCTCGGCCAGCGCCAGGTAGCGCGGCTCACCCGTGACCAGGTAGAGATCGGCTGCTGGATCCAGCAGCACCGTGGCGGACATGCCGTGATGATTGCCCAGGGTGGTGATGTCGATCCCGGACTCCAGCGCCTGCCAGCACAGGTCCGCGATCCGGCATGCGGCCTGCAGATAGGCCGCATTGCCCAGCGCGCGCCACGTTTCCAGGAAGCCGAGGATCAGGTAGCTGTGGGTCCAGATGTCCCAGGTGCGCAGCGCCGGCTCGCCGTTCCAGGTTTCCGGCTTGGGCGGCTGCGGCACCGTGAAGCGCCGCTCGGCCGCATAGTTGCCAAGATAGCCGTCGTCGTCCTGCTGGCTGATCAACCAGTCGGCGACGCGGCGCAGCGAAGCCTCCAGCTGCGGCTGCCCGCCCTGCGCCACTGCGCGTGCAGTAGCGGACAGCCATTTCCCGGCATGTTCGCCGTACCAGTCGCCCTCATGGTTCTGGTGCTTGTGCGCCTGGCTGAAGATGCTGATCGGCGCGCTGTGCTCATCGACGACGAACGTACTCAGCCGCCCGCTGCGGTTGGCTGCCAAGGCATCGCCCAGCACACCCTGCAAGGTGACCTGCTGCGGCGGGACCAGCGTCATGCCGCGGGCGGCGGGATGCAGACGGCTCATGCCGCATCCACCACGCAACGGAAGCCGACCGTGCCGGAGCGATCCTTGGACGGTCCCATCAGCAGGTACTTGCCGTGCTGGTCCAGTCGGTAGGCCTGCGGGAAGTACCAGTGCGAGGTCTGCGGCTGATAGCTGCTGCCGCCACGCAGTACGGCCGCGCGGGTGTGCGCATCGCTGAATTCATCGGTCCATTGCCACACATTGCCGACCAGGTCCTGCACCCCGAACGGGCTGGCGCCCTGCGGATGTGCATCGACATCGGACGGCGGGGTGAGGCGACGGCCACGATTGACCCGCGGCACGCACGCCGCATCCCACGCGTTGCCCCACGGATACAGTCGCCCGTCCGTGCCCTGCGCGGCGTACTGCCATTCCCACGCGTGCGGCAGCCGCTTGCCGGCCCAGGCGGCGTACGCACGCGCGTCCTCGATCGAGACCCAGGTCACCGGCTTGTTGTCCCACCCCGCACGCGGCGCGCCCTCCTTCCAGTCCGCCAGGAAGTTGTGATCATCGGCCGGCCGGTAGCCGCTCGCATCGAGGAAGCGCTTGAACGACGCGTTGGTGACCGGGTGGCGATCGATATGGAACGATGCCAGCGTCATGCGCCGGCGATGGTGGCGGCGCGCGCAGTCTTCCCACGGGAACTGCACATCCAGGCCGGCCCAGGTGAAACCCTCGATCTCGATGCCGCCCACCTGGAACAGGAACTCGCCGGCCGGGATCGTGACCATGCCGGTCGGCGCCTCGGCCTGCGGGGGCGTGCTGGCGATCGCCAGCAGCTCCTGCGGAGCAGCCTTCCACGCGGCGGAGTAGCTGTTGAGGGGCTGCTGTGCGCGCTCGGCGGTCGCCGCGAGGAAATCGTCCAGACCTTCGACCGCAGTATCCGCAGCCACACTCAGGAGCGCGCCGAAGCCGCGCGCTTCCAGCGGCAGCTCGATGTACGCCGCGCCAGCGATGATACGCGGCGTCAACGCGCACCCATGCCACGCATCGTAGTAGCGCGTGCCGTCCGCGTGCGCCAGCGCGATCTGCTCACCGTCCACGGCGTACTCGTTACGGTTGATCAACGTGTGCAGCACGATGCCCTCGCCCGGGAACCGGCTGGCGAAAATGCCGCCCTGCAGGCAGACCTGGTACGGCTCCCAGTCCATCGAGACCACCAGCTGCGGGAACTGCCGGTACAGCGTGGCGATCCGGCGCAGGGCCTCGCCGTCGCGCGGGGTGAACTGGTTCCAGACGCCCCAGATGTTCTCCCAGGCGTTGTAGCCGATGCCGTTGAAGAAGCAGTACTGCAGGTCGTGATTGCGGTTGCGGCCCCAGCGGTTCTCGTAGTTGACCATGTGGCGGGGCTCCAGCCACTTCCACTTGGAAACGGGCGGCACCGGACCATCCGGCGCCTTCTTGCCCCAGCTCTGCACGTTCCAGATCAGCTGCTCTTCGGAACTGATGGTGGACTCGGGCTGCACCACCACCGGGTTGCCGCGTGCATCGCAGGCATCGAAGAACGCCCGCGGCACACCGTTGAAGGTATCGCCGTTGATTCCATCCGCACCGACCGCCTTGACGATCTCGGCCAGCCCGTCCCAGTGCGTCACGCCTGGGTCGCGGGTGCCGTGGTCCCACGGCTTGGCCGGCAGGAACACTTTGACGCCGCGCTTCTGGAAGGCCTGCACCGCGGTTCTCAATCCCGCCAGGCCGCCGGGCATGTCGTGCGCCAGATCGAACTGGTTGCGGTCATCGATGCCGATGTTCGGGTAGATGTACCAGATCAGCACCGAGTCCAGCCCGCCAAATCGCGCCGTCACATCGTCCAGATAGCGATCGACGGTGTACTGCCCGGTGGCCGCATCGAAGAAGTAACGGTCCTCGACCATCATCTGCGCATGCACGAAGTTGCGCTGCGCCCACTGCAGTTCCGGGCGGCGGTAATTCACATCGGTATAGCCGATCCGGACCAGATGCTCGCGGCGCCAGTCCTTGAGTTCTTCCAGCCAATCACCCGCACTCGCATTGGCATCGATCATCCAGCTGCCGATGTCGGCGAACGGCCATGCCGGCGCCTTGCCCGGGGTCGGCAGGTAGCGCCCGGTGGTCACGTGCGAGAACTTGTACTCGGTGCGGATCGCCTCACGCCCGTAGTCGGCTGCGTCGGTGTCGTAGTCGGGGCTCTGATACGGCGTGGTCATGGGCAAGGCATCCAGCAGGAAACGGAAAGGAGGTACATCAGCGCGCGCACGCTGCCGCCAGCGCGGCATGGGCGTCGACATCGGGAACGCGCGCGGGGTCTGCAAGCAGCGCCAGCACTTCGACGCGGTTGGGAATGCTCGACTGCGCACCCAGGCGGGTGCAGGCCAGCGCGGAGGCTGCGGTGGCGGCAAGCAACGCATCGGCCATCGGTTCATGGTCGGCCAGCGCAGCGACCAGCGCGCCACAGAAGGTGTCGCCGGCCGCCGTGGTGTCGATCGGATCGATGCGGAACCCGGGTTGCAGCAGCACCGTGTCGTTCACCCGCGCCAGACAGCCGCGCGCGCCCAGGGTCACGATCACGCAGGGCACCGGCACGCGCGCCACACCCGTGGCCAGGTCCGGAGGATGTCCGGCCACCACGTCGAGCTCCCCCTCATTGACGATCAGCACATCCAGCAGTGCGAGCAGCGCGTCGGGCAGTGCCTGGGCCGGTGCTGCGTTGAGGGCGACCTTGAGCCCGGCCAGGCGGGCGCGGCGCGCATACGCGGTGACGGTGGGCAGCGGGGTTTCCAGCTGCAGCAGCAGCCAGTCGACGCCGTCCAGCGCGGGCAGGTGTTCCTCGCCCAGGGCCAGGTTGGCACCGGGTGCGACCGTGATCGCGTTCTCGGCACTGTCGGCCAGGCAGATGAAGGCGGTGCCGGTCGGCAGTGCAGGGTCGCGCACGATCGACAGGTCCACGCCGGCGTCCCGCAGCGACGCTTCGATCGGCATGGCGAAATCATCCTCGCCCAGGGCCAGCAGCATCCGGGTCGTCGCACCGCCGGCACGCGCGCAGGCCACGGCCTGGTTGGCGCCCTTGCCTCCCGGGAAGGTGCTGAAGCCATGGCCAAGCACGGTCTCACCCGGCGCCGGCACATGCGCGGCGCGCACGACGAAATCGAGATTGGCCGAGCCGGCGACGAGAACGGTGGAACGTGCCGCACTACTCATGGGTCTATGGCCTCATCAACGCGGTTGTAGAACATCGTACTGATGCGCGGCAGGTCGTCGTTGCCGCCGGGCAGATGCTGCAGCAGCAGGATGGCGACCAACCGGCGCGCCGGGTCGATCGTGTAGTAGGTCGAGGCCGCGCCCGACCAGCCGAACGCACCCACCGATGCGGTGCGTCCTTTCATGGCGGGGTCCAGCAGCACCGAACCGCCCAGGCCGAACCCCTCGGCATCGCTGAACTCGGTCACCGGCCTGGACAAGGCGGTATGCACCAGCTGGTTCTGCATCATCAGGGCCACGGTGGCGGGACGAAGCAGGGGCGTGTCGCCATGGCGCCCGCCATCGAGCAGCATCTGCGCGAACCGGCCATAGTCGCCGGCCGTGGAGTACAGCCCGCCGGCCCCGCTCGGATACGGCCGCAGCGGGCTGCCGGGTTCCCGCGCGTGCACCTCATCGGCAAGCACCAGGTCACCGTGCTCGCCCATGGTGGTCAGCTCGACCACCCGCGCGCGATCGCGCGCTGGTACCACGAAGCCGGTATCGGCCATCGCCAGTGGACGGAAGATGCGTTGTTGCAGGAACTGCTCGAATGGCAGCCCGCCCACCACCTCCACCAATCGCGACAGAACCTCGATGGAGGTGCTGTCGTAGCGGAAGCGCGTGCCCGGCTCGGTCGCGAGTGGAACGCGGGCCAACCGGGCGGTGTAATCGGCCAGGCTGTCCGCAGCCTGCACCTGCTGGCGTTCCAGCAGCGCGGTGACGGCCTCGAACCCCTCGCCGCCCGCAGCGAAACCGGCGGTGTGGGTGAGCAGATGGCGGACGGTCAGCGTCTGCGTCGCCGGCCGCAGCTGCGGCGCCGCGGCGGTGCCCCCGGCGAAGACCTGCAGGTGTGAGAACTCGGGGAGGTGGCGCGCCACCGGATCATCCAGATCCAGCCGCCCCTCCTCCACCAGCATCATGGCGGCCACCGAGGCCACCGTCTTGGTCATCGAATAGATGCGGAAAATGCTGTCGGTTCGCATCGGCCTGGCATGGGCCAGGTCCTGCCAGCCGTAGGCACCGTCATGCACGATGCGGCCGTCATGGATCACCAGCGCGACCGCGCCGGTATAGCCCTGGCGGCCGGTCGATTCGTGCAGGAAGGCATCAACCACCGGCAATCCCGGCGGTGCAGCCGGCGGCTCCGGCAACGACGCCGCGGCCTGCCCGACGATCAGCATCAGCAACGCGAGCATGGCCAGGCATGCTCGTGGGCGGCAATGACGGGCGTGGGCCGGTCCGTGCGATGGCCAGTACATCCGCTCTCCTGCTGTCAGTGGCGGTAACGTCGCGACAGGGTAAGGCAAGTAAAACGGACCGGCGCTGCAGTGTTCCGCAGCGCCGGCCCGCGATGACGGTCAGAACGTGAAGGTGTGGGTCAGCGACACCATTCGGCCCCGGCCGGAGAAGAAGTTCTGCCAGCCCGGCAGCTGCGACCAGGTCAGCACGTACTGCTTGTCCAGCAGGTTCTCGATGCCCAGCGACAGCTTGCCGTAGGTCCCGGTGTCGTAGTTCATGCTGAGGTCCCACAGCGCGTAGCCGTAGGTATCCTCTTCGTTGAGATAGACCGCGCCGTTGGACGGATTGACGAAGGTTTCGCGCAGGTCGCGGCTGAAGGTACGGCTCACGCCCAGCGTCGCATCGAAACGATCATTCGGCGTCCAGGTCAGCGAGGCGTTGACCTTGTCCGGCGAGATGTCGAGGATGCCCATCTCCTTGTTCAGGCCCGAGCCCTCGTAGTACTGGGTCTGGCCGCGGATCCGCGAGTACAGCAGCGTCGCCTTCCACTGGTCGTTGAAGGTCCAGGCGCTGTTCAATTCCACACCTTCGATCCGGGTCGGTGCGCGGGTGAGGATGAAGTCCTCGGTGACCTTGTCCACCGTCAGCGATGAGCCGAACTCGGAGGTCGAGCGATACCCCGAAATCCCGACCTGTGCCTGCTCGCCGCGCCAGTTGAAGCCCACTTCCTTGTTCTTGGTGATCAGTGGCTGCAGATCGGCGATACACGCCACCGCCTTGCACGGGCTGTTGGCCTGGATGTTGCGCAGCGGGATGCCCACGTTGGCGATACCGAAGCCTTCCGAATACGAGGCGAACACCGACCACGCATCGGTGATGCGCCAGATCGCGCCGAAGTTGGGCAGGTTGGCCTTGTAGTCGAGCTTGCCGCCCTGCACCGGGGTGAAGTCGCGGTAGGCGGTGGTGGTATAGCTGTCGATCTCCAGCTGGCCGTCTTCGCGGCGGATGCCCGCATCCAGCGTCACCGGACCGATGTCCCAGCTCAGCTGCGCGTACGGCGCCAGGCTGGTGTACTTCATCGGCGGTACCCAGACCCGGTCGGTCAACGCCAGGCGCTGCTCGGCCGTGTCTTCCACCAGGTCCAGGCCGGTGCGCAGGCGCAGACCCTCCACTGCGAACAGGCCGCTGTAGGCATAGGCCGCACGCAGACCCTTTTTCTCGGAGTTGATCTCCGACTGGTCCCAGATGCGCTGGTCTTCCGGCGGGGCCGGCTTGACCAGTTGGCGGTCTGCACCATTTTCCGGCACATAACGCATCGCCTGCTTTGCCCAGTACAGATCCACGCTCAGGTCACCGCCGAAGAAGTCGGCATGGGTGTACTTGGCGGCGAACTGTTCGAAATCGTTGAACTCGGCCAGCGAGCCGGCGATCGAGCCCTTCTCGGCGGTATTGGTGCTCGGCACCGGGCACTCCACGGCGTCGTAACGGCAGCCTTCGACCGGGATGTAGTTGTGCTTCCCACCGATATGGAAGTTGCTGTAGCTGGCCTGGATGCGCTGCATCTGGCCCTCGCCGAAGTTGTAGCCGCCCTTGAGGAACAGGTTCTTGCTGTAGGAGTCGGACAGCGAGCCGGAGGTATTCAAGCCAACCCGGCGGCCGTCGCCGTCGTAAGCGATGCCGCGGTCGATGTAAGCGCCGCTGATCAGGAAGTCGGCGGCATCGCCCTTGAAGGTGTGGGTGATGCCGATCTTGGACTGCCCGCTGTCGTCCTTGAACTGGGTGCCATAGCGCGTGCTCACCGTGGTCTGGTGACCGTCCACTTCCGCGTTCTTGGAGAGATAGTTGATGACGCCACCGGCGCCACCGATGCCCTCGGCGGCCGACGGGCCGTTGATGACCTCGATGCGGCCGATCACGCCCATGTCGGTGAACGTGCCATTGCGGCTGCCTTCGCGCAGCGGAGAGCCCTGCGGTACGCCGTCGAACAGACGCAGCGCCACGCGGCCGCGGAGGGTTTCGCCGCTGTTGCTCATCGCCTGCGAGGACTCCGAATAACCCGGCACCATGCGCGCCAGCACCGCCGTCGCGTCTTCGGTCAGGTTGAGGGTGCGCTGCACCTGCTCCTGATTGACCACCGTCACTGCACCGGGGACCTTCTCGATCGAGATCGGGGTCCGGCTGCCGGTCACGATCACCTGGTCCAGATCGGTCGGCGTCGTGCTCTGCGCCATGGCAGGGCTGATGGCACAGGCGAACAGTGCAGTGCTGATGGCCGCGGAAAGTGGCTTGATCATTCGTTTCTCCCCCCCGATATGGAAATGCGGGACAGCCGGCCGGGGAGCCGTCGCCACCGATGACGCGCATGGGCTTTCGCCCCTCCGCCGGTCGATGCGGTTCCCTTGCGGGTCTCCACGTCCTGTCCGGCAACGAGGCGAGAGCCTAGGCGCGGCTCCACGGCGATAGAACTGCGGTCAGGTATGTTCAAAGCCTAGGATTTGTTTCGCCTCGCGCCGCGCACCACGCGAGCACCCGTGGTGTCAGCGTTGCGGCTCGGTCAACGCGACTCGCGCTTCTTCCAGAAGCACGTTCACCAGGCGGATGCGCACCGACGAACGCGACCAGACCACCCCGATCCGGCGTGGTTCGCTGCACTGCGGCAAGGGAATGCGCACGACATTCAAGCCTTCCGGCCATGGCTTGGCCCAGTCCGGCACCAGCGATACGCCGAGCCCACGGTCGACCATCACCGCGATGGCGTTCAGCGCGTTGAGCTCGAACCGTTCGCGCGGCACGATGCCGGCCTGCCGCAGATAGTCATCGGCAAGCCGCCCGCCCCATTCGTGGCGGTCATAGCGGATCAGTGGTTGCTCGCGCAGCAGCTCGTGCGGATCGCGGCTGCCCAGATGGGCCGGTGCCAGCACCACCAGCGGTTCCTCGCGGAGCTGCTGCCACTTGCAGGTCTTGGGCAGCGCGAACGGTGCCTGCAGCACCATCGCCGCGTCCAGATCGCCCGCCTCCACGGCCCGGTACAGATCGGCCGAGTAGCCCGGCTTGATGAAGACGTTGATCTGCGGGAAGGTCGCCACCATCCGCGACAGGATGTCCGGGAGCAGGCCCGCCAGTGCGGTCGGGCACGCACCCAGCCGCAGCTCGCCGGCGATGTCGTTCTCGTTGGCCACGCTGCGCAGGTCGGCCACCTGGCGCAACAGGTCGCGCGCCCGTTGCAGGATGCGCGCGCCGTCCTCGGTGACGCTGACCGTTCGCCCGGCGCGGGCGATCAGCGGTGCGCCCAGCTCGCGTTCCAGCGTCCGGATCTGCTGGGCGACCGCCGCCGGGGTGATATGCAGCGAGCGGGCCGCGGCGGCCATGGAGCCGCGGTCCACCACTGTGACGAACGTACTCAGGAACTGGGTTTCCACGGTTTACCTCTCAGCGCGTCAGCAACCTACACGAGCCACCGGCGTAATGCGATTGGACCAATGGCCCGTGCGCCGGCGCCTCAACGGTGCTGGTCATGGGGCTGCCGCTTCGGCCGGGGTATCGCTGTAGATGGTCAGCCCCTTCAGCGAGCGGGTCGGTGCCGGGAAGAACAGGCTGGCCACGTAGCCGATCACGATGCACAGCAGGATGGAGATCGCCAGGTAGAAGTACGGGTGCACCAGGTCCATGCTCCAGCAGACCAGGGTGATCAGCACCGACCCGGCCACGCCGATCGCCACGCCCGGCGCATTGGCGCGGCGGGTGAACATGCCCAGCGTGTAGGCACCGGCGAAGCCGCCGCCGAGCAGCCCGGCCAGTTCGATGGAAACATCGAACAGCGAGTGGATGTCGTAACGGCTCATCACCAGTGCGATGCCGATGCCGATCAGCCCTACGCCCACGCCGGACCATTCGGCCACGCGCACGGCGGTCTTTTCATTCGGGTTCTTGACCAGCTTCTGGTAGAAATCGACGGAAACCAGGGTGGAGATCGAGTTGATGATGCTCGACAGGGTCGACATCGCCGCGGCGAAGATGCCGGCGATGATCAACCCGGTCACACCGGCTGGCAGCTCGGCGGCGATGAACAGCGGGAAGGTCGCATCGATCGGCAGCAGCGGATTCAGGCGCTCCGGGTTGTTGCGGTAGTACATCCACAGCGCCGTGCCGATGCCGTAGAACACGAAGCCGCCGGGAATCATGATGGCGGCGAAGGCCCAGATCGATCGCCCGGCTTCCTTGTCCGAGCGCGTGGACAAGGTGCGCTGCATCAGCACCTGGTCCTTCGGGAAGGTCAATACCACATCGAACACGACCAGGAAGATGAAGCCCCACACCGTGGCCTTGGTCAGGTCGAAGCTGAAATCGAACAGCCTGGTCTTGTCTTCCGCCGCGGCCGCACTGAGCAGCTGCGGCATGTCGCCACCGGTCTGGAGGAAGATGAAGCCGATCGCGAACAAGGCGCCGCCGAACATCACGATCACCTGCACCACGTCGGTCCAGATCACCGCCTTGGAGCCGCCCACGGTGGAGTAGATGATGGTGAACACGCCCATCAGCATGATCGACCAGACCACATCCACACCAGTGATCGTGGAGATCGCCAGCGCCGGCAGGAACAGGATCACGCTCATGCGGCTGCCGATCTGCATCACGATGCACAGTGCGCTGGACAGCATGCGGATCGCCGGATGGAAGCGGGTTTCCAGATAGGAGAACACGCTCATCAGGTCCAGCCGGCGCAGCAGCGGCACGATCCAGACCGCCACGAACATCAGGCCGACGACCGCGATCAGGTTGTTGGTCAGGTACTGCCAGTTGGTATCGAAGGCCTTGGCCGGGATGGCGATGAAGCTGATCGAGCTGGTGTTGGTGGCATACAGGCTGATGCCGGCCGCCCAGAACGGAATCGAGCGCCCGCCGACGAAGAAGTCCGCCGTGGAAGCGTTCTGATCTTTGAGGTAGAAGTAGAAGCCCATGCCGAGCATGGCCAGCAGGTAGATGCCGATCACCGTCCAGTCCAGCCAGCGCAGCAGGTGCTTGCCGCCCTGCATTTCGGCGTACTGGAGCTGGCTTCCGGTGGCGCCAGCGGTTGCCCAGGCCAGTCCGTTGCCCCAGGCCGTGACGGCCTGCGGATCGGCCGCGACGGGGGTCTCCAGCGTCGTCCATGCGTCGGTGATGGTGTGGAACGTGCGCGCGTGGGTCACTCCGCTGCCGTCCTTCACCAGCATCAGCAGGTGCGCCTGGCCCAGCGCGCGCATCGAGCCGGCCACGATCGTGCCGTCCGGCGACGCGACCTGCTGCCAGCTGGCGTCCGCGTTGCGGCGCCACAGCTGGTCGCTGCCCGCGCCGGTACGCAGGCCCAGGTACAGCGCGCCTTTCTGCGCCTGCAATGCGCTGGCAACCCCCTGTTGCGGCAGGTCCTCCAGATGCTGCCAGGCGGCAGTGCCTGCCGCCGCGGTGCGGCGGTAGAGCTGGGCGCTGCCAGCCGCATCGGTGCCCACCAGATACAGCGCGTCACCGAGGGTCGCTGCCTGCGCGTAGCGCAGCGGCTCGGGCAGCGCAATGACCGCGCCGAAAACCAGCGCGCCGTTGTTCAGGACCACCGGCTGCAGGCGGTCGCCGAGCAGATCCAGGCCCTGCAACAGATAAGTGCGCCCGGCCGCGCTGACGCTGCCCTCAAGCCCGTCGAGCTGCCCGGCGGCCGGCGCAGATAACGCATCCCACGCCTTGTTGTCCGCGCGCAGCTCCCAGGCACCGTCATGGCTGAGTGCCACCAGACGCCCGTCCACGTGTACCAGCCCGCCTGGCGCAATCTGCGCCGGCAGTGCCGGCAGGTTGCCGGTCGCCACCGTGGTCAGGCTCTCGGCAGCCACGGCGCCACTGCCGGCAAGCAGGGCAGCCGCGGCAACAAGCCGCACGCTGCGCACGCAGCGCCGGAGCACGGTGGAAAGGAACGCGGACGGTGCAGGCTTGTGCATGAAATTACCCGGTAAAAGTGCGGCAACGCCGAGGCCGGCAAAAGCGCAGGTAAAAGACAGTGGTCGATGCATCCCGATACCGCAATCAGGCAAGCGGGGGAGAGGACGCGGCAAGCAGGGCTTGAGCACGGCGCAGGTACGGCAGGTCGATCATCCGGCCTTCAAACAGGAACGCGCCGTGCCCCTGCTCTTCGGCACCGGCGGCGGCGGCAACAATCCGCTGCGCCTCTTCGAGCATCGCTGGCGGCACGCTGAAGGTGGCATTGGCCAGGCCAACCTGGCGCGGGTGGATGCAACTTTTTCCGATGAAGCCCAACTGCCGGGCCATCTGCGCCTCGGCCAGGAAGCCGTCGCTGTCAGCCACGTCCGGAAATGCGCCGTCGCAGGCGAACACCTGGGCTTCGGCGGCGGCCAACCGCAGCGCGAACAGCGTGAAATGCACATTGCTCGGCGCACGGTCGATCCCGTTGGGCGAAAACAGGTCGCCCAGCCCCAGCTGCAATCCGGCCACGCGCGGGTGCGCGCCGGCCAGTTCGGCGGCGATGCGCAGGGCCTTGGGGGTTTCGATGTTGATCAGCAGACCGATCGGGCGCGTCACGCCATTGCGCCGCTCAGCCTGTTCCAGCCGGACGATGGCCGCCAGCAGCTGAGCCACCGATTCAATCTTGGGCAGATTGAGCAGGTCCACGCCGGGGAGCGCCGTCGCATCCAGGTCCGCGCCAAAATGGGCGCTGTCGGTACCGTTGCTGCGCACGATCAACTGCTTGCCACCGGGGCGGCCCTGCACGCGGCGCAGGAAGCCGGCGATCTGGTCACGGGCCTGGGCCTTGCCGGCCTCGGGCACCGAATCTTCCAGGTCGAAAGAGAGCGCATCGGCCTCGCCGGCCATGGCCTTGTCGAACAGTTCCGGCCGGGCGCCGGGGACGAACAGCTTGCTACGCATGGTTTTCCCTCATCAACCCGCGCAGTCTGCAGAATTGAAAGCCCTTTAAAAGTGCGGTCCCGGACATTCATTGGATAGCATTTGTTTCGACCGCCCACTGCGCTGCAGTGCACCACGAGCAGAAGAGCGTCGGACAGCACCGTGTTGCCCGCACAATCGATTGCTGGAACCTGCCGTCGTGACCGCCCACGTCACGTCTTGGAGGTCCCCCATCAAACGCGCCACGAGGACTGCTGCCGATGTATGAACCCACCCTGCCGTCGACAACCACCGTCTGGTCCGCGCAGCACCTGGACGCGCGGAGCTGGGCATGACCGGCCCAACCCTGGTGCTGGACGGAAGCGCCATCCACGACATCGCCGGCTTCTACGCCGAGATCAATCGTGTATTCATGGCCTGCGAGGACTGGCACCTGGCCCCAAGCCTGGATGCGCTGGATGATCTGCTCTACGGTGGCTACGGCGCACTGGCAGGACACCCATCGGCCACCGTGCACTGGACGCACATCGCACACAGCCGGGCCGCGCTCGGGGTGGCAGCCACCCGCGCCTGGCTGCAGGAAAAGCAGATGCGGCCCGGCATGTTCAATGCCGCGAGAATCGACACCCAGCTGGAGGCGCTGGAACGCGGCACCGGCCAGACCTACTTTGACATCATCATGAACGTGTTCGCGGCCCACCCCAACCTGCACCTGTGCATGGACTGAGCGGCGCCGCGGCGCGCCCGCGCCGCTTGCGGCCGACACCCTTCGCCCTGCCCGCCCCCCTCCCCTACAATGGCCGACCAGGCGGCCTTCCGGGCTGCCCCCGACTGTGATGGACCCCGCGTGACAGAGAAGCAGCCCGAACACACCCCGCTGATGAAGCAGAACGGGTGCAGAGAGATCTTATGGGAAAATTCCTTTGTGCAGCAACGGAATCGAATGTTGTTGAGTTGCAGGAAGGGCTGTCGCAACAATTCCGCAACAGGCAAATGAATCCAGGCCAGGCTCCCTCTCCACTGATGGCTTGGACGGCTTGCCGTCCAGGACAACACCATCAGACGCATCCCCTTGATTGCCGCTGCAGGCGGCCTCAAGTCCCCCCTGATCCAAACCGGATCTTTTGGAGCTCGATGCTATGCCTGCAATCAAGCGTTCCGAACTTCGTTATGAATACAGCTGGAGAGTCTCTGAGGGCGACAATCCTAAGCTGATAGCGGACGACGCCCATCACCTCAGCCGCAATGAGGGCTATGAGATGCTGCTCTATCTCAACAGCCTGACCGGCAAAGATGGCGTCGACCTCCCTGTCAAGACCCGTCTCATTGTTGAGTGGATGCTGAAAGAGCACTTCAAGTCCACTGCACCCGGACGCCAAACCGTTACCACATGGGTGGTGGACAACTGGAATCGGTTGTCGCCGCATTACCCTGGATGAGGCGATCCCAGGCGGGGAGCTTCGCCCTCCGCCTACTACTGCAGAGGAAAGCGGCTAAGGTGCAGTGGCAGCTGGAAGGAAGTGACCTCCGCTCATTCGCAGGTCACGCCCTCACCCCTCTTATCGGCCTCAATTAAAACGCACCCAGTCGCGCCTTTTGCGACGATTTCCCGATATCGTGCGCATATGGAACACAGGGGACTCAAAATGGATCACGAGTATGTGGTGCTTGGCGGTGTCAATCGGGCGCAGATCGGAAAATATCTCGCCAGGACCGCGTCAGTGGTTTCAGGGATCTTGGTCTGGGCGCTCCTCGAAGCCGTAGACCTCGCAAAGGGGCTTGGGCTTGGCGCAAACCTGCCGCCCGTTATCCTCTCTCTAGCTGGTGCGGGCACGGTTTATACCGTTCTATACCTGATCTTCCGCCGCTGGATGTGGCGTGTGCCGCTCGTCGCAGGGTGGCTGAAGGTTGCGGATCTCTCGGGAACTTGGATCTGTGAGGGCCATCCATTTCCACGTCCTGACTCACTGGCCGTTGATTGGCAGGGAACCATGACGATCACCCAAGATTGGGACAAGGTGCGCATCCACCTCGACGCTGGGTTGTCCAAGTCCAACAGTGACGTTGCCGGACTCGTTTCCGACCCCATCGAAGGATTTGTTCTGCTTTACAGCTATCGCAACGACCCCAAGCCCGGCCGAACAGAGCTCAATGCGCATCGGGGGTTTGCAAAACTGGTCTTTGCTAAAGATCTTAAAACTGGCAAGGGCGACTATTTCAACGGTGACGGCCGCCACTCGTCGGGCACCCTCAAACTTCGGAGGCAGTAATGGCAAGAACCGTTGATCAGCGTATTGCCGCACTGAAAGCGCGACGCAGTGGCGAAGATCGAGTTAACCTCATGGCGCAGGATAGCGCTGCGCTGGCCAAGTACATAGAGAAGATTTGGAAGCAGGAGGCCTGGGAGACAAAAGCAACCAGCAAGCCCAACACTCGCTATGTTTTGGGTGCGATGCAGGAAGTCGACGCAGACTACACGCGCATCAGCATAGAGACCGCCCTGCGTGTAGCGAAGCAGCTAGGAAACCGCATCGAACGGTTCACGCTTGAGTTTCACCTACAAGGCTCCGTACCACTCAATGTGCACATTCGTGGCGTCAGCGATGTAGATCTTCTTACTCTTATCTCATCGCAATTTTTGAGCTACGACCCCAGCGGTCCGCGAGGAACATCAGGCGCCTACTACCCCACAACCCTAACTTCATTGCAGCAACTTAAAGACCTGCGCGCACAAGAAGAATCCGAGCTCGAAAGCGCCTTTCCAGCCGCGACAGTAGATAAGCGCGGGAGCAAAGCGATCAAGATCTCAGGCGGCTCTCTTCCCCGCTCAATTGATGTTGTGCCTTCCCATTGGTATGACTCTGCCGATTACCAACGTAGTGGAGCATTCCATGATCGGGGGGTCATCATCTTGGACAAGAAGAACAATGCCACGATGACTAACTACCCATTTAAGCACATCAAGGAAGTTTCAGATCGAGACCTTGTTGCCATGGGTTCTTTGAAGAAAGCCATTCGACTCATCAAGAATATCAAGGCAGACGCGGATCAGGACATCATGCTCACGAGCTTCGACCTTGCTGCCATCATGTTCCACGCCGACATGGCAGCTCTGCGGACCGGACATTCGTATGAGCTCGCCGTCTTAGCGGAGACTCAGCGCCATCTTGACGACCTGTATCATCGTCCCGATTACGCAAAGCTTTTACTCGTACCGGATGGGACGCGAGTCATCTTTGACAGTCCAGCCAAGTGGAGCTCCTTGTTGACCCTTTCTTGTGAAGTAGACAGGCTACTTGAAGCCGTCGCAAACGAGAACAGCATCGGACTTCCTGCGAACAACCACAGCGAGCGGCGCCAACTCATTAGATCCGTTCACTTATGACCTTCCGGGCACTCGAGGTACGCATACTCCACTCGTAGTAGCCGCTGGTCGTTACCTTAAGGCAGCGGCCCATCAGTCAGACTGGGAACTCGTTGAGGCAACGTTCGATCACCTGATACCTCAGGATGATCCCTTTGCAAAGAACGCCGCCGCTTCTCGCAAAAGACCCCGTTCCTGCTTTACCCACGCCAACTCGCGCTTGATTCGAGTCAACTCTTCGTCACGTGGCGTTCCGCTGCCATCGAAGGCGGCCGATTCCGAGTTCTACGCCTCGCGCTTCCAGCGGGTCAGCAGACTGTCGCGGGTTCCAACTCCCGGGCCACCTAGGCGTAGCTGATGCCCGGTTGGCTCATCTCCTCCACCGCACCGCGCTTGAGCTCGGCACTGAACTTCCTACGTATTGACATGAACACTCCTCATGGCCGGAGTCGGCCTTCTTTTAACTGTCCATGAGAACGGGCGGAACCCCCAGCGGCGGGGCAAGGCGAACCCTACATTGGTGGCTCGCGGGGCTGCTGGACTACCTGTTCATCCCTCCCGCGCGGGCAGCAGTCAGAGTCAGGATCCCAAAGCCAGATCGGAAATCGCGTTTCAGATGTCGACGGGTTTCGACATGCCCCCTATCGTTGGAGCCACTTGAAGCCAGGAAGCACCGCAGTGTCTTTGAACAACGCCCAACTCAAATGTGAAGATTTTCTACAGGAGCAGATCCGCCGAAACGAGGCCGAAGACATCGTTCCTTCGGAAAGTGAGGTGGCTCGGAATATGCTCAGCCGAGGACTGGAACTTCGCTCGGTCTACCAGGAACTTGAGCGGTCCCTGGGTTTTGACGGCATTGAGTGGAAGGTATTTCTTGAGTTCTGCGTGCTCGCCACTGGAGCGCATTGGACGCCCGAGAAGAACATCGCCGATCGTTCAGCCCGCAAGCGCTTGGACAAAGTCAATGAGGCCATTGCTGGCCTGGCGGATCACATGGCGGAACTACTGGAAGAAAGGGAACAGATAAACAACCGCGGACCGTTCAGCAGTGACACCTTGTATCACCCTGTCGAAGTCATCGACCGGGCCAGCGAATGTAATGGGCATTACAAGTCTTTCCTGAAGGAAAGGCTGGAAAACCTCTGTCAGTTCGACCTGAAGTATTGGCCAAGCCTCTCGGAAATGATTCGGGCCATTGGGACTGACGCAGAGAATGCCAATGTGCACTCCCATGACCCCCGCTCGGCGGCCATGTCCCAGACCTCACGCCCGTCCGTGGCTGACTTTGTTCGAGCCATTGAAGAAGGGATCGCGGAGAATCAACACGCAGGCTTGGGTGGGCTTCCTGCGTCGTTCCGCTTGTCCGATGAATCGATCGCAACCTTGGCGAACGTGCTGTTGAACCTTCCCGCGGAGTCCGCCAAGGATGCCAAGTATGTGAAGAATATCCGAGAGCGAGATCGTCGACGGACCTAAGATGCGTTTCTATCGCAGCCTTCACAGCTGACAAGCACTGTCCGGCTTCGCGTCTGCTCAACCGACTTAGTCGCCCATCCAGCGTCACTGAGAGGGACATCCACGTCTCGTCCTCAAACACAGTGTGGGCGCGCCTTCGAAGCAGGACCTACAGACCGTTGTGTTCCTGATACCTTTTGGCTGCAACGTTTTAGGGCCTTCAGTCTCAGCACTAAATGAGACACCCTCCGACCTAGCTTGACCTCCAAGGCAGTTGGCTTATCGTATGAATATGCGCCCCCTACTGACCCCTGCCGATTGTTCCACGGGCACCTGGCTCCCGCCAGTGTCTTGGTACCAATCTCGCGTGCTTTGGCGCGAGGTGGGCCGCCGCTTGCCTCACCACCCGGAAGTTTTGGCCACGGCCAGGACGTATTTGGAGATTGCTCTTGAAACAGGCGAACATGCCTGCTCGCCCCAATACCTGCATCGCTGGCGAGAACTCATTGAGCAAGGTATAGCAGCAGTCGTGGAGGTGCTCACCTCTGTAGACGACAATGAGGGCCAGGTGTTGCGCTCGTGCTCCCCTGCCCCCTTCCTGTCCTTGATTTCCGAGCAAGAGCGGAATCGATTGTTTGACTTGGTCAAGTGGGAAGTTCGAGCGCTGAGGCACAATGAAGCCAGAGCAGCTTGACCACGTCCTGCGCGCAGTCGATGAGGCAACCGGGCATGAGCACCGATTCCTACTGATCGGCAGCCAAGCCATTTTGGCTCATCTCGATCCTAGATATTTTTCGTCCGATGTTTTGTTCTTCTCCAGGGAAATCGACATCGCCCTGTTGGATGAACCGCAACGAGAGTCAGAAGCCGTTGCGGACATCATCGACAAGAACTTCGGCGATGCCTCAATTTTTGACCGGACTTATGGCTACCATGCAGATGGCGTGGAAGTCGCCACAGCGATCCTAGCTCCTGGTTGGCGCGATAGGCTCATCCCATACCAATCAGGCGATGTCGCACGGGATACCTTTATGGCGCTTTCGTATGAGGACCTGCTGATCTCCAAGCTCTGTGCTGGCCGCGACAAGGACATCGATTTTGTCAAAGGCATGGCTGCCATTGGGCATCCCAGACTGTCGGAGGTCGAAAGGCTCCTAGAGACCCTTCCAGACTCCGCTAATAAGCACCGTGCGATGGCTTGGTGGAGTGCGTTTTCCGCCGTAAACGATCGCTAGAAGCCCCCTTAGAAGAGATCGTTGACTCAGTGGCAGGGTCAGCCGACTGCTTAGCCGCTCAGCGTTTCCTCGTAAACCGGATAGTCGGTGTCGCCCTTGATGCCGATCACCCCGTAGGACGCGCTGCGATCAGGTTCCGACAACGGCCATACACGCTCGTTAGCTGCTGGGGGTTGCCGTGCGATTCCCACAGTCAAAGCTGGGCCCAGTCGACGCCGCATAGGCCAGCGGCTCGTCCGAGTTGGACTGTTGGTAATCGTCCACCTTCGTCGAGATCGCTGAATCATAAGCAGGATCAACGTCCATTGCCTGTGACTCTTCGACTGGAGCCGCAGCTGCGGGAGCCATGGCTTGTGTTCGGGTCCGAACATTGGAGCTGATTGCCGCTCCAATGCCGATGAGATCTCCAGGAAGTACCTGGACCTCGACCAAGTGCTGTCCATTGACTGCCTGGGAGGTGTATTCAAGCCGCAGCTTGTAGACGTCCTGTCTGGGATTGTTAAAGGGGACGGTCAGATCGGCTTCGCAACTGTAGCGGCTGATCTTGCCGTCAAAGCTCGTCGGATGCGGAGTTCTTTAGCGAGCCATGTTGGGCCCACCGTCACCTAGCGCCGGCCAAGTCAGCCCGTGCTGAGGGACCGACTGTGCGACGGCGGCCGGGCTTTCAAGGGGCGGTCCCGAACCAGCAAGTTCTCTTCGACTAAGTAGCAATTGTGTGCGCAATTCCCTGCTGAGTGCCCTTGCTAATTTTCACTTAACTGGTTGGCTACGAGCACACACCAACCGAGGACGCACATTGCTAGATCCACGAACCCAAATCGCCGCGCTACTTCTGAGCGGCAGCTTCAATCCCACCGTCCATCGCCCTCGCGAAGAGCGCTTGGGAGACATTCAAGCCGCTCTGGAGCTCGCGGAGCGCGTCCTGGGCAGCTCTTCAGGAAAAAGTCCGATCCAACCCATCGATGCTCAGTTGACCGACGACGGGCACACGCCAACGACGGAGGAACCATGACTGATCCACAAACCCGAATCGCTGCGCTGGTTTTAAGCGGCACCATCGAACGAGCGGCCCAGCGTACTCAGCAAGAGCGCTCAGAAGATGTTCGAGTGGCCTTGGAGGTCGCCGCCGAGGTTTTGCGCCAGCGCGCAGGCGGAAACCCAATCGATCTCATTCATGATAGGCCTCGTCTTCAGCCACGGCCCGCTCCTACAACCAAGGAACGCGTGGAGGTAAAAGAGGATCTGGCCCCCATGGGCCAACTGCTCGCTGATCGGCGGGGAATCAGGCCCCCGGCCAAGCCACCAACGGCCAAGCGGCCAACGCTTCATTGAAGTTTTAAAGCCCCCGCCACGGCGGGGGCTCTTCATTGCTGTCAGTGAAGCCTTGGCTGAGGCGTAGCCTGCGGCATGGATACAGTCAGCTTTGCGGGGTCTCCCGTTTCGTGAAGCGGATCCTCCAACTGATCCAGGGCTACCCTGCTGCCGGCTTCCAACTCTGCCACTGCGGCTGACAGCTGATTCGCACAGGCCTCTTCCTGACCGTCCTCAATCTTTGAACGGGCCTTTCTCAGTGCTTCCAGACGCTGCTCGACTGCTGCCAAACGACGTCCGCGACGTCGGGCCCAGGCCACCATGGCAGCGCCTGTTGGTCGGGGCTGTTGTTCGACGAAATCCTCCAAGGACCGCTCCGCGCGCGTCAAAAGCGATGCTGCCCGTCGTTCAGCCTCTACCCGTCGCAGCCACTCCGTCGCTCGTCGCCTCACTGCGGCCAATCCCCTTAGCGCTCGGTGGATATCCTTGCGCACCCTTGTCGCCACGCTCCCGTTGCTAACGGCCAGGTCCAGACGACCTAGAAGCAGGCGCGTGGACCGAAGCGCGCCCTCGAGACCGGCCGCCGCCACGTCACGCCAAAGTCCCCACGCGCTCTCCATCAGGGATCGCAGCGATGGTTCGGGTGCATCTGGAAGAGTGCGAATGGCCAGAACTCCTCGCCGACCGAATCCCTTTACGTCCTCGATGTAGCTTTCACCCGATTTCGGCCCCAGCTCGACACGGTGCGGCGGCATCGATGCATGTCCGTGGGCACGGCCTGTATCCGTCGCTGCCCTCTCAAACCGTATTGCTGCCTGATGCACAGCACCCTGGTTGTCCGCAACGATGTTGGCCAGAACCTTCCCGACATCGGTCTCCACTCCCCGCCGTTCGAGCGCTGAGGCCTGCTGGCCCAAGTGGATCGTTGGGCGCCGCCCGAGAACCGCAGCTTCGACGATGTCGCCGCGCTCGAGCGCGTCCTCCGCTTGCGCTTCCAGACTTCGATGATCGACGGACACTTGAATCTCGGCAGCGGCCAGGTGCTGGTTTGTCAGCTGAGCCACCATCGCCCGGAGCCACTCCACTTCGCTGCGCCCCGAGGGGCCACCGTCGAGCTCGCGCGTTTTGTCCGCAAGGCCTTCGGCATCCAAGCGCCGGGTGGTGGCGAGGATGTGCACGTGCCAATTCAATCCATCGTTGCTGCCCGGCGAGTGGATGCTCGCTTGGGCTGCAAAGCCGTAGCGATCAACCAAGGCCCGGGCGATGTCCGCCGTCAGGGCCGAGCGCTGCGGCCCGCTGAGCTCATGCGGAAGTGCGATCTCAAACTCGCGGGCCACGGTCGCGTCTTTTCGCTTCTCTGCCGCCTCGGCGGCTTGCCAGAGCTTTGCGGCGTCGAGCGTCCAGTCTGGCGCCTTCAAGGGAACCACCCAGCGGCTCTCGACCACGCCGCCCCTGCGGGAATAGTCGTGCCGCGCTCCCGTGCGCTCATCTACGAGCGACAAGCCCGCGCGGTAGGCCGCGGCGGCAACGGCCGAATGGCCTTTGGCACGGGAGAAGGTTTTGACACGGGTATGGTAGATCGCCATGCAGAGAGCTCCAGTTCTTTGAGCTCTTTATGCCTTTGAATTTGCCGTTGGCAAGTCGCAAAGCGGCTTGGGGTTCAAGGGGCGAAGCCCTTTGCGCACGCATCACTTGTGATGCCTAAGTGCGCTTTTCGCTCCTTGCTTTTGCATCTTCCTTTTCTGATTTTATGGATTTCTTCAAGTGCGAATGCGATGTCGCCATCAATAGGTTGACGGATGAGAAATCATTGCTTCACTGAGGGAGACTTCACTAGGAGAAGATCATGTCATCCACCAATCACTACCGCGATCAGATCCAAAGGGCGACCCATCGGCTGGCCCAGCTTCAAGCCAGGGAGCTTCTGGCGCATCAGCGGCAGGATGCCAGGGAGAAGGCCATCAAGCGCCGCGACGACGCCAAGCGCAGACGGCAAGTGGCCGAACTCGTTTTCCTGGCCGGGGCCCAGAACCTGCCAGACAACGAGATCGTCGCAGCCCTGCAGCGGCACCTGCTTGCGGTGAACGAAACACGCCCCTCACCGTCCCACTGATTATCCCAGCGCAATCGCACGGCCATCAACGTCAAGGCCTCGGGCATGCACTCCCAGCGCCCTGGACGCCAATGCTGAATGGGCGAAACCCTGGCCATCCCGGTGCCCCGCCCCGTCCTCGCTATGCGCGTCTCACGTGGAGTGGGCGAGCTACAATGCCCCAAAGGAAGCGCCAAAGGCAGGGGGCCACATGGCGAGAAGGAAGCAAACCGCAGGCGGCTGGATCGTCGCAATCCTGGTCGTCATAGCATTGGTGCCAAAGGAAGTCTGGATCGGATTGGGTATCGTCCTTGCGGTGGCCACTGCCGTTTGGCTCTGGGCCAAGTGGCAGGCGATGCGCCCGAAAAGGACACCCTCTCCCGCCAAGCCGGTCCCCGCTCCAGAGCCGACCTTGGCAGAGTTGATCAAGGCATCCGCCCTTCCATCTGGGCAGGCGGCACAGAGACAGCCCCGCCCAGAAGCTGCCCAACCGGCGAGACCCGCGAGTATTGAATCGGGCACATCCTCGGGATCGGTCTGCGCTGCCGTGTCAGAAGATGCGTGCCCGGTCGGCTCTGAGGGTCGCTCGGCGCTGCCTGCGGCGCAGGCCCCGAGCAGAGCGCCCCCGGAGACTCTTTCGCCGCCCCGTCCTGGCAATTTGGAAGAGGCCAAAGCCGCGGTGAGCATGCGCCTTGCCATCGAGTCCGCCGCCCGGGTGCTGACGGCCGTGGGCTCCGCAAACCCTTCTACCCCCTACCCCTACCAACCTGACGAGGAACGCATTGAGCGCGCGCGCCCGGGCAACCTCGCTGCGGCGAAACTTGCCGTAACCCAGCGCTTGGCCGCGACTTCGCAAGATGAGCTGGTCGAGCCGCTGATCCAGTTCGCCACAAACGCGGACACAGCCTCGGGAGAAACCTTGACGGGCACCATAGATGGGCGAGCGCACTCGGACTCAAGAGCCGCGGAGCAGACTAACCCTCCCCACACGAACGGAACCCGCGACGCAGGTGCAATGACGCCGCCGCCCCCGCTTCCATCGCGGGCTTCGCCTCCCTCCCTGCCCGATGAGCTCCGGCGGGTGGCCATCGACGCCGGAACGCCGGCAAAGCAATTCACGGTACCCCGCCCCCCCGAGGGCTGGGACAAGACCCGCTGGCTCGGCGCCCAGGACGAGATCGAGATCGCGGGCATTGTTATCCGGGGCGGCCTGTTCTACACAGGTCCGCGGCTGACCACCCCTGGCACGCGTGAGAACGAGCCCAGCTTGGTCAATGGCGTTCTTGCCGTTGGGCGATACGGGGATTACCGGTCCACGACGCGCTACTGGGGAGGCTACGCAGATTTTGAACCCGCTGAACGCCACGCCTATCTGAAGTGGCTCGCTTCGGACCGTACCGATCCCGGCTGCGCAATCCAGTATGTTCGATTGTTCCTGTTTGGATTGGAGCGTCGCATCTTGCTGGATTCGGTGAGCGATCCGGATTCCAAGCAAGACTGGCCCGCTATCAAGGCGATGCTCCGCCGTTTGTCGTCTGCTTATGCCGCCGTGCTTCCGAATGTCCACGGTCATGTCAACAGCCTGCTCGACTGGATGGCTCTGACCGAAGCAGGCGAACAGCTTTACAACGCGCCGCTTCCCGCGTTCGAACGAACTTACGAACTGCCTTTCTACATCCGCTTGGCCCTGGGGCAATGCTCCTTGGATCGAGTCCCCGTGCCCGCCGCGCTGGCCACGGCCTGGGTGCGGCTCAATCCAGAGATTCCGCTGCGAACCGCCGCAACGCGTTGTGCGGAAGAGTTCGATCGCCTTTTCGCTCTGCGGTATCAAGAGACGTTCGGCCCTGGAATGGTGCTGCCAAAAAACCGCACCAAGCTGAAGTTCACACGCCGCCCCTTTAACCCGGCCTTGGACCGGACTGATGCCGGCACCAAGACTTTCGGTGACATTCCCGATGTCACCGCATTGCGAGCGCCCCTAAAGGCGCTGCAGGAACTTGTTTCTCAGTGCACGGAGGACCTCGGAGCCTTCAGCCGGCTCGTGGGCAAGAACCCCGAGGCCCGCCAATCCATTGAGGGCACCTTGCTGCTTCCGTCAGAGATCTGGCCGCTGGCCACGCGGACCGCATTGGCCGAAGTCGCTTCGGATGTTCAAACCGCCAATTTGTCGATCAAGCTGACCGACCTATTGGAAAGGCTTGGGGCAGTCGGAACCACCCTGGGCAAGGACAAAATTCGGGAACTCGCACGAGCACTGGAGCAGTCCAAGGTCGGCATGGAACCCAATGTGCTCGAAGGCGCGCGGGTGCCTGGCGAGAACGACCCTATCGTTCTCTTCCCCCTGCTTCCCGACCAAACCCATCGAACCGACGCTCAGGCCTATCAAACGGCCCAGTTGACCCTGCAACTCGCCTCGACGGTCGCTCAGTCTGATGGCACGTTCAGCACCCACGAACTTGAGCACCTTTCACGCGAAATCGAAAGCTGGACGCATCTGAGCGAGGGTGACCGACGGCGTCTGCGCGCGCACCTTGATCTCTTGGCGATGGCACCGCTTTCCTTGCCTACGCTGCGCAAGAAGCTGGATCCGCTCAGCGGGGACATAAAGGACGCCATCGCCGGGTCCATGGCCACGCTCGCCCAAGTCGACGGGATGGTCTCCCCAGAGGAGGTCCGGTTCTTGGAGCGCGTCTACAAAGCGTTGGGCGTGGATCCCGCTCGTGTGTTCAGCGACGTCCATGCCCCACGCCCGCCCAAAGCCCCCAGCGCATTGCCCAAGGCTGCGTCTGGCGCATTCCAACTCGATCCCGACCGGATCGCTGCTCTTCAGCGGGACACAGCCCAAGTCTCCGCATTGCTCGCCAACATTTTCACCGACGAGGAAGCGACTCCCCCTGATCTTGCGCCGGCGGAAGCGGTGAGTGCCGAGGTGGAGAGTGCTGGTCAGTTGCTCGGGCTTGATCAGGCACACAGCGCATTGCTGAGGCTAATGCTGTCGCGCCCCGTCTGGACCCGTGCAGAACTGGAAGATGGCGCGGCAGACATGGAGCTGATGCTCGACGGCGCGCTTGAACAAATCAACGATGCGTCGTTCGACGCTTACGACATTCCATTTTCCGACGGCGACGACCCGTTGGAGATCAACCCCGAATTCATTGAGAAGATCGAGCAATGAGCAGCCCAATCCGTTCCAGGGACCGCGACGCGGTGATCCAGTCGCTGCGCGCCGGCGTCGTTCCACGCGCCGGTCAGCATTTGATCCAGGTCGGGCGCGCCCGTGAAGTGCAAACCCTGGTCAGTGACATCGATCGGCTCGCCGATGGCGGCTCGTCCTTCCGCCTGGTGGTGGGTGAGTACGGCGCAGGCAAGACCTTTTTCTTGAACCTCGTTCGCGCCATTGCAATGGAGCGGAAGCTCGTCGTGGCCAGCGCGGATCTGAATCCCGACAGGCGGTTGCATGCTTCAGGGGGGCAGGCCCGGTCGCTCTACGCGGAGCTCATGCGGAACTTGGCCACTCGGACCAAGCCCGATGGAGGCGCGCTGCCCGGGGTGGTCGAGAAGTTCATTTCGACCGCAGTGGCCGAGTCCAAGTCGCAAGGCGTATCCACCGAGCAGGTCATTCGCGCGAAGCTCGAGCAGCTGAGCGAACTGGTGAACGGCTATGACTTTGCCGACGTGATCGCCGCTTATTGGAGAGGCTTCGAGCAAGGCAACGAGCAGCTCAAGTCCGATGCCATTCGTTGGTTGCGTGGCGAATTTGCCACCCGGACGGACGCGCGTGCAGCGCTGGGCGTCCGAACCATCGTGGACGACGCATCGGTCTACGACCAGCTCAAGCTCATGGGCCGCTTTGTTCGGCTGGCGGGCTATAGCGGCCTGCTGGTATGCCTGGACGAACTGGTCAACCTCTACAAGTTGGCCAACGCCCAGGCCCGGAATGCAAACTACGAGCAGCTCCTGCGCATGCTCAACGACTCCCTGCAGGGCACTGCGGTTGGCCTTGGTTTTGTTCTGGGCGGCACCCCGGATTTCCTGATGGATACCCGCCGCGGCGTCTACAGCTATGACGCTCTTCAGAGCCGCCTGGCCCAGAATACCTTTGCCACCAACGGACTGGTGGATTTCAGCGGCCCTGTGGTTCGACTGTCGAGCCTGACAGCCGAAGATTTCTACGTCCTGCTCACCAAGATTCGCCATGTCTACGCTGCCGGCGACGCCAGCAAGTATCTCTTGCCCGACGATGCCATTCACCAGTTCATGACCCATTGCGCCAATCGAATCGGCGATAGCTTCTTCCGCACCCCGCGCACAACGATCACCGCCTTTATCAACCTCTTGGCCGTCTTGGAGCAGAACCAGGGTGTGGACTGGCAGGACCTGATTGGATCGGTCGAGGTGGCAGCTGACCACGGGGGCGACGGCGAATTGGTCGTGCAAGAGGACGACGAGCTGGCATCGTTCAGGCTCTAACGATGACTGCCTCCAGCGCCTTCCAATCGCTGCACCCTCGAATCCAGCGCTACCTCTGGACCGAACAATGGGAGGCGCTGCGTGAGGTCCAGGAATTGGCGATCCCCCTCGTCCTGAGCGCCGACCGGGACGTGATCATCGCCGCCAGCACCGCTTCGGGAAAAACCGAGGCAGCTTTTCTTCCTGCGCTCACGCACCTTTTGAACACCGACGAGGAGGGCCTGATTGTCTACATAAGTCCTCTAAAGGCGCTCATCAACGACCAGTTTGAACGGCTGCAGCGGCTTTGCGAGGACCTTGAAGTCCCCGTGTGGCCTTGGCACGGAGACATATCGGGCTCCACCAAACAGCGATTCTTTAAGCACCCCCGTGGCGTGCTCCTGATCACGCCGGAGTCCTTGGAGGCGATGCTCTGCAACCGCGGGACATCCGTTGCGGCGGCGTTCTCAAAGCTCCTCTACGTTGTCGTGGACGAACTCCATGCGTTCATCGGAAGCGAGCGCGGGAAGCAGCTTCAATCGTTGATGCACCGGATCGACGTGCTATTACGGCGGCGGACTCCCCGCCTGGGCCTGTCGGCAACCTTGGGTGACTTTTCGAGCGCCGGGGCCTTCCTACGCCCCGGTGTTGGGGCTGCCCCCGCGCTGGTCAACGCCTCATCAGCTGGAAATGATCTCCAGCTGATCATCAAGGGCTACGAGCAACCCGCACCTGAGGGCGGATCCGACGAGAATCCCGCGGCTCCCGCTGCGGTGGCCGAGCACCTCTACCGGGTGCTTTCAGGGACGAACAACCTGATCTTCCCCAATAGCCGAAGGGAGGTTGAACGCTACACCCACCTCCTCAACCTGCTGAGCGAACAGGACGGCCGGCCGAGAGAGTTCTGGCCACACCATGGGAGCTTGTCCAAGGAAATACGCACGGACACGGAAGCGGCTCTGAAGCAAAAGGGTCGTCCAGCAAGCGCAATTTGCACGAACACCCTGGAACTGGGCATCGATATCGGAGCGGTGAAAAGCATCGCGCAAATTGGCCCACCACCTTCCGTGGCCAGCCTTCGCCAACGCCTTGGTCGCTCTGGACGCCGCCCAGGAGAACCAGCGGTGTTGCGCGGCTACGTTATCGAGGATGCAATCGACGCTGAGTCGACGTTGAAGACAAGGCTTCGACTGGACACAGTTCAGTCCACTGCGTGCGTCATGCTGCTGCTGGAGAGGTGGTTTGAACCGCCTTCGGTCAACGGCCTACACCTTTCGACGCTCGTTCAGCAGTTGCTTTCTTCCATTGCCCAATACGGCGGACTTAAGGCAGCTCAAGCATATCAGTTGCTCTGCGCAGATCAAGGACCGTTCCACGGCCTGTCCCAAGACGCGTTCGCAGAGTTACTTCGCCACCTTGGCCAAGAACAGCTTCTGATTCAAGATGGCTCCGGCTTGCTGCTCCACGGCCCGGTCGGCGACAAGTTGGTCAACCACTACACCTTCTACGCCGCTTTCAGCGTCGACGAAGAGTTCCGGATCGTGGCTACCGGCAAGGCACTAGGCACGCTCCCCGTGTCCCAACTGGTGACCGTCGGTCAGCGTATCTTGTTTGGCGGTCGCACTTGGCTCGTCGAGCAGATCGATGACGCCCAAAAGACGATCTACGTGGCCGCAGCGAAAGGCGGCACCCCGCCTCTTTTCAATGGAACGGGGGGGCAGGTCCACACCCAGGTCCGTCAAAAGATGCGCGGACTGTATCAGCAAGAGATCAAACCCGACTTCTTGGACCCCACTGCCTCTCGCTTCCTGCAGGAGGCGCAGAGCGCCTACCGTCAATTGAGGCTCGACGGGAAGGTTCTCTTCGACCAGGGCAGCGACGCCTTGCTGCTGACGTGGCTGGGAGACTCCGCAAATGAAGCCATCGCCTGCCTTTTGAACGCTCAGGGATTCACTTCTCAGGCAGGTAGGCTGGGCGTGGAAATTTCCATTGGAGCAAGGAGTCTCGATGATGTGATCAAGGTGCTTGGGCGGGTGGCGAAGATGCCATTGCCATCGCCAGAAAGCCTTCTCCACTCTGCGAAAAACCTGGTCACGCAGAAGTGGGACTACCTCCTTCCTCCACGCCTTTTGAGGCGCTCCTACGCGTCCTTGAAGCTGGACTTTGAAGAAGCCATCATGTGGCTCGCTCGCGCGTTCTAGCCGCAAGTAAAAGTGAGAGCTAGCGACCGCTAAGTGGCTTCCAAAGAAAAAATGCCATCAGAAGTGCGTTAGCGTGAGGGCTCATTCGAACAGCGGCCCACTTATTGAATGCATCCTCGACGTCTTTGACTTGAGTTAAAACTTGAGACTTCAGAAAAGTCTTTGAAACGTCGTAGTCGGCAGAGTGACGCTGCTCCTGCAGCGTGACAAAGGTACGGGCCACGTAGGCCAGGTCGGCCGGGACTGGCCCTGCCGCTCCGAGTAGCATTAGATAGGGGCGCGCCGGAGGATTAAGAACGATACCTTTCGCGGCGTTCTTCATGTCACCGTGGGTCAGAGCCCGTTGCACAACTTTAGCCATTCCCGCCGGTTGAAGCGGAGTGATACGAGAAGCGGCTTCCGACGACAAAAGATGAAAAAGCGCGTAGTAAGCCGACGATACGGCCCGCCTTAAATTGGCCTGCTGCGGCCGCTTCTTCTCTTTAGTGGCAAGATGTCTAGCCTGCTTGAGCAAATCTTGCGGCAGTCCCATCGCTCCCTCGACTCTGCCTATAAGCCACTAGCGGCTTTTAAGGAACTCGACATACGGCCAACGCGATACGCCGTCATGCAAAGCTGATTCCTGCATTGCTGAAATGAAGCTACGAAGCTCATTTAGCTTCTTCGTGTTAGAAGCAACGGTCTTGTCATCAACGGTCAAATAGACCCATAACGCCGACTCACCCGAAGAATCCTCATCGACTCGGACGTCATAGGACAGCACAGAAGCAGGCATGGCCAGCCGCCGCAGGACGGACTTCATCGCCTGCTCGTCTTCCATCTCAGTGTGGAACGCCATGTCTGTCATAGGTACACCTGTAGCATTTAATGCCATTCTACTCAAGTCCCTAGCCGTGTGTCGCAGCTCGTTCAGGTTGCTCGAAGAAAACAAGCAGCCCAACTAAGACTTCACATTTATGAACAAATCGAAATTGGAGCGCGCGAACTCACCAGTCGCGCGACGTTAAAAAGTAAGTGGCGGCGACGCCAACTCAATGCCTGGCAATGCTACGCCACCGAGTGCCAGCTGCAGAGCCTCTCCTGCGTTCAACCTGCTTCAGGCAAAGGCACACCAGTCTCATGACGCACCCGACCCACCCGCGCGGCGGGATTGACCAGACTGCCTTCCAAGGGTCACCCGACCCGGCTTGTCCGCGCTCTCTGCCGGCCTGCTCCCTCTGCAAAGGCGCCTTGTGAATCGATCACGGCCACCTCTTCTAACCCAGTGCGCGCAGCGGTGCTTCCAAGTTAAACAAGTGTCCCCACGTCAACCTTCTGGCATCCAGCGCGGCACCAGCGGCATTGACTACCAGCAGCCCCGAGAGCGTAGCAGTAACTAGCAATGGAACGAGTTGTTCCTCGACTCCCGCTCCTCCCGCTTAATTCCTATGCCACCAACTAAGCGCGACGTTCATCAATCGCTCATAGTAAACTAACAGCCTCAGAAGAAGTCGTTAGCTAGCGGGAATTAAACGGCGCGGACAAGCCACAACAACAAAGGCCGACGCCAGTCCGGCGTCGGCCGATTGCCAACCTTCTGCTTCTTTGCCTTGGCACCCCAAGACCACTTCGCTTTATTTTACTTGCCAGGCTTATGCTTGTGAGGTTTCAAGTCGGGCGTATTCCCGGGGGTGTCCTTGTTGTCCCGCCGACGCTTATCCGGCTGCCCGGTGGAGGGAGCTATCGGCTTCGGGCCAGGCTTAATCGACATAACTTGACTCCTTCATTAAGAGGGAACAGCAGCGCAAAGCTGCAACGTCGCGCCACGACTGTCAAGTCCCCCGCGAACGACCATATCCATTTGTCTGTTTTAGGTTGCCGCTGCATGCTCCATCTGACTTTGCCCAAGACAGGCGACAGCTTCAGCTGCTTTCCCCGAGCGATATGAGGTGATTCAGTGCCCCCGCCCGATCCTGCCACGTATCTACGTTCCACGATGGATGGTAGACCCACGTCATCAGGGCGGATCCTCCCGCGTAGTCCAGGGACCAGATTTCTCGGGATTCGATGTAACGTCGCTTACCCCTGCCCTCCCCTCGGTTGACCAGTCGGGCGATGAAGGGCTCTAAGTCCGGCGACACCTTGCCGTGACTAAAGAGTCGCCAAGCGGTACGGCCAAGCACCAGCACCACGTCCGGCCGAAGCAGCGGCAGGATGTCTCGAACCAACACGTGCCCGCCGTCGCGTAGCGCTTCATTTCGCGGCCGGTGATTTGCCTGGGATCCTGCGAACGCTTGCGAGAGGTTCATGAAAGCAACTCGCTTCCAAGCGTCGGCGGCTTCCTGCAGCTCGAAGTCCTCCCGCCCAGTGAGCATCAGGTCGAGCGCCTTAAAGAAGGGGCCGTCCCGGCCGTTCCGAACCGGCAACGCCATCTCACGGAAATGTTCTTGAGTGAAGGGACGGGTCATTCCGAGGGCATCGCTCACCCCCTCCCTCCGGTAATGCGACTCGCCCAGCAAGAGCACTCGCTGGCCGCCTATCCCCTCCCAGTAATGGTCACCCATATACGGGATAAAACGGACTGCCTCGGGCCATTGATGGCCCTCCAGATCCGTTTCAGCCGGGATGGCAGACTTCTGCACAGCTTGATTTTCCCTGATCATACTCACTCCTCGAACAATGCACTGCGAATAGGCCGGAACAGAACAACACTGGCAGCTGAAGCGACTCAGTGGCCGCTCCGTGCCATCCTTTGCCCGCGCTTCGCTGGCTTCTTACCAGGCGGCAGCTTCTTTACCTTAACTTTGTCTTGATCGACAGAAATCTTGGCAAGCATGACCTCTCCAAAACCACGCTCGAGGATGCGCGTGCATACAGACTTGAGCACAACCTTGGCGAAAAATGGCAGATGTAGTCCTGGCGCTTCAGACTGGCTTATTACACCGAACACCACCTTGTAATCCCTGACATCACGCGGGACGTCAACGGGAAGATCAAGCGCATGAGCCGGATCGATCTTCCCGTTGGCGAGTTGCACGAAGCTCTTGTCTGACTTAAGCAACTCCGCTGACACCAATCCCTGATTGAACAGGTGACCGAGCACGCTGGAACTGCCGTAGTGCTTTATGTGCAAGAGAGTCTTAGCCCCATAGACATCGCAGAACTCAACCTTGTCGTGCACCCCGCCCACGTTGAGAAGCTTGCGGTCCATCAAACACCACGCCCCATTGCTCTCGTCCACAAGGGCCTGGTTGTAAGCCGCCTCATCGTCGTGGTTGTAGATCGGCAGCTCTAAAGGGAACTTGGCGATGTTCGCATAGAATTCTTCGATGCTTGCGGCAAAATCGTCATGGACCTCAAACCAGTTCCCTGCCGAGAGCACGTAAGATTTCCCACCATCCTCCAGCTCACAGTGGATGCAGCGGTAGATTTGCCAGTCCTCTAAGATCCATTGCTCCTCATCCACCGCGAATGCCTGCCGGGATCGCAAGAACTCAATGTTCGGCTCTGCATCCGGATATGCTTGCACGAGGCCAGGCAGGTGGAGATCCGAAGACATGCCTTCGTTCTTCTTGCGGGTGAACTTGAAGCCTGCGATGCGGCTCCAGTCCACCACATCCGGAATAGCAAGCCAACAACCCTCTACCCGCCCGCCTTGCTGCCAAGCGATCTTTAGCTTCTCCACCAGAAGGGCATCTAGCTCGACTGCACGTTGACCCTTGGGCCTTAGCTGGCGAACTTGGTCAACCCAAGGAAACTTCTCCTTGTAATCGGTGGAAGAGTAGGCCCGAAGATAGCGGCGCAGCTGCCTTCTCAGCTCCGGGATATCCGCTTTGCTGGTGAAGTTGAGGGCATCCGATCCGGACAACCGGCGCCCCATCTCAGGCGCATCGGGATAGCCAACGATGCCCCGTATAAGGTCGCGCTCGATATCGATGCCGAATTCCAACGCAGCAGATGCCTGACTGGTTTGCACACGGCTGTTCTGGTCATCCACGAAGGCGCGCTTGTCTACGCTGCGCAGCGCATCCTGCCGCACCGAGTTCAGTGTTACGAGCAGCCCAAACCGCTCTTCAAAAGCTTCGGGCTTTAGTAGATGCCTTCCTTGACCAAACGTAACGGCGAAAAGGCGCTTGTCCACGGGGACGATGAGGACGGCTGCGGAGGACTGGACATGTCCAAGCTTTCTCTTGTCCACAAAGGGCGTGAACAAAGGAGACCACTTCGGCTCCCGTGGTGCCGTCGGCTTCACGAACAGTGTCCCGTAGTGGGACGCACCATCGACTACAGGAATGCCGGCAACTTGGACGGCGATCGCGTCGTAGTCCGTCTTGATGTCCTCACGCAGCAAGTAGACCGTGTAATTGTTCATACCCCTCCCTTGGACAAACAATTCAACTGTGGTGCTACCACCCCGGCCGGGCGTCCTATGCCACTGATTCCTCAGAGCAGCCCATTCGCCTGCCGGAACGCCTAAGCCGCATTGCACACGAATCTTCTTACCTGAGATCTTTGCAAGCAATCTAGACCCGATTGCCGCGCCTAGTTCACTCCACTCCCGCCCGACCGGGCTTCCCGTTTCGCAGCGGCGCGCCTTGCGAATCGATCACGATCACCTCACCCAGCCCCATGGCACGCACGGGTACCTCGATACGGGACATGTCACCCACCACGACCCACGTCAACCTGCCGGCATCCAGCGCGGCGGCAGCGGCCCGAACCTCGTTGAGATCGAGTTGTCGGAGGGCGCTGCTGCGCTGTGTGGCCCAATCATCTGGCCGGTCGAACCGCACGATGTCTGCGATCTCCGAGGCGACGGCCTCCCGCGTCTCGAAACTGCCCGCCAGACGCCGCACCTGGCTGTCCCGGAAGCGTGCAACCTCGTCCTGCCTGGCAGGCGCCGGTCCGGCCGCGTACTCCGCAATCTCGCGCTGAATCTCCGCCATGGCCTCCGCTACGCGGTCGGACTGCACCGGCGCCACCACTCGCCAGGGTCGCGCTATCGCGGCATTGGCGGCACTGGAGATCACGCCGTAGGACCAGCCCTTGGCCTCTCGCAGATTCATGTTGAGGCGCGCACTTGGCGATCCTCCCAGGACGGAATTGGCGACCTCGGAGGCCAACGTCCGGGGGTCTGAACTCGGCGCGACCAGCTGCCCGGCCACCAGGGTGGCCTGCAGAGCGCCAGGGCTGTCGACCAGAAACACCCGTGGCCTGGCCTGCGCGGGCAGGCGGTCGTCGATGCGCACCTCAGGGATCCCACCCGACCCGCGCCAGTCGCCCAGATGCCTCTCAAGGACCGGGATCAGTTCGTGGAGCGTCGTATCCCCGACCACGACAAGCGTGCCCCGCTCCGGCCGGATCCAGGCGCGGTGGAACTCCACGAGGTCATCGCGGCGCAAAGCCTCAACGGAGGCCACGGTGCCGCGTCCGAAGGCTTGCGCGTAGGGGTGATCCAGCCCGAACAGCAACGCAGGGAGAAGGCTCGTGGCCAAGCGCTGCGGATTGGCCGCCTCCTCTCGAAGGGGGCCCTGCCTGCCCGCACGCATGCGCTCCATTGCTGCCTGCTCAAAACGCGGTCGGCGCAGCATGTCCGCGTACAGCGCGACCGAATCGTCAAGCGTGTCTCTGAGACCGACCAGGGTCACCGCGCCGCTGCCCACGTCGACACTGGAACCCAGCGCCGCCCCCAGCGATTCAGCGCGCGCCGCGAACGTCAAGGCATCGTAATCCCCTGCCCCCTCCGCCAGCATGCTGAACGCCATGTCTGCCAGACCCGCAGTTGCCGCGGGATCCACCGGGAATTGATACGACATGCGAACAAGCGGGACGTCCTCCCGTCGAGCCAGGATCACGTGGGTGCCGTTCGACAGCGCCGCCCGCTCGATCGCAGGGAATCTCAACTCCGGATAGCTTTCAGGAAACGGTGGCCCTGCGCTGCGATCCACGCCCGGTGCCGCAGCGCGATGGGTTTTGCCTGGGCTTTGCGCGTGGGACACCGCGTCAGCCGGCTCGGCCTCCTCAGCGAACGCAGCGCGGGCGCCCGGAATGACCGTCAGGATGTGATCCCCCTGCCCCAGCCAGCGGCGAGCGACGCGGACCAGCTGGTCGGGCGTGGCCGATGCCACCACGTCGGCGGACCGCCGATAACAGCCTGCATCGCCTTCAAATACCTCACAGGCGGCGAGCACTTCTGCCTTTCCGTCCATCCCACCGTTACGCTCGATGCTCTTCACGAACTCGGCCCGCATCGCGGCCCGGGCACGTTGCACCTCATCGAGGGTGGGACCTTCCTTCAGCAGACGCTGAAGCTCCACCTCGATGGCGGTTTCCACGGCCGACGGGTCGACACCATCGCGCACGTTGGCGACGATCATGAGTCGAGATCCGAGCTGCCCCCCTGCCTCTGCCGTCACGTCAGTGGCAAGTTGATCGGAGTGCACCAGGCGCTTGCCCAGCCGGGAGGCATTGCCTCCTCCCAGGATGTAAGCCAACACCCGCAGCTGATCAAAGTCCGGCGTCCCACGAGCTGCGATGTTCCATGTCCGGTGAACACGCGCTTGAGGGACCTGATCGGACAAGGTTTCCCGGGTGGTGGAAGCCCGGTTGGCGACGTCCACGGAAGACCTGGCTACGTCGGGCGCCGATGGGATGTGCCCGAAGTAGGACTCAACCTTCTTCCTGGCCTCTTCAACGCCAACATCGCCTGACAGCACCAGCACCGCGTTGTTTGGGCCGTACCAGGTCCGGAACCAATCCTGGACGTCGGCAAGCGTGGCCGCCTGCAGATCGCGTGCGGATCCGAAGGTCGAATGATGGTACGGGTGCCCCGGCGGGTAGCTTGACCGGGAGAGCTGCTCCCATACGAGTCCGTAAGGCACGCCACGCCGCTGCAGCTTCTCGTTCTCTACAATGCCCCGTTCGGTATCCAGCGCCTTCTGATCGATGGCACCCAGCAGATGACCCATGCGATCGGACTCCATCCAGAGCGCCAGGTCCAGCGCCGTGGATGGAACCACCTGCATGTAGTTGGTGCGCTCCGGCGTAACCGTGGCATTGACGTCGGTGGCGCCGACGCGTTGCAGCGGCCCGTAGTAGGCGTCGCGGTAATGCTCGGTGCCGCGGAACATCAAATGCTCGAAGAGGTGCGCAAAACCGGTGCGGCCGGCAGGCTCATCTCCGGAGCCCACCTGATACCACAGGTGGACCGCCACGATGGGCGCCTTCCGGTCGGTGTGCACAATGACACGCAGCCCATTGGGCAGCGTGAAGCGCTCGAAGGGGATGTCCACCGCTTGCGGAGCTGCAGCCGAGGCGTGCGACGCCGCTTCCGGATTGCTCGCCCCCACGGGCAGGCTGAAAGCGCCAAGTGCGAGCGCCGTCCCAAGCCACCTCTTCGCGCGACCCACGAAAGCCCCCATGCATCTCCCTCGCTACGTAGTTGCCGACCCGCACGCCCTGCAACACCGCGACGGGGCACCGGAACTGCTCGGGGCTCTCAACTCCCCATGCCGGAGAACCGGCCTCACCCCAGCCTGTTCCCGTGCAGCGCCGCAGCTGCTGATCCGATCTTAACGCCCAAACTGCTCGCAATGCCTGGAGACCATCGCTTGATACTCCGCCATGGGCGCCAGGCCCATTCGAGCGCGACGCTCGTCAAGCGTCCCAGGGGCTTCAACCGCGCGCGGTTCCCAACGCCCCGGGTCTGCACAACGCCCCTGCGTTCCATAGCGCTGGAGAATTGTGCATGCTATTGAATCTCAGACCCAATTTGACGCGGCATTCTGCCTCGAGGTCATTAAGGGGGTCGCTGCTTCTGTCAGGGAACACTGGAAGGATGGATTCGCACCGAATGGTGGGCAAGCAGGAATCAGACCAATCCGTACATGCCGGGACTGGAACTACGGCGATCCGTACGAGACAAATGCCAGCCTTAAGATCACTCCAGCAATAGACCCTCAAACTGACTGATACTTTCTACTTACTGGCACGGCGAAAATCAAGAACATCCACATACGCACAATCTTCATCCACATCATATGAGATGCGGCACAGAGTCCTCGAACCAGTAATTTGTCGAAAAACATTTCCCCCAACCGTCACAAGCGTCCCACGCAGGGGGTTGTCCGATAGCGTGCGAGCATCCTCGACGAAATCATCGATGTAAGCGTCAGCTGCGGACCAATCAAATTTTTGGGAATGCTCAAACTCCCATGCATCCAGCTGCCCCTGGGCACTCGCAGTAATCCTGACCTGATAAATTTTCACACCCACTCCATAGGCGAAATCATGAATCATTCAGTTAAAGCCAGAAGGATTTAGGCCACCTAATAGAGGGGCTTCGGGGGGGCACCAATCTGCCTTCCCAGCTCTCGCTTCTTCTTCCTCGCAGCCCGGAGCTCTTCATACTCTTCCAATAGGATCACAGGCTCCGTTCCATCACGTAGTCGTTCCCGCACTTCAGCAACCCGCGCCAGCCAATCCTGATCACTTTCTTTCATATCACGCCCTCCAAAAATGAGTTCCTTGTTCAAGCACGCATTGCGACTCTAGGCTATCAGACCACAAACACGGGTCAACTTGCCCATTAGTTCTATCTGGCCGCTATCGGAACCGATAAGAGATCATGCGGGCGATGGAACTGGCAGCATTGTCAGGTATGCCACTCGCGCATCGTGGAGCCAACATCCAATGGTGCCGCCCAGGATCGTGTATGCATCACAGATAGACGTAACTGAACGCTCTGACCCGCCCCGTGGCTACCAAGGGCTCCATGGCTTCCGCAACAGAGCGCTGGAACGCCGGGTCCTTGTCGGCATGCTGGGCAAGCAACCAAGCCGCGTCCGCCCCGTCCTGGCCCACCTGCGCCACGGTCGGCCAGCCATGGGCCGCAACGATCGCCTTCAGCCGAGCGGTGTGCACCGCATCGACGGCACTGAGCACCCTCTCCTCGCCCTCGGTGGTCAGCGGGAGGTCCCGCACCGCCTGATCGGCATTCTTCATCCGCAGGAGCTCACCGCGCAGCTCGGGGTCAGTGGGCGTCCCACCGCTGACTCCCAGCGGCGCGAAGAGGATCGCGATCACTAACAATGGACCGAGTCGTTGCGCCACAGCTCCACCTCCCAAGTGATCTCTCAGCCATCAACTGGCCGCACCGTTTAGCAGCCGTACAGAACTAAACTAGCATCTCAGAGGGAGTTGTTAGCTTGTAGAAATTAAACAGTACCGTAATGACTGCGATTCGACATAATTTTTATCCAGTCAAGTCTTTGATTTTAATACATTAAATTCATCCAGTTCCTGCGTAATTTTCTTTTCCTGAAGAAGCAGTAATGGGCGCTCACAATAGATGCCTACGGTCGGTACGCGAACGACCCATTTCCATTGACGATTGCTGAAGCTGGTTTATCTGTACCTCCATCGAAACGATGGAAGCCCGCAATGCCGTTGACTCCCCCACCAAGCCCCCTCCAAATCTACCTGGACGACCCCAACGGCTCGCTGGAGATGTCCGACATCCGCATCGGCAGGTTTCGGATCGGAAAGCTGGTCGTCACCAGCCGAGAGGCCGCGATCCAGGCCCAAGAGATTCTCAATGCCGCCTATGAGCGCACCCGCCGCGCACGCTCAACGAAGAACGGCACCCGGTATCCCGAGCCGCTGCCGGCGGGCACACCCGGGCGCTCGCTCTCCGTAGAAATTGACGACTACATCCGCAATCGCGGCGACTACAGCTGCCTGGCCAGAGAGACCGTCGAGGCGACCTCTCGCACCCTACGGCTGCTTCTAATGACCTGCGGGGACATACCAGTCACCCGCATCGACCACGCTCACATCTACAAGCTGTGGGACCTCATTCGCTGGGCCCCAGACCGTCTGCTGTCCGACCCCGAGTACCGAAGGTTTACCTACGACCAGGCGGTCGCGCGTGGAAAGCAACTCAACGTTGCTCCGCCCGCCCCCGCCACGCTCGAGAAACACCGGCGCTTCCTATCGACCTTCTTCAAAAAGCTAGAGAAATCCAAGGCCATTGGTGCCTCGCCGATGGTCGCCTTCGACGAAATCAAGAAAGACTTGGTCGTGGATCCGAACAAGCCCGAGCGCCTTTTTGACGATGCAGAACTCAAGCGCATCTTCGACCTGGAGACATATGTCCCATGGGCTAGCAAGTACCCCCACCGCTGGTGGCTTCCAATCCTTGGCCTGTGCACAGGGGCGCGCATCAACGAAATCGCTCAGCTGAAACTAGCGGACGTAGTGCAAGAGGCTGGCGTCTGGTGCATACGGATCCAGAAGACCGTCGATCCCGACTTGGCGCACAAGACCCGCAACCGAAGCCGTCAGCGCCTGAAAGGAAAGTCTGCCATTCGAACCCTCCCCATCCCTCCCCAAGTGCTTGATGCGGGCTTTCTGGACTTCGTGGAGGATATCCGCGCGTGTGGCCATCCTCGATTGTTCCCCCACCTGACCGCCGGCGTGAACCGCAAAACGGGTGAGTCGAACCAGCGCTACAGCCAAGCGGCGCTCAACCAGTTCAGCACCTACCTGAAGAGCTTGGGTTTCGGGAAGGGGATTGGGCTGCACGCCTTTCGGCACACCATCGCCACGGAGCTCCATCACAAGGGAATTCCCGACGAGGACATTGCCTTGCTGACGGGCCACAGCATCAGCAAGAGAGTGCCGGTGCTGCATGAGGCCTACTTCCATAAGAAGCCGGAACTCGCCCGAAGGAAGCAAATCGACCTTCTGAGCCGCTACGCGCCGCCGGTGGAGCTGCCGCCCTACCAGAGGGGGCAGTTCGCGAAACAGCTGAGCGACCCGGGAAAGTTCTACCCGTAAGCTATTGCCAATGGCCAAGCCGCTGCGGAATGACGCGGTGCCGTTGCCATAGGCTGTCGTCATTCGCATCGAGGCGGATTTCGAACTACGCTATCCCTTCTGCACCTCGGATAGAACAGATGACAATCGATGTCAGCCACCTCTCGGCAAAAGAACTCAAGACGCTGATCGCTCAAGCAGAGAAACAGCAAACCAGAGTACTGACTCGCCCCAAGGCTGCCGCCATGCGAGCCAAGATCAACAAGTATGTTAAAGACCACGGTTACACGATTGAGGAGCTCTATGGGGCGCTTTCAAGTCCATCCACGGAAAAGGCCGGCAAGCGAGTAGTCCGGAATCCGAAGAAGACGGCCGGCAGCAAGGTCGCCCCTAAGTACCGCAATCCGGCCAACCCTGGTGAGACTTGGTCCGGCCGTGGGCGCCAACCGAAGTGGCTCGCTGCTTTGGTTCAGAACGGGAAGTCGCCGAGCGACTTCTTGATCAAATGAGTCCGCACGTCATGATTCCACGTGACTTCACGCTGTAACGCTTACCAACCACCATCTTGTGGCCCTCGCCAGAAATCGAAATTCCGTGGATTCGCGTCATTGCGAATCCACCTCTAGCACAGCAGCTTCAAAGTCTTCGCTGGACCTTCTTCACTCAGGCTAACCCACCGCCTGGCCGAGCGACATTGGCGCAACATGCTGAGCATCATGCATTGCTTAGGCCAACGACCGGCCCACTCGGTCAGAGGCGAACTCATATCTACAAGAGTCTCTACTAGCCATGCGACTGTTCGGCCGTCATTTGAAGCGGTATCCCACACCTCTAACCGTCACCAGCACTCCGGTGATGCCATGATGCTTGAGCTTCCTCCTGATATTGTGGACATGCGTGTCGACAACCCGACTGGACGAATCATCGGCAGCGACGCCTTGGAGCAGCTCTCCACGCGTGAATGCTCTGGAAGGGGACCGCAGTAGCGCATAAACGATGTTGAACTCGGTCAGGGTCAAGTCGACGACAGCCGGCGGTCCAGACGCCTCTGATTCAACCAGTGCCCTCATCGCCACTCCATCTGCAATCAGCCTTCCCTGCCGGAGGATGCTATCCATTCCCCATCCAAGCGAAACGCGACGCAACACCACATGAACACGAGCGACGAGTTCCCGCGGACTGTATGGCTTGACGATGTAATCATCTGCGCCGCAATGCAGCGCACCGAGCCTATCCCGCTCATCGTCGATCGCAGAAATCATGATCACAGGTGTGCTCGCCCTTCCGCGGATCATAGCGAGCACATCGGTACCAGCCATCCTGGAAGACATCGTCTCTAGAAGCACTATGTGAGGGTGCCAATGGGCGAACAACTCCAAGGCATGCTCTCCGTCATCAGCAACCGCTACGAGGAACCCCTCCTTTCGAAGTTGAGCCTCAAGTATGCCGGCGCTTTCAATGTCACCCTCAACCAACAGCACTCTTCTCACGCTGTAAGGAGACGACACCGAGTACACAGAGTTCGAAAGAGTCATTGATCAACTATTGATGTTTGTCCAGGAGCCGTCGAGGCGGCGAGCCCTTCTTATCACCACGCCGGGGCGTCGCCAACTGGCCGATGACGACGGTCAGCCTGCGCCGCATGTCCGCACATGCAGGGAGTGCTCCAGACGTCGCATGGAGAATTTTCCCCCACCTTTGCGGGTTGCTCGAAGCAGCGCCATCCACTTATGGATGAAGCCGCAAATTGCCCTGCCGTCAGACCGAAAAGAGCAGTACTTGCAGGCACCACCGCGCCCTCGTGAGGATCCGCGGACAGATGCCAGCGAGAGAAGGATTTGAGCCGGCTCATCGACATCAGACGAAGTAGTCATGGATCGCGACAGCGGCTTAGGATGGACCTCCAGGCCGAGCCGCTCTCGCGCCCCGCGGCCGCAGCGTAACGCCACACTTGATTCACCCTGCCTGCCAACTTGCCGGGGGCAGCGGATACCTAATACTCTGTCGAAAGCGTGAGCTTGGGTAGTGACTGACAGCCACTTCGACAGGGTTGCCGGCTGTGGAGTAGTAGAAGCGAACAACTTGAAGTGCGGGATCACCTGGCGCCACTTGAAGCAGATCGGCGGTCTCCTTGTCGAGAACCGTAGCCGTCATGTCCTGCCGAACTTCCGTCACGGCTATGCCGTACATCCGCTCCAGATTCTGATAGATCGGCCCACGTGCTATCCGCGAGGTGATCTGGGCCGCCGCATACTCCGGATGGAGGTAAACTCGCACAACGCCCGCCGGCAGTGAAGCAGCTGACCGCCTTCTTAGAAAACAAGCCTCAGACAACTGGATACCACGCCGGCACTCCAGAACGTCCGAGAGGCGCTCATTGACGGTGATCAAGCCCAAAGATACGTGGTGAAGCTCTGTCCTTCGGAGAAGCTCGCGAAGGCCATCTACAGAAATGATCGGGGGAAATGCCTCCACCTCCTGTGGCGCCGGAAGCACCATCGAGCCAACCCCTGGGCGAGACGCGATCAAGCCTTGGAACCTGAGCAATGCCAACGCCCGGCGCACGGTTTGGCGGCTCACGCCGTGAACTGACATGAGATTCTTCTCGGACGGCAAAGTACTCCCCACTGGATGAGCCCCGCGCTCAATGTCAATGGTGATTGACTGCGCGAGCGCATGATAGAGAGGCTTCGGTTGGCCTTTGTAGGGCTGGCGTCGATCGGACATTGTCACTTCGTTACTCTTTCCTTTCCATTGCGCGCTGGCCTTCTGAGGAGCGCCGCTCTGTGTTGTCCTGGGCCCAACTTTCACAGATGTCGCCCTTCAAACTTCTCACCTGCGGGCAATGCGCCGGCCTTGCATGGCTTTCCTAAGAGCCAGCCTTGACCAACGGCGTCGGGAACGAGCCGGCACATTGCAATCGCCTGCTGCTCGGTTTCAACGCCTTCGGCTACAAGCGGCAGCTTCAGCGCCTTAGCCATTGCGCAGATGGCTTCAACGGCATGGCTCGCCGGAGAATGAGTGCCTGCAGCTCTGGTGAGCCGGCGGTCCATCTTCAGCCCTGCGAGAGGAAGGTCAGCCAGATAGGCGAAGTTCGAGTAGCCAGTTCCAAAATCGTCCAGGTACACCCTGAAGCCCGCCTGCTCCAGCTCGCGCAGCGCCTCTATCAGCAGCTGCTGAGAGGCAGTGGATCGCTCTGTCAGCTCTAGGACTATGGCGGATGCCGAAACTCCATAAATCTTTGTCTGCGCAAGCAGAAACTGTCTTAGTCCGATGCTCAGAATGTCCTGGGCAGACAGGTTGATGCTTGCGTAGAAGCCGTCCCCACATCGTAGGCGCCATCCAATCTCATCTAGGCTTTTCGCGACCACCACCTTCGCCAGCTCAGTGCCGAGTTTCAGGTGTTCCGCCATGGGTACGAAGGTGTCGGGCGAAACATCGGATCCAGTCAGTGTCCGCCAACGAGCCAAGACCTCGACACCGATCATCTGACGGTCAGACAAGCGTCGCAGTGGTTGGTAGACCAAGTCGATGTCTCCGTGCCTGATTGCGCGAGTCAGCATTAGGTCCAGAGCTTCCCGCCGCCCTTGGAAGACCTTCAGTAGAGCCCCTGACCCTGCTCCTCCAGCCAGAGCCAGCGCAAGGATGGACGTAACTGTCCAAGAAGGTTCGTTCCATAGGCTGCCGGATGCGGCTTGGGCAACGACGCAGATATCGAACTCACTGCTGCAGGCGCGTGTGGCGACGTGCCCGGCAGATGGAGTCAACGCCCCGTTCGTGCCCCGCGACATTTCCTGCACTGCGCCAAAGGATTGAAACCGGTGTCTGCCGTCTCGCGTGACCACCAATGCTCCGCCCCCCTCCATGGGCACTGCCACTCGCTCAAACGCCGTTGGAGCCGTGGTCACAATGGCGTTTCCGTACGACGCGAGGTCCACTTTGATGCGCCCATCGCCAGGGGCGGCCACGCTCCGCCAGAGCGAATAGCCTCGAACGAGGCGATTCGGAGCGACAAGCTTTACAGGCGTAGGAAGGCGCCCCCATATTGCTGTACATATCAATCGCCCGTTGCTCAATCTCCCAACATCCTTAATGTAGCGGGAGTGAAACGCTATGAGACGCAGCTCGGCTAAGTCCTCATCTCCACAGGGCGCGGCATCTATCAACAGCGCCTTGTTCAACCCATCAACGCCGGCACGGGCAACATCTTGAGCGTGTTCCAAGAGAACGACCGTATAGTCGGCAAGTTCAACTTTAGCCCGCTGCGTGACTGCCAACTGGGCCGCCGCCAGAGTGCTCGCGACCACGGCTATCCCCAGAAGAAAAGGCGCTGAACGGAGAAGTGCCCATCGCAAAGATCGCCGCTTAGCGGATGACTTGCGCATTCCTGACTCCGGGGTTAGGACCCGCCGGACAGATTGCTATCCGGCGGGATCGGACTCAACTGGCGTGAACCAAACGGGGGCGGAACTCAGTATTTACCTTAAAGAATGCGACTGCCTGAGCAAGCCCATCGGCCTGGTCTTCGACGGCACCGGCTGCTGCTGAGGCCTCTTCCACCAATGCAGCATTCTGCTGTGTCACCTCGTCCATCTGCATCACCGCCTGGTTAACCTGTTCAATGCCCGCAGTCTGTTCTTGGGAGGCTGCGGATATCTCCGTGATCATGTCGCGTACGCGCTGGACGCTCTCAACGACCTGATGGATGGTGGCCCCCGTCTGCCGGACCTCGTTCGAGCTGTCGACCACATCCTGGACCGAGCGATCAATGAGTTGCTTGATCTCCTTCGCTGCCTCAGCGCTGCGCTGGGCCAGCGTCCGGACCTCGCTTGCAACCACTGCAAACCCCCGACCTTGGTCCCCTGCCCTAGCAGCCTCCACGGCCGCGTTCAGCGCTAGTATGTTGGTTTGGAAGGCAATCCCATCGATCACCGTGGTGATGTCTGCGATGCGCTGAGACGACCCCTCAACCTTTTCCATCCTTTCCATTGCCCGATCAACGGCGCGGCCCCCCTGAAGGGCAAGTTCACCAGCGTCCGAAGCGAGTTTGCTAGCCTGCAAGGCATGATCCGCGTTCTGGCGCACCGTGGAAGTCAACTCCTCCATCGACGCAGCCGTCTCCTCCAGGTTCGCCGCCTGCTGCTCCGTGCGACGTGACAGGTCCGAGCTTCCCTTGCTCACTTCCGCGGCGGACACCCGAATGACTCCGGCTCCGTCCTGGATGCCTCGTACGATGCTGCCAAGCTGCTCCGAGGAGGAGTTCGCGGCATCACGCATTTTGGCGAAAACGCCACTGAACTGGCCGGCTACACGGTAGGTCAGATCGCCTTGAGCCACCGCCCCCAGCAGACTCGCGATACTCAAAAGGCTTCGGTCGCTGACGTCGAACATCTGGTTAAGGTTATCGATCATCTCTCGGAAGCTGTGACTAAAGCCATCTGAAGTTCCGCGTTGTGAAAAGTCCCCCAATGCCGCGGCTTGAACAAGACGACGAATCTCCTCGTTGATCGCCAACAAATTGCTTCGTGTGGTCTCCATAGCTTCTGTGATAGCGGTCTGATCTCCGGGCAGAGCCTCCATCCGTACGCTCATGTCCCCTATCGCGTAATGCTGAGCGATGTCGACGATCTGTTCGATCAGCATGTTGGAGCGCTCAACCATGGCGTTGGTGTCAATTGCGAGCTGGCCAAAGGCACCCGGATGACGGGAGCTATCAATACGATGGGACGTCCGCCCTTCGGCCTGAGCAGAGGCCATTTCCTCCTGATCAGCGATGAGAGCCTTGATGCGATCCTGCATCGCGCTCATGCTTCTCAACAGTGCTGCTGTCTCGTCTCGTCCCTCCACCTTGATTAAGTTCTCGATGCCCCCCAATGCAATGGCATTGGCAGTTCTTGTGGCTTGCTCCAAAGGAACGGTCAAACTGCGCGTGATCGCAATTGCCAACGCGATGCTGAGCACGATCGCGAGAAGCCCGGCTGTGATAAGCATCGTGCGACCGCTGGCGCTCGCGGCTTGTGCCTCACGATAGCTTGCGTCCGCCAAGCGCTCCTGAAGCTCCGCGTTGGCAAAGATGGCAGCTTGCCACTCATTGAGGAGCACATCTCCTTCTGCGAGAAGCTTAGTAGCCTGAACTACGTCACCCTGCGAGGCCGCCTCGACAACTGAGTCATTGACCCGACGCGCTGCGAGTCGCTTTTCGGTGATGACGGCACGAATCCTCTTCCCTTCCTCGTCGGCAGGGGTTGCGTAGAGGGCATCACGAGCCTCGTCGTACACCTTCCGCTGCTCGGCGATCTTTCGCATCAAGGATGCCTGGACATCCTTGTCCTGCAGCATGATCAGTTCACGCAACGAGATACTGATCTGCATGTTCGCGCTTGCCATGGATTTGGAGAGTCGAATGCGCTCCATGCTCTCTTTGACTATCGAGTCCATGCTTCGCTCAGCACGGGACAGCGTCCAAAGACCGGACGCAACGATGGACATCGCAACCGCGATCAAGATAGCGAAGGCGGCACTCAAGCGGGTACCGACCCTGAACCGCATCAAGAAATTCTTCACATTCACACCTTTCATGGGGGAGGAGTTGGCTCCTGGCCGACAACGTCAGCGGGCCAGTGATCGGCCCCATCCGGCACAACCTTAGCCCTCCCACAGCGGAGTAGCACCCCACCTGGACTTTTCGCAATGACCACCATATAAGCGACATTGCGCGACGTTCACCACCTTTCTTGACAGGCGCTGCGTATCCAAAGAGTCGGTCCTGCCCGTTTACAGCTGCGCGCCATCGAAATCAGCAGGAACATGTATCTTTCGTTTGTCCATGACTTGTCCATAGTTGCCAGCGAAGGCAAGGACATGCCCCCCTCGAGGCAGGCGGCGCCTCCTGTCAGGGGAGAGGTCCACATTGCCCCTGACCATCTCCCATTGAATGGATATTCCCGGACGGAGGCAGGGATACACACGCATAACCAACTCGGCTTCAATGGTTGGCTTCGTCCTGCAGAGATCGGACGTCGGATGCACGGGATTACACAACGCATGCTGACCCGTAGGTTTCGCCATTTGGAGCGCGATGGGCTGGTAAGTGCGTCACTACTTAGATGAGCTGGCACCCCGAGTCGAATATGCACTTGCTGACCCGAGAGACGAAATCTTGGCTCAATTATTTCCTCTTTGGACTTGGATTGGAGAGAATCCTCAACAGCCTTCGATTCGTACGAGAGCCGTTCGCCAGCAAGCTGTCACGCGAAGAGGTTTGAACAGAGCGATCTCTCTGGGCTCAACTATTGACTGAGCGTGCTTGCTGGAGAGTTCATGGATGCCTGGCTCGACCAGAGCGCCTTTGAGTGCCGCTGGGGCAGTCAAGCCCCCTTGGGCTGATCGCTCAGATGGACAAGGTCGTAGGCTTCCTTGCTGTCGAAGTAGTAGCAGAACGAGCCCTTCGGCACTCCCAGCTACTTGACGGCCTCCTCGATGCCCGTGGCGGAGAATCTAGCTCCGTCTACAACTGGAGCTCGGTACGCACAAGCTCTCTCCTGGTGTCATCAAAGCCGCGGTCCGCCCCGGAGGGCGGCCGCGTTGGCGTGATACCTCGGTGTTGGAGGCAACATGAAGTGAACTTCAGGCCGACCGCCTATCAAAATCAACCGCCAAGCGGCATCGCTCGCTCATCGCAGGTGGGCTATCCGGCGCTGAGCGGCTCCTGAATCAGCGCAAGTAGCGGACCTCAGGGACACACATGACTCCCACCTAATCTGTGGAACCACTTGGCATTACTAAACAGACGCTGTGATCAGCACCTCAAGTAACTCGCCGCAGATCTACCAAGGACTACCTCTCTACCGCCAGTTGCCCAGCGAGGACGACGACTAGCCCAGGCAAGCTATTTAACACCTCCCAGCTCAGCGGCGATCAGCGCTGACACGTCCGTGACCGGAATGCCTTCGCGCTCATTAAATGTCCCGGCCTTCGACCAAGACATGCCGCGGCCGATGGCGAATGCAGCCCGGTATTTGCGCATCATGTTCTTGGGATCGTTCTTCAGCTCTTCCAAGAGGAAAGGCACCGTCCAGACGGAACGCTTGAAGGATCGACCAAGACCAGCCTCCAATTTATCCGCAACTTCACCATAGGTGACGGTGTCGCCAGCCAAGAAGACAATCTCATTACGAATCGTTGGATCAAAGAACACGATCTCCGCAGTTAGGCGGCCAATATCATCGGGTGTTGTTAGCGTAACAGCATTATCAAGACTACCCAGCGCGTGGACCTCACTGTTCTCGAGATCAACCACGCCAAACTCGGGCTCAAACAAGTAGCTCATGAACATACCTGTCGAGATGATGACCCAATCGGTCCTGTCTTGCGACCGCAGCAACTCGCGAACGTCCAGCTGCGCATCGAAGATATCCTGCGGACCACCACGACCGATCGCCTCGAAGTCCACCCCGAACTGCCATGGGAAGTAGCGCGGAATGCCAGACTGGAGCGCGGCCTTGGCAAGCTTCATAGGCGTGTTGATGCCCGCAGCGTAGCCAGCACAGCCGATCACAGTATCGTAGCGGGAGAAGAGAGAAGCCAACTCATCGATCGAGTCATCCACCAAATCCCCCAGCACAATTTCGATACCCGCATTACGAATATCTGAAATATCCTTCTGCTTGGACGGATTGCCCGATTTGACGGCACTTTCGCGAAGCAGGACACTTATTTTTGCTCCATCAACTTCCTTCGCACGACGCGCCAGACTGCGCAGCACCGGCATACCGAGCTCACCCGCTCCCAATACAAGAATATTTCTCGACTTAACGTCATAATTCACATTATTCATCACTGCACTCACTTCAGCTTGTCTTTCCGGTATACTGCCAGCCCGTGAACTGGCGCGAAAGATGGGCACACGCGTGATACTGCCGTCAGACAATCTCCGTAGAGAAGACATCCTTCAGTACTCCCAGACGGTCTGCGATGGACTTCGAGATGATGACGATGGGCTTCGTCGAGAGGTCCTTGCCCATGCAGGCAGCCGTTGGTCGCTAGGTGTCATTCATACACTAGGCGTTTATGGTCAGCTTCGACATGCAGAGATCGGCCGTCGGATGCACGGAATCACGCAACGCATGCTGACCCGTACGCTTCGCCATTTGGAGCGCGATGGGCTGGTAGTGCGTCGCGAGTTCGATGAAGTGGTGCCCCATGTCGAATATGCACTCTCCGACTCTGGATATGAGCTCCTGGTTCGAATGGTCCCTCTTTGGACTTGGATTGTAGAGAACGTCAGCAGCTTTCGATCCGCACGAGAAAGGTTCGATAGAAAGCTGCCACGCGACGAGGCCTGAACAGAACGACCTAACTAAGCTCAGTTATCGCTTCAGCACGATTGCTGGAGAGCTCTTGATTATCTGTCACGAGCGCGGCGCCTTCTTTTGTGCCGCTGCGGCATTCCTGCCCCGGGCTATTCGCTCAGCTGGGCTGGCATGGAGATTGTTGATTAATATCGACCAGGCTCCGCACTTGGGTGTCAGATTCGCCCGATAAAGCCAGCTGCTCGCACTCCACGCTGATGCGGCGGCAATGCCGGCACTTGCGCTCAATCCAACGTTGAAAGATCACTGCCTGCGCATCAAGGAGCAGGTCGCTGCCCCAAGTAGTTGCGAGTAAGCACTATCGGCTCGGTCAAGCCCGCATATCGCGCTTCCACGATCGGCGCCATTAAGACCGAAAGACAATGTCTCTCATGGCCGCCCATCCTCTGCAAAGAAGCTTGTTTGGCTTCATTCCGGAGCATAGGCTGCGGGCGTCCAGCGCTTGAAAGAAGGCCCCAAGCTACCGCTGCTCTTTGTGGAGACAGGGAATCTGCAGCAAGTGGGACTTCCGACTGCCGAACTTGCAACAGCGCCCGGTCAGGAGCACAGTTCGTGCATCAAAGGGGGATGGGCAATGGAACGCTCGCAATTCATTATTGATCGCGCACTGTATTCAGACGACGTGGCGGCTCGGGCCGCGCATCGCTATACCGGCCAGCTTGGTATAGAGGTGCGCTGCCAAGGCGCCAACCTCATCGTTGGCATTTGGTCTCCGGACGGCTGTATGGTGCCAGAGGACATCTGGGCCCGGTTTTCTCGAGATTTGCTTGACGAACGCCTGCGAGCGGCCGTGCGAGCGGAGACGAGCGGACTTCAGCAGGAGCTGCTTCGTGCAGCACTGAACCAGGCACAGCCGGCGGTGCCCCATGTCGAGGTTTAGGCTCGCTGAGGCTTTCGCCGCGCCATCGGACTACCAACTGTTGCCTCTACGGTTCCGGCGTCTGCCGTGGGATCACGATCGGGCCTTCGTCTCGTCGATGGCAGGCGACTGGCTCCTGATGAAGATGGAGGACGTTCAGCGTCTGGTGACCCACCAGTTGCCGACCGAGTCCGCCCTCTTTGCGGATTTGGAAGCCCGGCACCTGGCCGTTGCCGGCACCTACCGAAGCAGCTTGGCGCCTCTGCTTAGTCAAATCCGCAGCCGAAAGTCCTACCTGATGGGTGGACCTGCTCTCCACATCTTCGTGGTTTCCCTGCGTTGCCACCACACCTGCAACTATTGCCAAGTGTCGCGGCAGGAAACGAGCGCCACTGCGTTCGACATGGAAAGCGCGCACGCCGGACAGGCGGTGGAACGGTTGTTCGAATGGCCGAGCCAAGAACTGACGATCGAATTCCAAGGGGGTGAACCCCTGCTCAATTTTGAGCAAGTGAAGGCCATCACCCGGCAGATCGTCGAGCGCAATCGGACCGCCCGACGCTCGCTGCGGTTCGTGCTGGCATCCACCCTGCATGACCTCACCGACGACCAGCTGGCGTTTCTGACCGAACATCGCTTCAAGCTCTCTACGTCACTGGACGGTCCCGAATGGCTTCACAACGCCAATCGCCCCAGACCCGGTCGCGACAGCTACCGGCGGACTGTTGAGGGGATTGAACGCGGACGCCGTTGGCTGGGAGACGATGCCGTCTCGGCGCTGACGACCCTGACCCGCCAGAGCCTCGAGGTCCCTGAGGCCATCATCGACGAATACCGGACGCTGGGATTCCACAGCATCTCCCTGCGTCCCCTGAGCCCCTACGGATTCGCCACCAAGACGGCCCGCCGCACCGGCTACCCCACGGAAGACTTCCTGGCCTTCTACCGACGCGCATTCGACCACTTGCTGTCGGTGAACCTGGCCGGCTACGCCATGGAAGAGTCCTACGCGTCTCTCCTTCTCTCCCAGCTCTTCACTTCGTTCGGGCACGGTTACGTCGATCTCCGATCACCCTCCGGAGCCGGGTTGGGCGCCGTCATTTATGACCATGATGGGCGGGTCTATCCGTCGGATGAGGCACGCATGCTGGCCGCCATGGGGGACGATGCCTTTGCCTTGGGCCACGTCAGCCAACCGGTCGGCCAATGGCTGTCCTCGCCCGCCATGGGCCGCTTGCTGGACGCCGGCGTCGCCGAGGCCCTACCCACGTGCTCCGATTGCGCGTTTGTGCCTATGTGCGGCGCTGATCCGATCGAGCACTACGCCCGCCAGGGGGATCCCATCGGCCATCGGCCCAGCAGCGACTTCTGCCGGCGGAACATGGGGCTCTTTGATTTCCTGCTGGAGCGCTACGAGAAGGCTGACCGGAACATCCAAGGATTGATGCGCTCCTGGGCCAATCCGAAGCCATCGGTGGAGGACGCCGTCCATGCTGCCGCTTGAAACCAGAGCCGAGCTGGCGCCGTCGGCGAAAGCCAGTCTGCTGAAGGTCGTGTCTCTGGCAGAGTTTGCCCGATCAGCGCTTCCCTTGGAGCGCCTGGCACTGGATCTGAGGGACGTCCCAGCGGACCACTCCAGCAATGAGCTGCTAAACCTGCCTTGGGGTGCAGTCTTGCCCTCGAGCGGGTTGCGCTCACCCAGTGAGGCTCCTCTCGTTCACTTGGAAGGTCCGCCGGGTGTTTGCAAGCCTGGGGATGTGTTGGAGCTCAATCCCCTGCAGAAGAAGGTGGCGATTCGCTACCGGCGCGGAGACACCGGCAATGTGTTGTTCGCCACCGAGCGCTGCAACAGCTACTGCCTGATGTGCTCTCAGCCGCCCCGAGACGTTCAAGACGATTGGCGGGTGAGGCACCTCCTGGACCTGATCGACCTCATCGATCCGGAGGAACCTTCGCTGGCGATCAGCGGCGGGGAACCGACCCTGCTAGGTGACGGGTTGGTCGACGTGGTGGCCAAATGCGCGCACGTGCTGCCCAACACCCACCTGCACATCCTGTCCAACGGCCGAATGCGTGAGCCCGGCCTGCACGCGAAATTTGCGGGCCTCCATCCTAACCTGAGCTGGGGCATTCCGCTCTACGGAGACCGCTATGCCTTGCACGACTACGTCGTGCAAAGCGAGGGGGCGTTCGCTCAGACCCTTCGTGGGCTTTACGCATTGGAAGCTGCCCAGCAGCGGGTGGAGATACGGGTCGTGTTGGTTAAACCCACGGTCGAGCGGCTGATACAGCTGGCCCGCTACATCTGGCGCAACCTGCCCTTCGTCGAACACGTCGCACTGATGGGCATCGAGCCCATCGGCTTTGCCAAAGCCCATCAGCGTGAGCTTTGGGCCGATCCAGCGGACTACGGTGACGTCCTGTCCGAAGCGGTAGGGCTGCTGGCCGAGGGCGGAATCCCGGTCTCGCTCTACAACCTGCCCTTGTGCGCGTTGGACCGATCGCTTTGGCCCTACGCCGTGCAGAGCATTTCGCCTTGGAAGAACGACTACCTACCCGCCTGCGAAACCTGCTCGGTTCGACAGCGGTGCGGCGGCTTCTTCTCGTGGGTCACACCGGCTTGGACCAGCCGGTCCATCTCTCCTGTCTTGGAAACCTGATCATGTCCAACGCACTGATGATCGTCGGCGCCGCCACCTTGGGAACCCTGGGCACGGAGCCGCCCAAGGGCCAGTCCGAACTTTCCAGGCTCTCCGAGTTGGACGGGAAATACGCGACCGTCCTGAGCACCTCGTTGAATGCAGGCCGGCACAACCTGTATGCAGGGCACCGCAGCCACAGCTCCCATCGATCACACAGTTCCCATCGCTCCCATTCGTCCGGGTCGGGAAGCTCGTATCGCTCCTACACCCCGCCACCGGCGACCTATACCCCACCGCCCACCCGCTACACCACGCCAGCGAAACCGGCGGCGCCCGCAACTTCCCGAACCACCGGGAGAGGCGCCAGCCATTTGAACAGCTACCCGACCCAGAATCTGGATCCAGCCACCCGAGCAAACTCGAGGTCTACGAACAACCTGACCTTGGAACCTGGCACTTACGAAAAGCCAGTCACGGAGGGACGGGACGCCGATGCGCTCAAGCTGCTCATCATGCGCGTCCAAGCAGCGCTCTATTCCAAGGGCTACGATCCGGGCGCCATCGACGGGGCGCTTACCCCTGAGACCCAATCGGCGCTGCGCATGTTCCAATTGGCCCACGGCATTCGAGCGACAGGAACGATGACAACTCCGACGCTCGACGCACTCGGGGTGCGGCTCTAATCAGCACGCCGGCACCATGCCGTGGCTTCCGCCTAATGCCAAAAGCTGACCACACACCAGCGTTCGTGAAGCCCCCCCCCTTCCCCGAGGAGCCTTGCCTGACACCCCGTGAGGTCGAGACCAGGATTGGATTGCGCATTACCCAGGCCATGGCGTAAAGGCACACGGTGGAGCGCTTCGCTTGGGGGCACACTCTCATGGCATCCGCGCGCATCGATCCGGTGAGCAGGCTCTAGAGCCTTCCTCTGGGGCGCAGAGCTTCGGCCGGAATGAAACTCTTAACGGTTCATGGTGTAAGGTTGACCCAACTGGCTCCTCTCTGGCGCGAAATCCTTCGCCCCTGTGTCTAGCCCCTCTCAGGTATGACACATGACACCCTCGACCGCTTTCCGGATCCTTCGGATTCGCCCTTTGCTGCGCCTGAATGGAACGATCGAGCGAGTGGAATCCCTACAGGCCAAGTGTGGCTCGTGTGGGGACGAATCGCGTATGTCGCATGGCCAAGGCCTTACCGATGCTGTGGGGGGGTGGAGCTCACCTGTCCCGCATGCGCGGTTACGGGGATTTTGACCGTAGACCAAGCGTGGTCTCTCTGGGGAGAGCAGATGAGAAAGGATAGGATCCTGGCGCTAGCAGGGCTGGTGCCCGAAGATCTAGATCGCACCTAGATCTTGCGTCACCGCCTGCCCGTCGCGCAGCAACGTCACCAGAAGCCGACCACCAGCCACCTGCCGCCCTACCCGCGCGTTAAGCCAAGTGGCCTGGATTTTGCCGGCTGCAAGGACATCGCCTGGGGCAAAGCTCTCAGGCCTGCCAGCCAAGGGTTCTCCCGGCGAGGCCAAGCCGCCATCAAGGCACTGAACAATGGTAGGTCTGGTGCTGTCGTTCTTGGCGTACGCAGTGGCCATCATCCGACCATTCCTGGGCGACCAGCCCCCAAGAACCAGCTCAGTCCCGAGATGGTCAATCGGTAGGCGCGCTTCAGCAGCCGCCCTCACGTAGTTCGGCCAAAGTTGGTCCAGCACCAAGCCCAGCTCCGCAGAAAGCTGTTCCATCGTGAAATCTGCGCGGAAGCTCGCCTGAAGCGCCAGCTCGTAGACACGAAGAAAAAACTGCGTAGACCCGCGTGCGGCCATCACGAGATTGTGCTGCGGAATCAGGAGCATTTTGGCGCCCGAGGAGTGGGCGCCGGTACGGGCATCCTCTGCCAGGGTGTCAACAGCAACGAGGAGCTGGCTAGGGCTCAGCAAGACGTTGAGAATGCTCATTGTGTCTGCCTAATGACCTAGATGGACTATCTCTCGTATTCATCCTCAAGTCGAGTCCGCTATGACATACACCCTGGAGCAACTTGCTGAACGCCTGCACGCATGCGAGGTCGACTTAGAAGCGCATCGGGGATACCTCAAAGCGATGGAGTACGCACTCGGCGCGACCATCGCCACCCACAGTGATCCGCCATCATTGCGCCGGATCTGGGACCTGATGTTGGTGGAAGCGGCGGACACTCATGCCGGCCTCGATGGCCCGATCTTCACCGCTGCCTTTCAGCAGTCTCTTCGGATGCTCACCGAACAGATATCCCTGATGGACCCAGGCCCTACCAGCCAGCGCCCAATAGATCAGTAAGGATCTGCTCCAGCTTGGTGGCCGCCTCCCGCTGAGAGCTGACCTTGATCGAAAGGCCGCTTTGAGCGGGACCAGGACGAGTCTCAAACCGAGTGATGGTTCCACCCCCGTTTCCATCCACCTCCACTCTGGCGGTTATGATTCTGCCATTGGCGCTGAACGTCCAATCCTGGAAGGCGTGCATTTCTATGCTCGAAGCTGGGTTGTGCAGAATAACCTGCACCAACCGGCTCTAGGGCCACCCGGCTCGACAAGCCGCCCCCTGTTATGCGCCCAATCGCGGCGTTGTCGTCCTTGCTCGCGTCTCAAGATCCCGCACCGCACCCTCGTTATCGCGGGGATCTTCGCCGCAGGTGCCATCAAGCGCTCCCGCATTGAAAGCAAACCCTCATCCTGAAACGAACCCCAGTTGCGCCCTACTACGTGCCCACGGCGCGCACTAGGCCTCGGCTGGCTCTCGGTGTCGGGCAACGAGCTCGGCGAGCTGCTCCATGCCCGTCACGGGCTCAAACCTGCCCTTCAAACGCTGTGAGAAGTTGGTCCAGTCCGCTCGAACCAAGGTCTTCAAACAGGGAGTGGACACCCGCATGAACAGCAGAGGCTGATCGGAGAAGCGAAGCTTTTGGACAGCACCTCTAGCGAGCTGCACAAGCTCTGAGTGGATGTCCAGCGACTCCACATAGACCATCGTCGCACCTACCGCGCTGGCGGTCCCCTCAAGGTAGGTGAAAAAGCGGCTTCCATCGAAGCACACAACTGCGCGCGAACCACATGCCTCATTGAACTCAGCGCCGGCTGCCATCAGCTCGGCAATCCGCACTTCAGTCAGCTCCTCTACTGCTGAGCTTACAAAGACAACCGAGCAATTGAGCATGCCTAACAACCTCGAGTTAAGGCGTCAGCCTACGCCGCGCTTTGTGCTCTGGGTGTGCAGGAAGCAAAGGCGAAAGCGAGAGGTCACTCAGTCGCGGGACCTTCACGCTCGCGCAACTATTCTCGCCGACGCCGCTCAATGCTGAGCGGTCAAGAACGGCATCGGACTCTTCTTGCGCAACTCGCAGGAAGCGATCAGCCCAGAGTCATCGCCACTGCATGATCAAGAGCAATCCCCTCCACGCTCCGCCCTTCGAACTAAACTCACCTCAATTCGTCTGGAAAACCAGGTTCAAGGACAAATGTGTCTATACCGGATGCGGAGTGGGTCTTCCCGGGCGAATTGACAGCGATCACCGTGCCGAAGTCCACGCAACCAAGCAGGCGCTCGCAGCCCAGCTTGCGCATGTTCGGCTCTCGCAGTGCCACGAGGTGTTCGTCAGGAACACGACTGCCGCATTGATCACCGTCCACCATTTCCTGTCCCAGGCGGCGGAGAAGGATGCTGTCTTCTTCCTCTGCGCAACTGCTGAGGTTGCCGGGGAGATCATTGCGACACTCAACGTGGATGACAGACCGGCTTGAAGAAGGAAACTAGCAGTGGGAGATGAATCAGTTTACGGGATAGTGAGAGCTCGATAGCAGTTAAGCCTCAGATCGCAAATGGCTTGACACATTTTCAGATCCGCTACTCCGTATACCTTGCCAAGCTTCAGACGCATGGTTAGATGCTTCCATCTTCAACGGAGGCAGCAACGATGGGCAACGTTCGCGGTAACAAGAAAGAACCACGCTTAGCTAGCGATTGGCGGCAGGCCACCGAGGCCATACCAATCTTGATCGTCGAACGGAACGAAGCTTCCGTCATGGGCACCGATGCATTGATCGCGGCGGCCCAATCGGGGCTCAGGGACGCCTGCGAGAACTGCCGGACGGCTTTGATCGAGCATCGAAGGGAGTAGGTGGCCATCGCCGCCGGCATCTTTCGCGAACCGCTGAAAAGGGGCATTTGCCCCCTTTGATGGTTGTCAGAAGCTGCCGGCACGCCTTACAGACTGGTGGCCCGCCACACGCGCCCGATCAGCCCGCCCATGAGTGGCGCAATCGGGAAGACGGTGTAGAGGGCGGCCAACGCCAGCGGCGGGACAGACACGAAGAAGTTGCGTTCCGACTCGATCAGGCCAGGGTAGAAGATCCCTACACCGATGCTCGCCAGCTGGACGACCACCACGACCAGCGTGCCCATCAGTGCCCCCTTCCAAAAGCCCCCGCGCCTCGGTTCCAAGAAGGGATTGACCGCCCTGGCTGCCCGAACGCGCGCCGCCCGCCAGTTCAGCACGTAAAGCAGCAGGAGGAGCGCCAACACGCCGACTCCAGCCGAGAACGCCGCCACAGCCTGCCAGGCAAGCCCAAGCTCTCCAGAAATTTCTGCACCGCCTACGAAGGCGAGCAGGCCAGCGCCTCCAAGAAGGACCGTTGCGGGTGCGAGCAGGGCCCACTGCATATTGGACGCGGTCGAGTGAGAGCGAACGTGGACATTCATGGAACCTCCAAATGAGCGAAACCGAGGGCGGGTTACAGGGGCCGATCAGGGCTTCTTCTGCGCATCAACAAGCAGCCACTGCCCTGCCCGCTTTTCAAACACCAGATCCGCTCGCGCCGGCACGGGTGCAGGACTCTCCTTGAGCTGGCGACCGCCCTGGAAACCGATCACATCGAGGGTGCCGCCCGTGACGCACGTCGTTCGTTCGGGCCCGCTCGGATGGCAGTCGGCGTTCAAGTCCTCCCAGCCACGCACTTCCACGCGCTGCCCTAGCTCGGCCACCAGGTTTTCGTTCAAATACTGCTCATAACCCTTCGCCACCTGCTCCATCGACGGCCCTTGGTCCGCCTTGCTGCATGCGGCCAAGCCGACAATGGCTACTGCAGCGGCCACCATTCCACGCTTCATGCACCTTCTCCTAGGTTCTTAGTGACGTCCACTTCGATCGTTTCGTTCCGATAGCCCAGGCTCACCTTCTCGACGGTCACGTCCATCTTGGGCTCCGTGCCGTCGATCCAAACCCGATTGACCGAGAAGACCACGCGGTCGTCTTGAAACGAGCGGCCTTGACGCGCGAGGTTAGCCGCTTCGGCCGGGTCCATCCGGATCAGCAACCGGTAGCGCCCCGCGTTCGGCGGGCTGGACACGCCCGTGGGCGTCTTGCGAATCCAGGGGACGAAGTTCTTTCCCGTGACACTCAACCCAGCAAGCGAGATCTGCGGCATCGGCACGAACACTTCCATCACGCCCCGATCTGCGTTGTAGCTGACTCCGCCCAGCGCTTTGAAGTTCGGGCGAACGGCATACCGCCGAATCCCTTTGAACCGCTCGAGCCTTGCGTCGAAGGCCGGCCCGAAGCGCTGCTCGATCACCGCCGCAGGCGGCTCTGCCTCTTTGCTGCCGGTCGTCCTCTTTGCGGCCACCCACGCCTGCCGCAAGCACCACTGCCGTTTGTCAGGCCGCAACTGGTAGGCGGAATGGGCCATGGCCAACAGGCCCATGTCGCACATGTCGATCCCTTGTGCCCCGGTGGAGGACAGCCCTTCGCGCAGGTGCTGAGCACCCTCAAGGGTGTCCTCGTCCAGGTCCCAGTAGATGCCGAGCGGCTCGGCGTACAGGGGATGGGACACCTTGGCCTGTGACGCGGATTTCCCAGAAATGGCCCCACCGATCTGCCGAAGCAGGCCCGATGCGGTCGTGGGTTCGGCGCTGACGCCCGTCGATACGGCCAGCGCGAGCGCGCCAGCCAGAACTGCCCCGTTCTTCATACAGCCCCTCGTTCCTTTGGATGGACTTGCCACATACTTACGTGGCACGTAGAGTCTACCCGGGGCGTAGGCCTTGCGTCATGATCGGTGCATGCTTGCACTGCATCCGTTCAGCCTGTGACTACGCCGACAACTCCGCGAGCGATCGTGGCCGCGCGCTTGCGCCAAGCCAGGATCCTTCGAGGCTTCAGCCAGCGCGAAGTGGGGGTCAGGATGGGCCTGGACAAAGACACCGCATCGGCTCGCATCAGTCGCTATGAAAGCGAGTCGATGACGGTGAGCCTGGAAGCACTGTTTGAGCTTGCGCAGGCACTGGACGTGCCGCCGGCCTACCTGCTGGCGACGACGCCGGCGATGGCCGACGCCATTTTGGCGCTGGGCGTTCAAAGCGAGGCCCAGCAGGCCAAGCTTTCTCAAGCCCTGGAAGAGCTGACCGCACTCCCCCCTGGAAAGCGAAAGCAGGCCATTGACCGCCTCTTGGCAGACCTCGAACCTTCATAGGCTCCTTCCAGCGAGCCGGTCTCAGCGATTGCGACGGCAACAGGTGATAATCCGCCCGGTATGGACACGGGGGATACGGGATGTTGTTTTCATCTACGATCAGCGATCGCTTTCAACGGTTCAAACTGTGGTGGTTCATCCAACCATTGACCGTTCGGGCTTACTGCAGTGGGGCGGCCCTCATGGGCATCGCCCTTCTTCTGTTCCGCTTTGCTCCGAAGGCTTTGGCCACCGACGTCATCACTTACGCGGCCAGTTTCTTCTTTGCAGTTGGGTTCCTACGTGAAGCATTTCTCTGGCTCTATCCGAAGCTCCAGCTGCCACTGGTCAAGTTGGCTGTCACAGCGATGAGCGTTATGGCGCTTGCCGCCGCAACAGGGATCAGCCGCCTGGCAGTCAACGATGGCACCGGACAGGATCCTTCTCATTTTCCAACTGCAGTAGCTCTACTTGTGCCTTTCGCTTTCGTGCCGATCATCGCCTTCGTGATTACGGTTTCAAGCGGCCTTTCAGCCATAGGCATTCTCATTTGGGCTGCAGGAACGTCCCCTTGGGGGAAAACGAAGAGGAGCGACTTTGACTATTTGATGCTTTGCTCACGCATTTTTGCCGCAGCAGTGGTGTCCATCGTAGCTGCGTTCGCGATAGGAGACTCACCAGTAGCGCCGTCCTGGATGAGATCAGTGGCCCGCCACACCGCATTTGCGCTCGACCTTTATAGCGATACTTCGTGCGCCGTACATCCGAGTGATCGGTTTCACCGCATCAACGATGACATCGTGATCTTGGGGAGGATCACACCCGACGGTCCACGCTATGTTCGCCGCAGTTGCCCCTTACAGGCCGAAGCGGAGGCGCCTGAGCTGCCTCTCCTTGGCCCTCACCCCAACCTCTAGACAGGGGAATACGATTCCAGAAAATCGGCGAACTCCTCGTCTTGACAGGCCAGTGCTTCGAGCCGAGGCTCGCCCTCCTCAATGCACGCACCGGCCTTGAGAAGCATCACCGCCACTTCCTGCTTAGTTTTGCTACTTAGATCGCTTGCCCATGCAAGCCACACCAGAGGAGGCTGGTCCATCTCGTCGTAGGTGTAGGGGTAGCCGTCCGGCTCTGCCCCGACTTCCAACATCGCTGCAACCATCTCGATATCGCCATGGGAGCACGCGTGGTGGAACTGCGGGAACGGCAAGGCCCGACCGCGCGCTTGGAGTTCCAAGGGCAGCCGACTGATGAGCTTGTCCATCTCGTCCATGACGGCCCGAGTTCCCTCCTCATCCTGAATCGGCAGGCTCCAATGCGGAACGCTGGCGCTGCGATGCTCTTCAACGCCCACATCATTGCCAATTTCGTTGCTCATCTACGCTCAACCAAAGGACGTTCCCAATTAGAACGCCGTCATGGTGGCGAATGGGCCCTGTAGGGCTCCTCGTAGCCAGCGGAGCGTTATCGGGACATATGTCCCAGCAGTGTCAAAGCGCTATCAGAGCACTACGGATGGGATTCCCGGCTCATTAGTTGAGTCGCCCCATATCGAAGAAAATTATCGATCGACAAGTCGCTCTTACACGCTAACGAATACATGCCCCCTACCCCTGCGCCACCACTAAAAATCCATGCACCTGAAGGCCTTGACAAAAAACGGAAAGAGCATAGAAAAGATAAAAACAGAGAAAGTCATATGCTCAGTATCGAAAAAATGTCAAGGCAGCAAATCGAACACCTCATTTGGACGGTCGCCTTTCTTAATGCACTCTGCGAACGCCCCCCAAACGAAGCTGAAGATATTGCCACGTTAGCCGCACGAAAGTACGCCATGAGATGGGACCTAGCTCGGACAAGAGGCGAATTTGAAGCAACTGCGCAAAGAGATTTTTTCCCCATTGAGAGACCGAGCTCAAGAGACCAACCCTAGCTCCTTAACTCACTTTTCGACTCAACATCATGATTAACGCCATCGGGCTTGTTCTGACACCTGAGACGGGGCAGCTCAAAAATGCTCGAAAGCTCAGCCATTGATCTCACATGCCGAAAAAACTTGCCCTTTGAGGACATAACTACGGCATCTATTGGGTGATCAACGCCACCCCCCAGCCATTTTATATAGTCCGAGAACTCGTTCACATCTAAACCAAGCGGTTCAAATTCGTTTCTATAGCCGCTTTTCCCAAGATAAGATACGTTCGTACGAGTCGGAATCGCCATGAGGTCGAGAGGGACGGTCTCCACCTCATCCCATCCTTCACCCGATTCAGTCGATTCAGTCGATTCAGTCGACCGAACTAGCGCGAAAGGGTTGAGCGCGGCCTGAATCACACCCAACTCCTTAGCCCCCAAAACGCCCTGGGAATTACAGTCAGTCAGCTTCCGCGCCACGCCAAGAATGTATGGGCAAATCGCCACGTTGCCCACCACCGTTCTCTCTACACGGCGCTCCGCCTCCCAAAAGGCAAAATGATGGCATCGCAACGACTGCCGCAATCGAGATCCCGATGAATACGAGGACGATTGTCCAACGTGCGCCAAATACTCTTCAGTCAGCCTATCGAAAGCGAGCTTAGGCTTCTCACGACCGTACCACTCATCACTCACCTTAGAGAAAAGAGATTTAATCTCAAAAAGAAACAATTTTTCGTCCGCCAGCAGTATTGCATCCCCATCAGCTGCCTCCGCATTCCCTCCAAGCGAAAGGTACTGATCTGGAAAAACAGAACTTGCAATACGACCGAGCCACTGCCAATCCCTCATCGCGATCACAACACTACTCTCCCACAGACCTGTCACCCTAGCCTCCCAGCTCTATTTAGACCAAAAAATACCCTTAAATCGCTCCACTCACCCATCCCTAAGCTGACAACACTTTTTCACGCTCCGGGGCACGCAGCCAGCCCCTCGCTCAACGACTGAATCGCTAAGTCATGGAAAGTCTGGCGATCTTCCGCACTGGTCCAGGGTTGGCGCAACGCTTGATTAAGCGAAAGGGGCATTGCACGAAGCCTGGAGTAGAAAGCTGATATCCCTTTGATGCGCCCCTCTCCCTCGAACGCCCATGGAAGGTCGCGCTCCAACCCGGCAAGCCCGAGCTTTTTCAGGACCTTCACGACATCTTCCAAACGCTCGGCAAGAACTTCGCTCTGAAATCGCTCCGCCCCACCGCAGCGAACAACCGATGACCAGCGGTAGCGCACCCCGTGCTTGTTACTTCTAGCCGCCCGGTACTCGGGAACAACACCTTCGCCACGGAGTCGACGCTTCTTGAGAGCTTCCTTCGAAATCCCAAGGATGTAGGCGGCAACCCCAGGACCGACCCACTCAACTCGCCCGGCCTTCGCTTTAGCCAACTCCAGCTCTTCTGCCGGGGTCAGTTCGATTGGCTTGGGCTGGGCGGGACGCCGTCCTGGGCGCAGGCCCATCATCGCTCCATACGGTTCCGTTCCACTCGTCATGACGCCGCCTCATCCCGAGCGAAAGGCCGCACCGAACGACCCGCTGCGCCCCCTGGCGCCCAACGCGCCTCCAGATCATTGGCTCGCTGAGCGGCTTGGGCTTCGCTGAGTTCATGCATCGCCTTCTGCAACACCTTTTCGTAAGCGGCGTGGTAGGGCTCACGCGTCTCCCCGTCGCCCCAAGGCGCCTGCAAGGCCACCTCGACTGTGGCATCCCAAACGTCACCCCGTTCAAGCGCACCGCTCAGCACTTGGTCGTTCACCACCAGGACATGCCCCGCCACCAGGCCATCCACCAATGCCCACTCATGGGGAACCACGGCAATGTCATCGAGCGTGGTCAGCGTTGCGATACGCCCCAACTTCTTCTGAAGTCGGCTTGCATCGTCGCGCGCCTGCCGCAAGGCCAATTCGATTTCCAGCTCACGGACCCGTTGCTGGGCTGCGTCCAACTCATCGATCAGGCGACGCTCTTTGACACTTCGCCCCACGCGCGAGGCCTGCCAAGCAACGAGTTCGGCGTAAGGGTAACGGACGTGCTCGTTGGCCCTTCCAGCAGCGCCGCTGGCCCCTTTGACGAAGGGCGGCCCAGCGGGCGGGGTTCGGCGGCGCCATTCTCCAAGCGTGTCGAAGTGGACCCCGAGGTAGCGGGCTGCCGCCTTGGTGCTGATCGTGGGGGGCGGCAGGCCTGCCGCTGCCTTATTTAGTTCAGCATCCAGTGCCGCAGAGCGCTGCTCCAGGTAGTCCTCTTCTTTACGCTGGCATTCCATTGGGTCGCTCCTTACTGGGCGTCGCGTCGGTTTCTTGCTGAGAAAATGGGGACTGGGGCATCGCCGGACTCGTCCAGCCGAGGCTTGTCTGTCCCCTTCAAGCGATTCCAGACCCGAGGACTGGTCGCAACCATGTGCTCTTCTACGCGGCCCATGGCCTCGCGGAGCTTGGACCACTCCTGCTCGGTGTAGCGTTCGGAGACAGCGGCCATGCGATCTTCGCCGCGGCCCAACGTTCTGTGGTGGAGCAGTTGGGACACGATTCGACTTTCGCCGAATAGGAGGGCGGCGTAACGGCCGAGCGTCCGGCGCAGATCGTGGAGGGTCAGACCAATGTCCACCTCTGCCCGCAGATCGAGCAACCCCGCGTCCCGGCGCACGTTTGCCACGATGCTCTTGCTGTCCGAGTAGTGCCCCGTGGTGCTTCGGTCCGATCGGGCGGGGAACACGAACATGGTTTTGGCCAGCGCGCGGCGCGCCCTCTCCACCTCTTTTTCCAGCCGGTCCAGCAGATCCCGGCGTGCACGCCTGGCTCGAGCGGCGTCCAACACTTCTTGCGCGTCCGCCAAGTCTTGCTTGAGCTTGGTTTCGTCCGCGCGCTCGTCGAACCGCCGCTGCAGGATCTTTTCAGCAAAGTAAGCCACCGGCAGGTAGCGCTCCTCGCCGTTCTTGGTGTCAAACAAGTAAACCTGAGAGCCCGCTCGCCTCGTGTAAGGGTTGACCTCATTCGGCCCGGCCAACCAGACCCAGGACACTTCCGACTGGCGCAGCTCGCCCGGGGAGCACCGGTCAAACCAGCGCAGGGGAGCGGCCTCGCCGCGGCGGGTGCCCCAGAGCAGGGTCAGCAGCAAGTAGTCCGCGCCGGTGGCGTTCAAGCCGCCCTGCTCGTCCCGCCTGGCCAAGATCACCTTGAGGACCGTGGGAAGCGTCTCGTCCCCCAACGGGTTGCGCACCTCGGCACGCTCGTAGTGCCGGCGCAGCGCTTGCGAGTCCCGCAACATGTCGTCGTCGTGGATGACCTGGAACGGGTTGTAGCGCAGCACCGGTTCCCGCTGCTGCTGAGCCGCCGCTTTGCGTTCCCGCTTCAGCACCAGGTCGACCGCCCTCTTCGCGTCTGTGAACGCGTGCTCGGTCGACGCCAAACCGGCCGCTTTGACTCGCTGGATGTACTTCCCGGTCACGCCCAACGCTTCGAGCTGTTGCGTGGAGAGCGCGGCCCAATCCGACTGGTCGGCCAGTGCTTGGCGCATCGGGGTGGGGATCCGGTTGGAGCGCACCATGGACGATCGCCGCAGGCCGTCGAACGCGCGGTGGATGTCCTTGTCCAAAAGCTGAAGGATCGGCTTGTCCGCCAGCCCGACTTCCGGGCGAGCGAACCGCGCCAAGCTGTCTTGGATCGCTCGGATGCTTGCGGGCTTGGCCTTCTTGTTGCGCACGCGCTTCTGCAGGTCCTCAACGTAGGCCGCAAAGCAATCCGCCAGCGTGAGCCCCTTCAGCTCCACCAGCTGCTCGGCTCGGGCCTCTTCCTTCGAAGGATGCTCGCCCGTTTCTCGAACCACGGCCAACTTCCGCCGCGCCAGCTCGTAGGCTTGCTCCGGTCCGATGTCGGTGACGCTGCCCAGGGAGAACCGACGAACCCCGGCTGGGCCGCGGACCACGACTTCATATGTGGTGCGGGTGGTGCCCACGTAAAACCCGAACCCCGTCGGAGCACCTTGGTTGCCGTCCAAGACGCGGTAAGGCTTGCCGGCGTCTGCCGACGGGCGTGGGGCAATGACCACCCTGCCCTGCTTGCCTTCGACCGGGCCCTTGGCCACGCTCAACTCGCAGATTTGCCGGTAGGTCAGCTTAAACTTGGTGCCTCGGCGGCGCGGGGCCTCTGCCTGCGCCGCAACAACCGTATCCATGGTCGATCCGCCGTCTGTCCGTCGCAACATCGATTTGATCCTCTTTGAGTGACTAGCGCAACCGCGGCGCAACGAAGAACCCCGTTACTTGCCGCAAGTGGCCTGGATTGATCGCTACAACCTGTAGGAAGTTCTCTTGCAAACCACTGATTCAAAAGCGAAACCGTCTGCATCGAAGGCCAGTGCAGAGCACACGCCCCTCATGAAGCAGTTCTTCGCCGCCAAGTCCGACTACCCGGACCTGCTGCTCTTCTTCCGGATGGGCGACTTCTACGAGCTGTTCTACGACGACGCCCGCAAGGCGGCGCGGCTGCTGGACATCACCCTGACCCAGCGCGGCAGCTCCGGCGGCGCGCCGATCCCGATGGCCGGCGTGCCGGTGCACGCGTATGAAGGGTACCTGGCGCGGCTGGTCGCCTTGGGCGAGTCGGTGGCGATCTGCGAACAGATCGGCGACCCGGCGCTGGCCAAGGGCCTGGTGGAACGCAAGGTGGTGCGCATCGTCACCCCCGGCACCGTCACCGATGAAGCGCTGCTGGACGAGCGCCGCGATACGCTGCTGATGGCGCTCTCGCGCGGCAAGCACGGCTATGGCCTGGCGTGGGCCGATCTGGCCGGCGGCCGGTTCCTGGTCAACGAAGTCGATTCGGACGACGCGCTGGAAGCCGAGCTGGCCCGCTTGGAGCCAGCCGAGCTGCTGGTGCCCGATGAAGAAAACTGGCCTGCCTTCCTGCAGTACCGCAGCGGCATCCGCCGTCGCGCGCCGTGGCTGTTCGATGCCGACAGCGGCCGCCGGCAACTGCTGAACTTCTTCAAGCTGCACGACCTGACCGGCTTCGGGATCGACGACAAGCCACGCGCCACCGCGGCCGCCGGCGCCCTGCTCGGCTATGTCGAAGAGACGCAGAAACAGCGGCTGCCGCACCTGACCGCGATCGCCACCGAAACCGCGAGCGAAGCCATCGCCATGAACGCGGCCACGCGCCGCCATCTGGAACTGGACACGCGCGTCGATGGCGATACCCGCAACACCCTGCTCGGCGTGCTTGATACCACGGTGACGCCGATGGGCGGTCGCCTGCTGCGGCGCTGGCTGCACCGCCCGCTGCGCCTGCGCGAGGTGCTCGTGCATCGCCACGATGCGGTCGCCACGCTGATCGATCGCGGCGCCGAAGGCGACGTGCGCGATGCTTTCCGTGCCCTGGGGGACCTGGAACGCATCCTCACCCGCGTGGCCCTGCGTTCGGCACGGCCGCGCGATTTCTCCACGCTGCGCGATGGCCTGGGCCTGTTGCCCGAGGTGCGCGCGGTCCTGGCGCCGCTGGATTCGCCGCGCCTGGTCGCGCTGCACGACGCCCTGGGCTCGCATGACGAATGCGCGCACCTGCTGGCCAGTGCCATCGCCCCGACGCCGCCGCTGAAGCTCAGCGATGGCGGTGTCATCGCCGAAGGCTACGACGCCGAGCTCGACGAGCTGCGCCGCCTCTCCACGCATGCCGATCAGTTCCTGATCGACCTTGAACAACGCGAGCGCATCAGCAGCGGCATCGCCACGCTGAAGGTCGGCTACAACCGCGTGCACGGCTATTACATCGAGATCAGCAAAGGCCAGTCCGAAAAGGCGCCGGTGCATTACACGCGCCGCCAGACGCTGACCAATGCCGAGCGCTACATCACCGAAGAACTGAAGTCGTTCGAAGACAAGGTGCTGTCCGCGCGCGAACGCTCGCTGACCCGCGAGAAGTTCCTGTACGAGCAGCTGCTCGACATCCTCGCCAGCGGGCTGGAGCCGCTCAAGCAGTGCGCCGCCGCCCTGAGCGAACTGGACGTGCTGGCCGGCTTCGCCGAGCGCGCGCAGGCACTGGACTGGGCGCGCCCGGAACTGGAGACCGCGCCCTGCCTGACGATCGAGCGCGGGCGTCATCCGGTGGTCGAAGCGGTGCGCGAGCAGCCCTTCGAACCGAACGACCTGGACCTGCATCCGGACCGTCGCATGCTGGTGATCACCGGCCCGAACATGGGCGGTAAATCGACCTACATGCGACAGAACGCACTGATCGTGCTGTTGGCCCACATCGGCAGCTTCGTGCCGGCCCGCCGCGCCGTGATCGGCCCGATCGACCGCATCCTGACCCGCATCGGCGCCGGCGACGATCTGGCCCGCGGGCAGTCGACCTTCATGGTCGAGATGGCCGAGACCAGCTACATCCTGCACCATGCCAGCGCGCAGTCGCTGGTGCTGATGGACGAAATCGGCCGCGGCACCTCGACCTACGACGGACTGGCCCTGGCCGACGCCGTCGCACGGCATCTGGCCTACCAGAACCGCTGCTACACACTGTTCGCCACCCATTACTTCGAGCTGACCGCACTGGCCGACGAACAGCACGAAGGCGGTGCCAGCGGCATCGCCAACGTGCACCTGGATGCGGTGGAGCATGGCGACGCCCTGGTGTTCATGCACGCGGTGAAGGACGGTCCGGCCAACCGCAGCTTCGGCCTGCAGGTGGCCGCGCTGGCCGGCCTGCCGAAGTCGACCGTGGCCCAAGCGCGACGTCGCCTGGCCGAGCTGGAACAGCGCAGCCACGAGACCCAGTCCGCCGTGGTCGCCGCGCAGGCGCTGGATGCACCGCAGCAGTTCGGGCTGTTCAACGCGCCCAATACCGCCGCGCAGGACGCGCTGGCCGCGATCGATCCGGACGAGCTGACTCCGAAGCAGGCACTGGAAGCGCTGTACCGGTTGAAGACGCTGCTCTGACCGAGCGTCCGGGCTGGCCACGACCAACGGTCGTGGCCTACCACGCAACGGGCGTGGCCTACCGCCACAATACGGTAGTGCCGGCCGCTGGCCGGCTCGCCGCGGAACCTGATCGAAATGCAGCCGGCCAGCGGCCGGCACTCCCTGGATACGGCGATCACCCCACCGAACCGGTAGCACCCGGCCGTTGGTCGGGGGCCGCATCCCACCCACGTGAATCCTTCGCATTCCCGTAGTGAACGCAGCGCTATGCTCGGCCGGTTCCCATCCCTGCCCTGGAGTCCGCCGTGAATACCGAATCACTTGCCGCGTCCCTCTTCCAGCAGCTGCAGCAGGGCCAAGGCCTGCAGCAGGTGTCCCAGCAGCTCGGCATCGACCAGAACCAGGCCAGCGGCGCGATCGGCGCCGCCCTGCCGCTGCTGCTCGGCGCGATGGGCCGCAATGCGCAGGAACCCCAGGGTGCGCAGGCCCTGCTCGGTGCCCTGCAGCGTGACCACGCCCCCGCCAGCAGCGGCGGCTTCGATCTGGGCAGTCTGCTCGGCAGCGTGCTCGGCGGAGGCGGCGGCAATGCCACCAATGGCGCCGGCATCCTCGGCCACGTGTTCGGCGGCAACACCGACCGCGCCACCCAGGGCCTGAGCCAGGTCACGGGATTGGACAGCAGCAAGACCCGCCAGCTGCTCGCGATCCTGGCGCCGATCGTCATGTCCTACCTGGCCCAGCGATTTGCGAACGGCGGCAACCCGAACCAGCTCAGCCAGGCCCTGGGCCAGGAAGCACAGAGCGCCAACAGCGGCGGCCTGCTGACCTCGGTGCTGGATCAGGACGGCGATGGGCAGCTGGGCGTCGGCGATCTGCTCAAGCTCGGTGGCGGGCTGTTCGGCAAGCGCTGAGCACAGGCGCCTGAAATAGCCTGCGTCTATCGAATTGGTTGATTCATTCGAATGTACTGAATGAACGGCAGTGCTTAACGTGTGGGTACGCCTTCACATCGCGGCGCGCCACGCCCGCATGGGCAGGCACCACGTTTCCAACGTTGCCATCGCCTCCCCCCGCGCCGGTGGTTTCCACGTTCGCCAGTCCACAGGTAGAGACCCATGAAAAGCGAAGCCAAGTGCCCCTTCAACCACGCCCTCGTCGGCGATGCCACCACCAACCGCGACTGGTGGCCCAAGCAGCTGCGGGTGGACCTGCTCAACCAGCATTCGACTCGTTCGCATCCGCTGGATGAGACGTTCGACTATGCCCAGGCCTTCAAGGGGCTGGACTACGCCGGCCTCAAAGCCGACCTCAAGGCCTTGATGACCGACTCGCAGGACTGGTGGCCGGCTGACTTCGGCCATTACGGCGGCCTGTTCGTGCGCATGGCCTGGCACAGTGCCGGCACCTATCGCATCGGCGATGGACGGGGTGGCGCCGGCCGCGGCCAGCAGCGCTTCGCTCCGCTCAACAGCTGGCCGGACAATGTCAGCCTGGACAAAGCACGCCGCCTGCTGTGGCCGATCAAGCAGAAGTACGGCCAGGCGATCTCCTGGGCCGACCTGCTGGTGCTCACCGGCAACGTCGCGCTGGAATCGATGGGCTTCAAGACGCTGGGCTTCGCCGGTGGCCGCCCGGATACCTGGGAACCGGACCAGGATGTGTACTGGGGCCGCGAAACCACCTGGCTCGGCGGCGATGTGCGGTACGCGCACGGTTCCGAAGGCGTGCAGGAGGATCACGGCGTGCTGGTCTCCGATGACGACGCCGACGGCGACATCCACTCGCGCGACCTGGAGAACCCACTGGCAGCCGTGCAGATGGGCCTGATCTACGTCAACCCGGAAGGCCCGGACGGCAACCCCGATCCGCTCAAGGCGGCGTTCGACATCCGCGACACCTTCGGCCGCATGGCCATGGACGATGAGGAAACCGTCGCCCTGATCGCAGGTGGGCACAGCTTCGGCAAGACCCACGGCGCCGGCCCGGCCGACAATGTCGATGTCGAACCGGAAGCGGCCGGGCTGGAAAGCCAGGGCCTGGGCTGGGCCAACAGGTTCGGCACCGGCAAGGGCGGCGACACGATCACCAGCGGCCTGGAAGTGACCTGGACGCGCACCCCGGCGCAGTGGAGCCATGACTTCTTCGAGATCCTGTTCGGCCACGAGTGGGAGCTGACCAAGAGCCCGGCCGGTGCGCACCAGTGGGTCGCAAAGGACAGCGAGGCGATCATTCCCGACGCGCACGATCCATCGAAGAAGCACCGCCCGACCATGCTCACCACCGATCTGTCGCTGCGCGTCGATCCGGCCTACGAGAAGATTTCGCGTCGCTTCCTGGCCGACCCGCAGGCGTTCGCCGATGCCTTTGCCCGCGCATGGTTCAAGCTGACCCACCGCGACATGGGCCCGCGTTCGCGCTATCTGGGCCCGGAGATCCCGGCCGAAGAATTCGTCTGGCAGGATCCGGTGCCGGCGGCACCCCAGACGACGCTGAGCGCGCAGGACATCGCCACGCTGAAGCAGCAGATCGCCGCGGCCGGGCTGAGCGTGGGCGAGCTGGTCTCCACGGCCTGGGCCTCGGCCTCAACCTTCCGCGGCTCGGACAAGCGTGGCGGCGCCAACGGTGCACGTGTGCGCCTGGCCCCGCAGAAGGACTGGGCGGTCAACCAGCCGCAGCAGCTCGGCAAGGTGCTGGCCGCCCTGGAGAAGATCCAGGCCGGCTTCAAGGGCGACGGCGGCGCGCAGGTCTCGCTGGCCGATCTGATCGTGCTGGCCGGCAATGTGGGTGTCGAACAGGCGGCCAGGGCCGGTGGCCATGAGGTCAGCGTGCCGTTCAACCCCGGCCGCACCGATGCCAGCCAGGCGCAGACCGATGTGGACTCGTTCGCGGTGCTGGAGCCGTATGCCGACGGGTTCCGCAACTACGTAAAGGGCCGCTACAGCGTGCCTGCCGAAGCGCTGCTGATCGACCGTGCGCAGCTGCTCACGCTGACCGCACCGGAGATGACCGCCCTGGTCGGTGGCCTGCGGGTGATCGGCACCAACGTCGGCGGGAGCACGGATGGCGTGTTCACCGATCGCGTCGGTACCTTGAGCAACGACTTCTTCGTCAACCTGCTCGACATGCGCACGCAGTGGGTCGCCCAGGGCGATGGCTACAGCGGCCGCGACCGCAGCACGGGCGCACCGCGCTGGAGCGGCAGCCGGGTGGACCTCGTGTTCGGCTCGAACTCGGTGCTGCGCGCACTGGCCGAGGTCTATGCCAGCGCGGACGGTGAGAAGAAGTTCGTCCGTGACTTCGTGGCCGCCTGGGCGCGGGTGATGGAGCTGGACCGCTACGACCTGCGCTGATTCACCACCGTAGCCACACCCAGAGACCGGGCCGCATGGCCCGGTTTTTTCATGCGTGCAGCATGCAGATCACAGCGCGTCCAGATCCCCCAGCGCACGGATCAATCGGCGCGCACGCTTGTCCGGCTTGTGCTCCGGCGGCTGATACCCGTTCTTCGCGGCGGCGCGCTGCAGGCGCAGTTCCGCCCGGCGTGCCAGAGAGGCCTCGCTCTCGGCGTACAACTGCTGCGCCACGGGTGCCGGACCGCGCATTTCGCTGAGTCCAAGCACCTGGATATCGAACACTTCATCGCCGCGGCTGATCTGCAGCGCTTCACCCACGCGCACCGCGCGCGAGGATTTCGGGCGTTGCCCGGCCACATCGACCTTGCCCGTTTCCACCGCCTGTTTGGCCAGGCTGCGGGTCCGAAAGAACCGTGCGGCCCACAGCCACACGTCCAGCCGCACGGCGGCCACCGGTGTTGCGTCAGTCATGCTTCCTACCCAGCTCCACGGCATTGGCCGGTTGTCGGTTGAGGGGGTGCGGAGCGTCCGGCGTGCCACGACAACCGGTACCGCCGATCAGCGCCGGTACCCCGGCATCCAGATCGCGGCGCTGGCTGCCGACCTGGCATTCCGGTCGGTCCATCGGGCGCACCTGTGTGTCGCCCAGGCGCTCCGAGGTGGAACATGCGGCCAGCGCCCCGACAATCAAGAGCAGCGTCAGGATCGTCCGACCCGGGTTCACGGATGCAGTTCTCATCGTGCCTCCACAGGCGTCGCGCCCCGCCACGGGCAGATTCCATCTTCCGCGTGCACTCGGCGGCGTGCAATCCCATTCGATGGGTCGCGTAGATGGCACCCGCATATTCAGTTCGGGTTGACTCTTGCGCCCAGGCTGGTCACCATACACGGGCTATTTTCCCTAACGGAGTAGGAGACCCCTCATGTTTAAGAAGACGATCGCAGTACTGGCCTTGGTAGGCCTGTCCGCCTCTCCGGTGATGGCTGCCCCGCAGGACGCCCCCGCTGCTGAGCCGGAAACCGCCACCGAAGTGGCAGGCGCCGAAGCCTCCGCATACTCGACCACCGCCGTCGTAGCGACCGTGGGTGCCTCCATCGCAGCCGCAGCCGTGCTGTACAGCATCGGCGGCGACAGCTCGAGCGGTGAAAAGGATCCGGGCGGCACCGACGGCGGCCCGGGTGGCCCCGGCGGTCCGGGCGGCACCGGTGGTACCGGCGGCACGGGTGGTACCGGCGGCACGGGCGGTTAATCGCTCTTAGTTCCGCACTCAAGCCCTCGCCGGGCCAAGCTTGGCGAGGGTTTTTTATGCCTGCCGTAAAACCTTGATGAAGATGATGATGAAGCCCCTGTGCCTGCCGGCCGCCATCGCGGCGACCCTGCTCCTGTCCGGCTGTATGCTGGCCCCTGGCCAACACCTGCGCCACAGCGACGTTTCGGCGACCCGTTCCAGCGAGGATGGTCGTCTTGAGATGATCCCGATCACGCCGAAGCTCATCGCCATGAACGATGCGTCGCAGGCGGAACAGGTCCTGCCGGCTGCACTGCTGGATTACCAGGCCGAGCCTTATCGCGTGGGCCCCGGCGACATGCTGTACATCACCGTGTGGGACCATCCGGAGCTGACCGTGCCTGCGGGTTCCCAGCAGCAGGGCAACCTTGCCGGGCGACTGGTGCAGGGCGACGGCACCCTCTTCTACCCGTACATCGGCAAGGTCCAGGCAGCCGGCAAGACGCCGGTCGAGCTTCGTGCGGAAATCACCCAGCGCTTGGCCAAGTACATCGAGGCACCGCAGGTGGATACCTCGGTGCTGACCTACGCCAGCCAGCGCGTCTGGATCACCGGCGCTGCCGAGCGTTCGACCTCGGTCCCGCTGACGACGACCCCGCTCACGCTGTCCGATGCGATCAGCCAGGCCGGCCTCAATGCGAGCCAGGCCGATCTCTCCGGCATCCAGCTCAGCCGCGACGGCGTCACCTACTCGATCGACATTGAAACCGTCGCCCGCCAGCATGGTGGCCGACCGATCTACCTGAAGAACGGCGACTCGATCTACGTGCCGTATCTGGATCGAAAAGAGATTTTCGTCGTGGGTGAAGTCACCCAGCCGGGTGCCTTCAGCTTCCGCACCTCCGACATCTCGCTGAACCAGGCGATCGGCCGCGCCCGTGGCCTTACCCAGGCCACCTCCAACGGCAATGCGGTGTATGTCATCCGCGGCTCGAAGGATCTGCAGAAGGCGCCGTCGGTGATCTATCACCTGGAAGCCCGCTCGCCGACCGCGTTCGCCGTGGGCAGCCAGTTCATGCTGCAGCCCGGCGACGTGGTGTTCGTGGGCGCCGCCGGCGTGACGCGCTGGAACCGCTTCGTGAACCAGCTGCTGCCGTTCACCAACATCCTCTACACCGCCGCTCGTACCGAGAGCGAAGTCGGGAACTAACATGGGTCCTATGCAGCATGACGCCGCGCGCTCCAGCGCGCGTGGCGGGTTGGGCCGCGCCATGGGCATCGCTGCACTGGTGGCCCTCGCCGCCTTGACCAGCAGCTGCACCACGGTGAGCCGCTCCAGCGCCGACGCGCTGCGGCTGATCTTCGTTCCCAAGCCAAGCGCGACCCCGGCCCAGGTGGCGGCCGTGCGCTTCCCACAGCTGCAGTTGCGCGCACCGGACGTCAATGGCGTCCTCGTGCTCGGCTACGTTGATGGGGGGCGCCAGGCGTGGATCGCCGGCGGTGACGCGGTCTTCTATCTGCAGCCCAACGGCCTGGTCACCGCGACCTCGGGGATTGGCCGCAGCTACGCGGCGCGCATCACCGGGCCGTCGCCGTTCGATGATCTCGGCGCACTGCAGGGCACCGCCCGGGTGCGGCGCCAGTACGACTGGATCCCGTCGTATCAGATGGGCGTACCGGTGACCGGCACGCTCTCGAAGGTCGGCACCGAGAAAGTGGTGATCCTGGAGCGGCCACTCAGCCTGGCGCGCTACGAAGAAAAGCTCTCCGGACCAGGCTTCCGCGAGACCAACATCTATTGGGTGGATGAGCGCTCCGGGTTCATCTGGAAGAGCCGCCAGTACCTCGCCCCCGGCTACGCCGTGGACATCGAGCAGCTCAAACCCTACCGCCCCGGCCAATGACCATGCTGCGCTACTGCCTGATCCTGTGCTCCACCCTCCCCTTCTTCGTCGCGCATGAAGCTGCGGCGCAGCCCGTGGCCGATACGGTGGAGGTTACCGTCGAGGGTGCGGTTGAGGCGCCGGGGATCTACCCTCTTCCCGCAGGAGCGCGCTTGGCGGATGCCCTGATTGCCGCCATGCCGATGCCGGACGCCTACGTCACAGGCGCATCGCTGCTGCGCGAAAGCGCACGTGCGCAGCAGGTACGCCTCAAAGCCGGGCTGCTCTACGACCTGAAGGTGCTGCAGCAGAGCCAGAACGAGGTAGCCAGCAAACTTGCCTCCAGCCTTTCAAGGCAACTGACCGACCTGCCAGCAACTGGCCGGGTGGTGGCAGAGCTCGAGCCGCGTCTGATGCAGACGCGCAAGTCATCCAACCCGGTCGCCATGCCGTCGGACATCGTGCGGTATCCCGCAAGGCCAGACACCGTCCGGGTCATGGGCGCGCTGGATCAGGCCTGCGAGCTTCCGCATCAACCCACCGCGGATGTCACCCATTATCTGGCCGCCTGCCCATCGAACCGCGTGGCAGACAAGGACGTAGTCCACGTGATCCAGCCGGATGGACACGTACAGATCATCGGTATTGCGCTGTGGAATCGCGCAGACCTGCAGGCCGTCGCGCCTGGCGGCACGATCTATGTCCCCATCGCCGCAACACTGATGAAAGACATCGATCCTGAGTTCAACGCGCAGTTCGCCGCATTCCTCGCGACGCAGCCGCTGCCTAATCCGCGAGTAGCACCTTGATGCACGTCCGCTCCAGACATTTCGCTACCCTGGCTTTCTCAGCATTGGCACTGGCGACATCCGCCTGCCTGCACGCGCAGGAAGCGCCGCCCGCAACAGCAAGCGAATGGGGTGGAATGGGCCTGCTGCAGACGCCGAGCGCGCGCATGGCCTACGACGGCGAGATCAGCTTCACTGCCTCGCACAACTCGCCGTATAGCCGCTACAACCTGACGATGCAGCCGTTCCCCTGGCTGGAGGGGTCGTTCCGCTATATCAACGTTGCCAACATCCGCTACGGCGCGACGAGCGTCAGCGGAGACCAGAACTACAAGGACAAATCGATCGACTTCAAGCTGCGCCTCTGGGAAGAAAGCCGCTGGCTGCCTGAAGTTGCATTCGGCATTCGAGATCTCGGCGGTACCGGCCTGTTCTCCAGCGAGTACCTGGTGGCAAACAAGCGGTTTGGCCCCGTCGATGCGAGCCTGGGTTTTGCGACCGGGTACATCGGCAACCGCGGCGACCTTGGCAACCCGCTGAGCGCGATCGACGACCGTTTCGATGTTCGCCCGACGCCAACGAGCGATATCAACAATGCCGGCAAATTCGGCCTGAGCTCCATGTTCCGCGGCCGCGTGGGCGTTTTCGGTGGTATCAGTTACCAAACGCCGTGGGAGCCACTGCTCGTCAAAGTGGAATACGACGGCAACGACTATAAGAACGAGCCCAGGCGCAACAACCTGCCACAAAACACACCTGTGAACGTGGGCCTGGTGTACAGCCTTAACAGGAACGTGCAGTTCACTGCCGCCTGGGAGCGCGGGGATGCAGCGATGTTTGCGATAACACTCAGGGGCAACCCCGGGCGCGCTTCGACATCGCCGAAACCGTTCGACCCTGCGCCCGAATCTCTCAAGCACACTGCAGCCAACGTCTCCCAACCCAGGCAGGGGGTTGATTCGGCTACGCTGGTCACTGAAACCACCGTACAGCCCCCGCAATCAGAATCGACCAGCGGAAGCGATGATGCGCGATGGGCAGAGATTGCCGCGCAGCTGCAGGTCAATGCCGGCTTCCGCGTGGAAAAGATCTCTCGGCGCGGCACGGAGGTAATTGTCACCGGGCACCAGCTGCGCTACTTCCACACAGCCAAGGGCTTGGGCCGGGCGTCCAGGATTCTGCACAACGATCTGGATCCATCGATCGAGTGGTTCACCTTTGCCACCTCACGCTTGGGCATGCCAATCGTCGACACAACCATCAACCGTCAGCGCTTCGTCGATTACACGGAGAGCCGCGCGGACCTCGACCAGCTCAAACTTGGCATCGAGGTCACGGCACCCGCTCCTGTCTACAGTGACACGCTGTATCGTGCGCCTCTGCAGCGTTATGGCGGCGGCTTCAACGTGAGCTACAAGCAGAACGTTGGTGGCCCCGATGGCTTCATCCTTTACCAGGTCTCGGCAAACTACACCGGCAGTTTCTTCTTCACTCCGGGTGTCTGGATTACAGGCACAGCCAGTGGCAACGTGCTCAACAACTACGACAAGTTCAAGTACGACGCACCCAGCCGACTCCCAAGGGTGAGAACCGATCTTCGTCAGTACACCACCACCTCGGATTTCACCGTCCCCAATCTGCAGCTGACCGCTGCCCACCGATTCGGCCGTGACCTTTATGGCATGGCTTACGCAGGCTACCTCGAATGGATGTACGCAGGTGTCGGAGCTGAAGTTCTCTATCGGCCTTTCGGCGAGGCTTGGGCGATCGGTGCCAACCTCAACTGGGTGAAGCAACGCGATTACGACCAGCTTGCCGGCTTGCGCGACTACACCATGACAACCGGGCATGCCTCGCTGTACTACGCGTTCGACCAGGAGCAGCGCATTGTCGGCTCCGTCAGCGCCGGCCGCTACCTTGCGGGGGACTATGGCGCGACAGTGAATCTTGCCCGCGCGTTCCCGAACGGGGTCACCATGGGCGCTTATGCGACGAAGACGAATGTCTCCGCGCGCGACTTCGGTGAGGGCAGCTTCGACAAAGGCATCTACTTCTCGATTCCCTTCGACACCATCCTGCCACGCTCCACCCGCGCGCGCGCAGCGGTCGTCTGGAACCCGCTTGTTCGAGATGGCGGCGCCATGCTCGGTCGTAAGTACACGCTGTACGGCACGACCTCGGAACGCGATACGGAATTCTTCTACGAGAATCTTCGCCACATAGCTGACTGATACGGGAGGACGGTCGCTGTACCGTCCGCAGCGACAGGAACAATCCAACACTCCGCGCATGGGGCGTCCCAAATCCGGTCATGCGCAATCTGCGCAAGGACTATGGCTGCCGCCTGGCTCCCTTCTGGATGGTCGGCAGAAGACCCTCCACGCCAAACCCGCCCTCGTAATCGAACAGGCACCAGGTGATGCCACGCTGCTCCGACATTCGGGCAACGGAGGATAGCCAAACAACACGATCCTCCGCGGGGGCGCGCTTGAAGACACCGAACTCACCGAGAAATAGAGGCGCGTCGTTCCGCGACCTCCAACCATCCACCGACCTGAAGTCAATCGCCAGGCGCGTGCGATCCGCGTAACTACCCCACCCAATGTTCCGGCGCTCGGCAAGACTTGGATGGGCCTTCAGCCAGTCAGCCCCCTGATGGGTGAAACTCATGGGATTGTAGTAGTGGAACGTGTAAATGATCCGTTCCTGATCCGGGTCTGCTGGAGGCAGATCCCATATCGTCGAGTAGCCCTTGCCACCGACGATGATCGAATGGTGACGATCCTTCGACCTGACCAGCTTGATCAACTGGGGATAGAGGGCGCCCCACTGACTGACCATCTCCCCCTTCGGCTCATTCAGGAGCTCGTAGGAGACGTCGAAGCGCGTATCGGAGAACATCCCCGCCGTCCTTGACCAGAATTCGGTTGTCAGCCTCCTGCACTCCGAGGAATCAACTCCACAGCGGTTGGATTCGTGCAGATCGATGATCATATGCAGGCCAATCGAATTGCCATATGTCACAAGCACACGAAGCGACTGATACCAAGCATCGACAGCGTCAACGCCACCCTCTGCAACCGCTGCAGGGAAGAGATTCAGTCTTATCGATCTGAACCCCTCTTGGCGGGCCTGGAGCAGCAGCGCCTTTGTCTCCTCCATGCGGGAATTCTGGTACCAGAGCTTGTTCTCAGAAAGCACATTCACGCAGGGCCCCGGCACGCCAGCCCCGTGGGCGGATCCCACGCAAAGCAGCAACGCCACAGACGTCCAGATGTACTTCAATGGCGCCACCTCACACTGAGCGAAAAACCATGCATTCTGCAGACGCGCTTATGCACTTGCCCGGCTCCAGCCCTGGGCCGCGAGCCTGCGGGGAGGTTCGAACAGGAACATCAATTGCCATCGCTTGCAGAGCCTGTACAGGACAACGGGCAATGCAATACCCGCCACGAGACCAGCAATGACGTGAAGCCACACGGGGCATCCGGGCCATGCTCTTGAGAGCGCGACTCTCATCCCGCTTGCCACAAGAATGTGGCCGAGGTAGATGTACATGGACATCCTGCCCAGATAGGCCAAGGAAGAGGAAAGACGACCTGTGACCAGGGAGGCGACGCCGACGGTTGCCGCAATGCCCATGCACGCAATCAGCAGGGAGAACACGCTGCGATCCGAGTATCGCAACCCTGCAAAGGAGTGGAAGAGATACTCGATAACCGCAAACGTGGAGAACAACACAAGCGTTACCATCGGCGCACGCCCGATCTCCGCCTTGGACAGCCTGAAAAAAACGACCCCCAACACGAAGAACACCATCATGCGTGCGGCATGAATGAAAGGCCCCACGACCTCTGCGCGCGCGAAAATGAAGGATAGCGCAGCAGCGCCCAGAACCAGATATGGCAGCCAGCGGGCCTTGAAGGAGAACAGCACTGCGCTGACTATGAAGATCTGGAACAACGCATAAAGAAACCAGAACTGTGCCCTGGGCGCCCACAGTAGGGCCAGCACATCACCCGCCTCCGTCGCACCATTCGTATATCGCGCCAGCAGAACCTCCATGAAGCCCTGCAGCAGCGACCAGACGAGATACGGGTACAGAATCGTGTCGACTTTTGAAAGGACCACACCGCCAACCCCTCGCTTGGCCAGCGCCTGATCAAGGAAAATGCCGGCCAAGAAGAAAAACAACGGCATGTGGAACGAATAGATGACACTGTCCACGATCTGAAATGTTGAGCTGTCTGGTGCCAGACCCGCAGACACCAGGCCCCGCATGACGTGACCGTAGACGACAAGCATGATACCCATGCCTTTCGCCACATCGATCCATTGGAAACGCTTGCCACTCATAGTTACCATCAGAACCTGCCCTTAGTCAGAACGTTGACCACTGGATGTCATCCTCCGATATGCCTGGTCGGCGCGATTGACACTCATCGCCTGTCTTTGGCAACAGCGAGGAGGAAGGCGGGGATGCCGATGACGTAACGATTGAACAATCTTCGCGGCTCCAGCAACAGTCGGTATAGCCACTCAGCGCGAATCAACCGCAGAAACCGTGGCGCGCGGGTGAAGCGTCGCGCTTTGAAATCGAGGATCGCGCCACCGCAGATCAACAACACGTCCGTCTGAATCGCGGTCCGGAAGAGGCTTGCGACAACCTCCTGCTTGGGCATTCCCATCCCCAGCACTATGACAGCTTGGCCCTGCGCTGACATGTGAGCGCGGAAGTGCTGAAGGTACTCCGCAGGTTCCCTGAAGCCATCCAGAGAGTGGAAATCCCGACCATTGAAGAGGGCGTCACCGCCTCTCTTCAACCAAGGCTCGGCGGTGCCGTAAGCAAAGAACTGTACGCGAGGTCCTAAGGAAGATGACGCGTACTCGACGAGCGCTGGAATGAGATCCGTGCCGTTTAGGTTGTCTTTTGCATCCAGCCCAAACGCTTTGCACGCGACTGCCATGCCAATCCCATCCCTGAACATGACATCCAAGGAGTCAAACGCCTCATAGGCAACTGGGTCGCGGCGCGCCAGGTTGTATCCGTGCTGATTGAGGAAGCCAACCGACACTGGACCCTCCAGCTCAAGAAGCGCCTGAAAGATCGCGTTCAACTCTGCTGCATCTGCCAGACGGCATTTGAGCACCAGACTCCGCATGCTCACCGTCCTGAAGTGGCCGGATTGCGTATCAGCCTTCATCATCAGCCCCCACGCGACGCCCCACCGCCAATACAAGGCCCAACGCAAAGTACACACTGTTGATTGCACTGACCGAAAGCCCATTGGCGATCAGCAGGACAATGAAACACAACCGCACGCGACTCGGCACGTGATCCATCATTCGCCACATGGCCCCGACGATGAAGAGGAGACCAACCACGCCGTGGTCGTAGATAACCCGCATGTTGAACGAATGAAGAATCACTGAGTAGCAGGTGCCATCGTTCCGATAGCTGAATAGCCCTCTGTAGGCGGAAAGCTGATTACACGCCCACTGGGGGAGGGCCGTGATCCTCGGTTCGCCGAACAGATAATTCCACCAATGCCAGTCACTGATGGCCTCAGTGAAGACAAAGAAGAACCGGACACGATCGATGTTTTCCACACCGCCTGCACCCGCTCTAAGCTGAAACAGAATGCCCCCCATTATCACCGCAGCGACCAAGCCACCAATCGCGAGCAGATCGCGACGTCGCAACCGTCCCCTCACCAGCAGGAAGGCAATGACGATTGCAAAGCACAGGGCGGACGAACGCGACCCCGAGATGAATACAATCGCGCCAAGCGCTAGCATTTCCCCAATGTGGATTCTGTCGCGCGCCAAACAGGCAAGGTAGAACACCATGCACACGAGCAGAAGTTCAAAGTTATTCTCGGTCAGGACGATCGGACGATCGATCTCCAGGAAGAACTTCTTTACTGAGTAGATGACCAGGAACAACGTGAGCAGAAATCGATTCAGCCGGACGATATCCGACTCCGATAGAAATCTCGCACCGGAGATTGGTATCAACAGCAGCAGGTACCAGAACGACTTGTAAGCCTGGAAGAAGTCGAGGAAGTTGGCCTTCCTGATGACAACCGCCAGCACCACTCCCGCAAGAATGTACAAAAGCAGGAACATCGCCAGAAAGATCTTTGACCTTGGCACCCGGGCGCTGTGCAGACTGAGCACGGCCAGAAGCACCATGAAAGGCTCGAGCAACGGAGTCAGCCAGCCAATGTCGGCAAAATTGATGATGCCACCGACCAGGAAGATTCCACCCAGCCCAAAATAAAGGGCACTGGATAGGGGGTCGCGACGGCGGATGGTGAAGCCATTCATGGAAGTGTTCCAGGTCACAGATCTAGTGTAAGGCTCAGTGCGGTGCAGCGATTGCGGAGCGACCAGCGTCTACGCACCACCTCTATAACGCGTGCTTTCTGCCCTGACATGACCGGATCCGCACAGGGGGTGCACGAGGCCAGTCAGCATGCTGGGGTACGAAAACCGGTCACTTGCCAGACAATGCAAATATCCGCCCTACCAACGTTGGTGCGTCAAAGCCCTTCACCGCTTGGGACACTCCCGAGCGCTCAATCTTTTGGGAGCTGATGACGCGTTGCGCAATGTTGAGCGGATTGCGATCACAGGTATAACCAGTCACTCCATCGCGAACGATGCCGCCCGTGTCGCTCCCTTCAGTGACCACCGCCGGGAGGCCCGATGCCATGGCTTCGACCAGCACGCGGGCAAATCCTTCATAGCCCGGATGCGACGTCATCAGAAATACGCCACCCCGCGCCATGTCCTGTGCCACCTGCTTGGGCCCGACGCGGCCATGCAGTGTAATACGACCTTTTACGTTCGGCTCGAGACGCTCCACCAAGCGAGCCACTGACTCGAATCGCGTTCCGGAACCGAGCATCTCGAGCGTCCACGGTGTAGTCGGATCAACCGAAACCAGCGCTTCCAACACAGCCACTGCCAGCTCGGGATCCTTGGGCACCTCGAACCGCCCCACCCATATGATCGAATTTGGATTCTCATGAGCGGGCTGCTGCTCGATCAGTGCAGGATCAAACCACGTGGGGAAGAAATGTGCCCGTTGATTCCACTGCTTCACCGTCTGCGCATACTGATCGTTGAAGACCATGATGGCCCTCGCTCTCTTGGCGACCCGCCGCTCCAGCACATGATGCAGACCGCCAAAGAACCTCCAGAAACTATCGGATGTCTTCCCGGTCAGACCATTCTCCTGGGTATGGACGAAGTACACCTGCGGACGCGCGGACAGCAACCCGACCGCAGCCGCCATATCCATCCGGTGCACATGAAACGCCTCGCTCGCCGGAAGCTTGCGCCAGTTCATGACGACGGCCAGGAACAGTCGGATCGAGTGAGGGATCAGCCGGGACTGGTTCCCCGGATCCAGGCGAACCGCGGGAAGAAACCAGAAATCGGCGCCGCCGAGATTATGGCGCTCCCACTTCCCGACCTGGCGACCAGGAACGTCCGCGCCAGCGTCCACGCCAACAAAGGCCAGACTCTTTTCGCTGGGGAAGTAACGGGCGATCCCCCTCAGACAGGTATCGATTCCGCCCGGCGAGGGTCGCGCTGGGTCGAACTGATGGATGACCAGGCGATCGACGGACTTCGGTGGGTTAGAGTGCTCAACGAACATCGGATACGCCCTTTCTCAATTCCATTTTGTAACCTTCTTCCAGAATGCTATCCACGCGCTGCCTTCTTGTTTCGCCGGACATCTCGACCTCTGCTCGCCATCCGCGCACTTTGTCGACGAAATCCTCATACTCGCAAATGTACTTGGCAGGATTTCCAGCCACGACAGAGCCGGAGGGTATGGACTTGGTCACGACAGAACCAGCCCCGACGACGCACCGGGAACCGATCCGCACGCCCGGCATTATTATGGAACCGGCGCCGATGAAGCAGCCATCGCCCACCGAGATTCTCGCGTAGCGATACCGCCGTCCTTTTTCATCCGACACCAGCCATCCTGAGCCATCGTGATTGACGAAGACGACGTCGGAACTGACAGTCACCCGGGATCCGATGCTGATCAACCAGGGTTCCGAACCAAACCTGCTGGTCAGGATGCGACAGCCTTCGCCGACAGTCGCTCCTTTTCTCCTCGCAAACGCGACGCCACCCAGGATCTTGTACATCAACTTGTCAAACATATAACCCTCACATTGCGGCCATCAACGTGGATGGACCGCAGGATTTTCTCTGCATCCCCGCCAAACATCGCCTTGCAACCAGATTCAGTAATGGCCTGTGGATCGACGGAAAGCCATCTGTTCATTCTGCTCGCCTGATGAACCAGAGACTCACGAATGTATGAATCACGTATCCCAAGCTTGCCGCTGCGGTGAACCAGGCCATCGCCGAGATCACGGTGTAGCCCATCCACAGCGGGATGGCGAGAGAGAAGATCCTCAACAGGACCTGGATTACGCCGAACGCCAGGTTGAGGCGTTGCAACCTCAGCGCGGATGCCGCGAACGAGATGGGGAGACGGGCCACGAGCGCGAGCAATGTGATACCCAGCAGGGCAGCGAAGAACTGGACGTCCTGCCAGTCATCGCTCAGCAGTGTACGTGTCACCAGCACGGCCAACATGACCAGCGGGACTACCGTGACAAGGCCGGCCGCGAACGAAATGGCCACATACCGGAACATGCGACGAGCCATCGCCCCCCCCTTCCTGGCCGTACCAAGATGGCGCAGGAATAAAGGACGCAGGCTGCCAGAGACTACGAAAAAGGGGACGAAAAGCAGATTGAACCCCATCCAGTACATGCCAACTGCGTGCTTTTCAGAGAAGAGCGAGAGAACGTATACGGCACACTGAAGCTCGACGACGCTGAGAAGCGCCGATGAGGATCCGTAGAATATCTCCTGCCTTGATGACCGGTAGATCCTCCGGGCATCCACCTTTTTCAACGAGCGGGCGCCTGAAACCCCGGCTGAAACGTCCGACCGCAGCAGCAGTGCACCGGCAGCCCACGCGACGACGCGCGCACCGATCAGAGACAGCCCGATCGGAGCAATCTTCGCACCCACGATCTGCAGAACCGCAGTGGAGAAAGACACCACCAGATTCATGCGCCCCAAGCGTGAGAGCTGCCCTGGCGACGAGTTCTGCGTCGGCAGCACATATGTCACCAGGGATGACAGGAGAACGCCAATGGGCACCAACGCCACCCACGACGGTGCAAGGCCAAGAACTGCAGCAGTTACGCAAAGCGGTAGCGCAATGAGCAACAGGCACAGGTTGACTGCATACGACATTGCGACGAAGTTTCGACGGGCAGCGTCGGTCTTGCAGACAAGGGCGCGAATTTCAAAGCGGGCGCCCGATGCCATGGATAGAAGGGCGCAGAACGATGTGAACAGCCCCAACTCACCGTATACGTCTGGCGTCACCAATCGTGCTACCCAGAACGTACTGAGCAGCACCGCTACTTGACCGAGGCCACGATTCATGACCAACCCAACGACCGGGTGGCGTAGCGCGTTGCGTGCGCGCGCGATGATCATGCGCCCCTCGCCTTTGCCTTGAGTACGGTGAGCCGGCCACCGAGGGGCCGGCGGCCGCGGTCCGGCGACCAGCACGGCAGCCAGTGTCTGCTATGCAACATTGCCCAGCACTCTCAGGTAGTGGTCGGTAATGACGGGCGCCGAGAAATCCTTCGCCCGCCCGACCAGCGACTCGACATCAACCTCTTTGTCCAGTGATGAGAGTATTGCGCCAGCCAATGCAGCGCGGTCGCCGACGGGGACCAAGTGCCCGAACTTTCCATCGGCAAGCACCTCTTCGGGACCATAGTCGCAGCGGGTCGACACCACTTTTGCGCCTACGGAAAGCGCTTCCACCAGGACATTTGCAAGCCCCTCGTAGCGCGAAGCGAGCACGAATACCTTGCACTGAGCAAGGAAGGGCCGGGGGTTCTTGACGAACCCCATGAAATGCACCCGGGCATCGATGCCCAACTCCACGGCGTAGCTCTGCAAAGGGGCGAGCAGAGGCCCATTACCCAGTATCACCAGATGGACGTCCTGATCCGCCTCGGCGACGACGGCAAATGCCGCCAGCAGATCATCGTAGCCCTTCTGCTCAACCAGTCTTCCGATTGCGAGGATGAAACGCTGCGCACCGAAGGGAACCGGCGCCAGTCCGTCCTCCGGTTCCTGCGCCATGTACGCAGGGTTGTAGATGACACTGATCTTCTCGATCGGAAATCTACACGCCCGGGACATATCCTCCGCGATGCCGTGGGAGACTGCAATGACACCATCCGCAAACGGGAGCAACCGGCGGTAGAGCAGCGGTACAACCCTCTGGGCGAGCGACTCACTGCTTGATTGCCGGGTAAGCGCATTGTGCTGGGTGACGAACACCTTCGTCTTCGACCGCGCGAGGCGCGCGGCCAGGATTGCGACGATATTCTGAGGCCCGAGGCTCGATACCAGCCACTCCGGCCGCACCGTCCGAAGGTAGCGGACAAGGGGCAGAATCGACGTCAGCGTCCTGCCTGCCTTCAGATCAACTATCCGCACTCCCGGCGGCACCTGGTCAAGATACTCACCTTGGGCCTGACAGAGTACAAAATCCACCTCGAAGCCTCTTGAAAGAAGCTCCGTGGCGAGCACGATCCGCATCTTTTCGACGCCGCCACTGGCCAGGCGTGGAAAATGAAAAGCAATCCTCACGGCATTCCCTTCTTTGATGAATAGTGGAGGCTCCGCTCGACATTCGGAATCACACCCTGAATCGAGAAGCCATCAATGTTCATCTTGTCGACCATAAGCAAGTGAGGAAGGACAGTGGGACCGAAGCGGCCCCCCTCGCGGGCAGCCGAGCATTCGAGATCTCAGTCAACCCCGAAGAGATCCCTGGTATAAACCTTGTCGCCAACGTCGGCGATCTCGGCGGTCAACCTGTTCGCAATGATCACGTCGCATCGCGCCTTGAAAGCGTCAAGATCATTGACCACTGGCGAGTTGTAGAAATCTTCAACTTCAAGAACGGGCTCATGGACGATCACCTCCACGCCCTTGGCCTTGATCCTCTTCATGATGCCCTGCACGCTGGACGCCCTGAAGTTGTCAGATGCGGACTTCATGATCAGCCGATACACGCCAACGACCTTGGGACGTCGGCGAAGAATATCGTCTGCAATGAAGTCCTTGCGTGTGGAGTTGGAGGAGACAATGGCCTGGATCAGATTCTGTGGAACCTGGTTGTAGTTGGCCAGCAACTGCTTCGTATCCTTGGGAAGACAATAGCCCCCGTATCCAAACGATGGATTGTTGTAGTCGGCGCCGATCCGCGGATCGAGGCAGACACCCTCAATGATCTGCCGGGTATCCAGGCCGTGACTTGCGGCGTAGGTATCCAACTCATTGAAGTACGCCACGCGCATCGCGAGATACGTGTTGGCAAACAGCTTGATGGCCTCGGCCTCCGTCGACTCGGTGAAGAGCAGGGGCACGTTCTGCTTTACGGCACCCTGCCTCATCAGTTCCGCGAACTGTTCCGCACGCGGGGAACGCTCACCGACAACAATTCGGCTCGGATGAAGGTTGTCATATAGCGCACGTCCTTCCCGAAGAAACTCAGGGGAGAAGATGATTCCATCGACCCCGAACTTCTGCCGCATGCTTGCGGTGAAGCCGACCGGCACGGTGGATTTGATGATCATTACCGCATCGGGATTGACGGAGATGACGTCCGCTATGACGGATTCAACCGACGAAGTATTGAAATAGTTCGTACTCACGTCGTAGTCGGTAGGCGTCGCGATTATGACGAAATCAGCGCTCTCGTATGCATGGACCTTGTCCAGTGTTGCCGTGAGATCAAGGTCGGCATTGTCCAGGAACTGCTGGATTTCCGCATCGACGATCGGAGACCTGCGCTGGTTGATCAGATCAACCTTGCGACCGTCCAGATCCAAGGCGACTACATGATGATGCTGGGCGAGTAGAACGGCATTGGACAGGCCGACGTAGCCCGTTCCCGCTATTGCAATCTTCTTCTTATCCATAAATACGCACCAAATTTGAAAGACACAGTTCATCCGACGCCTGACCTGGCGGCGCGCAGCGACTGGATCACGCTGCCCCGGGAGCGCACACCGGGGTGGATGGCAAATTCGCGGATGACGAGCCTGAGCCCGCATGCCGGCTTCGTTGAAGGCTTGGCACTCGCCGCTGAAGAGGATTCATCCCTGCCCCAGCAGAATCCGAGTATCAGTCCTCAGTGGACTGATACTGGTAATAGCCATAGCTGTAGTACCCGGTCGTCCGGCGTTCGACGGCGTTGAAGATTGCTCCCTTCAACTTGACATTGTTCTGCTCGAAACGCTTTTTGGCGAGCTCTACTTCTCGCGGCTGGTTCAAGCCGAATCGCGTAACGAGCAGACTGGTGCCGGCATGGTGCGCGATGACCGCCGCGTCAGTAACCGCCAGGATCGGCGGCGTATCGATGATCACCAGGTCGTAGTTACTGGAGACCTGCTCGAGCAAGGAAGTGAAGTTCTCATGCATCAATAGCTCGGATGGATTCGGCGGTACCTCGCCTCGGGAGATGAAGCTGAGTGCCTCCAACCCCGGCATTGCGCGGATGCCCTGCTCGAAAGATGCCTTTCCTACCAGAATGTCGGACAGTCCAGGCGTCTGCTTCATGCCGAACGCCTTATGCAGCGTGCCCTTTCGCATGTCGGCGTCGATGATCAGGACCTTCTGCCCTGCCTGTGCCATGACAACGGCAAGATTTGCAGACACGAAGGTTTTACCCGCATGCGGGCTGCAACCCGAGATAAGCACGACGTTGTTCTTGGCTTCCAGACGAGCGAAATGAAGGCTCGTGCGAAGGCTTCGGATCGCCTCGACGGCCAGGTCAGCCGGATCCTTGATTGCGAGGACGTGCACCTTGCCGTCGCCCGGCCCACGGCCACGGACCGAGTCAGACTCTTGGCTGGTACTGGTGGGGATGGACGCGTACACAGGGAGCCCCAGTTCCTCGATCTGTGCGGGGTCCTCGATACCACGATTGAGCAGCTGGCGGAGGAGGACGACGGCTACCGCAATGAAGCCGCCGAGCAACGTGCCGATCAGCACGACCAGCGACTTGCGGGGCTTGATGGGACTTGTCGCATCTACAGCCGCTGCGTCGACGATTCGCACATTGCCCACGGTGCCTGCTCGCGCAACGTCGAGCTGCTGAGCTTGATTGAGCAGGGCCGTATACATTTCATTGCTGACCTGGAGATCGCGGGTCAAGCGCAGAATCTCCTGCTGAGCATCCGGCAGTTTTTTGACCTGATTCTGGAAGCTCGCCTTGCGGCCCTCCAGCTGACTGATCTGACGAACGAGCGCCTGGTACGCGGGGTGGTCCCGGGTGAACTTGCGGTCCATCTCCGCCTGCTGCAACCGAAGCTGCTGGATGCCTCCCTCAACGGTGACTTCCTGATCCAGGAGCCCCTTTGTCTGAAGCGTCAGGTCAACGGAATTGACGCGTGTCTGGTATGCACTCATCGATGCTTGTGCAGCATCGACCTGCCTGCGGACGTTGGGCAGCTGCTCTTTGACGAATGTCAGCTGGGCCGACGCCTCTGCCGAGTTGCGTTCCACGTTCTGACGAACGTACGCCTGCGCCACATGCTGCAGGAACTCCTGTGCGGCGAGAGGGTTGGGATGCTCGTATCCAAGCGACAGAATGCCGGAGTCCTTTCCGGACTCGATCACCTGCACCTGGTCCTGCAGGTCGCTGATCACGTTCAGCGTCCGGAGTTTGGTTACTTTGAAACGGGTACCCGGGTTGGCATCAAGCTTGCTCACCTGGATCTTCACTGCGTTGCGTTCGGCAGGCTCGCCGACGCGACCTTCCAGGAGCACGCCGCCATCACTGTTCTCCAGTGTGAAAGCGCCCTTCTTTTCTCCTGCCACGAGCGTCAGCTGCTGATTCAGAAGCCGATCAGGGACCTGCAGCTGAAAAACCTCCAGCGACTCGCCGCCCCAGCCGTAGCTGTTCATCCCCAACCAAGGCGGAGCGAGGGTGCCAGGCGACTTCGCTTCAGCCCGGCGGACCAGGAACGAGCCCAGCACGGGAAAGCGAACCGCTTGGACGTCGATATCCAGGTTGAGCTCGTCAACTGCGCTGCCAACAACGGATCGCGACGTAATAAGCGCGATCTCGGTCGTGGCTGCGGCCTTGCCACTGCCAATACCAAGCGATTGGCCAATATCTGCAAGGCCTGGAACCGAGGGGACCTTGGACTCGACCTGAACCAACGCATTGGCGCGATAAATGGGAGTCGCAAGAAGCGCGTAACCAACGCTCGCCGCGAAGAATATCCCGGTAATACCTACAATCAACCATCTCTGGTCAACCAGGGCGCCCAGCAGATGGCGCAGATCGATTTCATCCGCAGCGGCCGTGGCGGCTCGGGAGTCTTGACTCGTCATAGGTGAAGAACTTTGCTCGAAGTATTGAAGTGATTCGATGTCGGCGACTGCGTTTGCGTTACAAGTAACGCTTCCAGCTCTCCACGCCTTCAGCCATCAGCTTGTAGACGTGTTCGAAGGCCGGTCGCTGCTGGCGGTAGGGATCGGGGATGTCGCGGTCGTCCTGCCACTTGCCCAGCAGGAAGGTCTTTCCAGAAGCTTCCGGCGCCTGCTCGGTGATGCGCTTGACGTGCTTGCGCTCCATGGTCAGCACCAGGTCGGCGGCGGACAGGATGGCAGGGCTGATCTGTCGCGCACGATGGGCGGTCCCGTCCAGGCCATGCTCGACGAGCAGCGCCTGGGCAGTGGCATCGATGCCATGATTTACCAGCGCCCCCAGCCCGGCCGAGGAAACCTGGATGCCCCGGTCGCCCAGGGCGTCCCGCAGCATGACTTCAGCGGAAGGACTACGGCAGATGTTGCCGACACACACAAAGAGAATATGCTTGAACACAACTTCCAATCCTGATGCATTCCCGTAATGGGAATGTCGTGCACGGCCGCAATTTCGGCCGCGCGCCCAAACCAACAGGATACCCCAAGGCCCGGACCCGAGGGTCGAGGATCGCCCGCAAGGGCAGGATTTCCCAAGAATTTTTGGATCGGAGCGCGTATTGAGCACCCGCGATCTGGGGGAAACGTGACCTAGTAGGCGCTTTTCTGCCCCAGCACCTTGGCGACCGTCATGACGATGATGGCCATGTCCAGGCCCGGGCTCCAGCGCCGGATGTAGTCGATGTCGTACTGGACGCGCTTCTTCATGGACCGCAGCTCCGGGGTCTCGCCCCGCAACCCATGCACCTGGGCCCACCCGGTGATGCCGGGTTTGACGTAATGGCGATGCATGTAACGCTCGATCAGGCGCTCATAGTGATTGTTGTGCTGCACTGCATGCGGACGCGGGCCGACGACGGACATGCTGCCGCCCAAGACGTTGAAGAACTGGGGCAGTTCATCGAGGCTGGTGCGCCGCAGGAAGGCGCCGAAGCGGGTCACCCGCGGATCGCCACGGGTCGCCTGGACGATCGTGCCGACCGACTCCTGGTGCACCTTCATGGAGCGGAACTTGAGCATCCAGAATTCCTTGCCGCCCTGCCCGTGTCGGCGCTGGCGGAACAGCACCGGACCCGGCGAGCTGAGCTTGACCCCGATGGCCAGCACCAGGAACAGCGGCATCAGTGCCAGCACGGCGATGCTGGCCACCACGAGGTCTTCGACCCGCTTGGCCACCATGTAGTTGCCCTTGGCCAGCCCCTGCCGGAGATTGATGACCGGAACCGGGCCGATCTGCTCGACGGTGGGGTTGAGCATGCTGAAGCCATGGATGTCGGGCACCAGCTTGACCGGCACCGGGTAGCGCTCGAGCAGCTTGAGCAGCTTCTTGACTTCGCCGGTGTCGGACAGCGGCAGCGACACCCACACCTGCTCGATGTTGTGGTGATTCGCGCTCAGGTAGGTGTCCAGCGCATCCAGGGCTCCCAGCTTGCGCGGCTTGTCGCTGTGCCGGGGCGTGGGGATATCCTCGTGCGAAGCGAAGTAGCCGATGATCTCGATGCCACTGCCGTTGCGGGCCTTGAGATGCCGGTGCAGCTTCAGCACAGGGGCCCGAAGGCCGACCACGACCACACGCTGCCGATCGATGCCCTTGGCCCGCAGCACATGCATGCGTGCGCGCACCACGATCCGCCACCCGACCAGTCCCGTATAGCCGAGGACGAACCAGGTCAGCAGCCAGGGAACCGGGACGCTGTCGCTCGAGCCGACCACCAGCGCGTGAGTGGCGAACAGGGAGAAGACACCCGTCCACACCAGCAGCAGCAGTCCCACGCAGCGCAGGAAGGGCCGGCTGCGCCATTGGCGATACAGCGGCGAAAGCGAGAAGCACAGCAGGCCGTAGAGCAGCAGCAGCCCGATGATCGAGCGCTCATGCGGACTGATCGCCACCATGCCGAAATGGATGACATAGGCCACCGCGGCTGCCAGCATCGCGATGACCAGATCACCTGCCTTGAAGAGCGCATCCAGCGCAGCCTTCGCTTCCAGCGTACGGTGCAGGAAGGTCTTTCCGTCCTGCACGCCGCCCAACGATCCATGTAACAAAAGCACTCTCCTGAGACGGTATTACGGCGCGAAGGGGCAAGAACCCTGGATAGGTGGATGAATGTGCGTCAATTTTATACCACACAGCTGTCGCTATCGGAACTTTTTTCACGCGCAACCCACTGAATACCCTGGAACTCCTGCGCATTCACCCGGATAACATCGACTGGGCTACCGTGCGTGGCACATCCATTGCATCCTGCTCCCTGCCCCCGGACATCCCATGGCCAAAGCGCCGCTTGACCTGACCACCGGCCCCATCGGCCGCAATCTGTTCCTGTTCGCCCTGCCGATCCTGGCCGGCAACATCGCCCAGTCGATGAACGGCTCGGTGAACGCGATCTGGGTCGGCCGCTTCCTCGGCGAAGCGGCACTGACCGCCACGGCGAACGCCAACAACATCATGTTCTTCCTGATCGGCTCGGTGTTCGGGATCGGCATGGCCGCCTCGATCCTGATCGGCCAGTCGATGGGCGCGCGCGACCTGCCCCAGGCCCGGCGCGTGATGGGGACCAGCGCGACCTTCTTCATCGGCCTGTCGGTGGTGATCGCGATCGCCGGCTGGTGGCTGTCGCATCCACTGCTGGCGGCGATGGGCACCCCGGCGGAGTCGCTGCCCCTGGCCGAGGCCTACCTGCGCATCATCTTCCTGGCGATGCCGACCCTGTATGCCTTCGCCTTCCTGAGTTCGGCGCTGCGCGGCGTCGGCGACTCACGCACGCCATTCCGCTTCCTGCTGCTCTCGGTGGTGCTGGATATCGGCTTCAACCCACTGCTGATCTTCGGCATCGGCCCCTTCCCGCAGCTCGGCATCGCCGGCGCGGCCTGGGCCACGCTGATCGCGCAGACCCTCTCGCTGCTCGGCCTGCTCTGGTACATGCGCAACAAGCGCCATGTGCTGTGGCTGGGGCGCAAGGATATGGCGCTGTTCAAGATCGATGGCGAGATCCTGCGCGCACTGGTGGTCAAGGGCGTGCCGATGGGCCTGCAGATGGTGCTGATCTCGCTGTCGATGATCCTGATGATGACCATGGTCAACAGCTACGGCACCGACACCGCCGCCGCCTATGGTGCCTCGCTGCAGTTGTGGACGTACGTGCAGATGCCGGCGATGGCGATCGGCGCGGCGTGCTCGACCATGGCCGCACAGAACGTGGGTGCGCAACGCTGGGACCGCGTGCGCGGCACCGCCCGCAGCGGCGTGCTCTATAACTTCCTGCTGACCGGCGTGCTGATCCTGCCGCTGATCCTGCTCGACCGCTACACGCTCGCTCTGTTCCTGCCCGAGGGCAGCCAGGCGCTGGAAGTCGCGCGCCACCTCAACCACATCGCGGTGTGGTCGTTCCTGTTCTTCGGCGTGAACTTCGTGATTTCCGGCGTAGTGCGCTCCACCGGTGCGGTGATTCCACCGCTGCTGATCCTGGCCGCCTCGCTGTGGGGCATCCGGGTGCCGTTCGCCGAACTGCTGCAGGACCGCTGGGGCGCCGATGCGGTGTGGTGGAGTTTTCCGGTCAGCTCGTTCTGCGCGATGCTGATGTCGCTGGCGTATTACCGCTGGGGCGGCTGGCGCAAGGCACGCATGCTGCCCAGCCATCACGAGGAACTGGCCGCGCCGGCCGAGGTCCCCGCTTCGCCCCCCTCGCCCGTGGCGGACCCGAATCCGAGCACGCCACTGCAGCCCGCCGCGGCAGGCAGCGCACGGCGGGATTAAGGGGCGCGCCCCTGCAGGAGCGTCTTCCAGGCGGGCAGTTGGTAGCGACGGCGCTGGTAGCGCATCAGCAGCGCCATCAGCACGCCGAACAACAGCCCTGCCATGACAGCACTGCCGATGGTGATACCCAGCGTAAGCGAGCCGAGGTCGAGCACCCGCCCCATCAGGGCACGCCACAACACGCCCCACAACACGCCGAACAGCCCGCCCATCACGAACAGGTTGGCACTGAAGCTGGCAAGCAGCGGCGGCGGCACGCGCAGCCCCATGCGCCACAACAGCCGATGCATCGGCGGTGCGCGCATGCCGGCAGGCACATTGGCATCGGCCATGGCCTGCAGCGCGTGACGAACATCGGTGGGATAACGGTCCATGTGCTTCTCCATCACGAGGTGACAAACGCAAACGGCCACCCGAAGGTGGCCGTTTGAGGCGACAACCGGCGTTGTCGGCCGGGAATTACTGGGCAGCCTTGGCAGCCAGGCGCGCGGCCTTGGCCTGCGCAGCAGCAGCCAGATCTTCCTTGATGCGGGCAGCCTTGCCTTCCAGGCCACGCAGGTAGTACAGCTTGCCGGCGCGGACCTTACCACGACGCTTCACTTCGACCGAGTCGATGATGGCGCTGTGGGTCTGGAAAACGCGCTCGACGCCGTAGCCGTGCGAGATCTTGCGGACGGTGAACGCGGAGTTCAGGCCGGCGTTCTTGGTGCCGATGACGACGCCTTCGTAAGCCTGGACGCGCTCACGGTTGCCTTCCTTCACCTTCACGTTGACGACGACGGTGTCACCCTGGCTGAACTTCGGCAGCTCGCGGGTGATCTGGGCGGATTCGAAGTCCGAGAGGATGGATTTGTTCAGCTTGCTCATGGGTGCACCGATAGTGTTCGGGTGATCGTGTCGTTCGACAACGTGGGCTCATGCAGTCACCGGACTGTGCTGCACGTTTTTTGTAGGGATACCTGCCAACGGGCCCAAAAGGCCGATGGCAATCCCGAATTGTAAACAAGATCCCGCCCCCGCGCTAGGGGGTCGGATCCTTGGCATCCGCCTGCCGCGCCTGCTCCAGCAGGAGGCGGTCGGCCTTGGACAACTGGCCTTCGTCGAGCAGGTCCGGCCGCCGCAGCGCCGTGCGCAGCAGCGACTGCTGCCGGCGCCAGCGGGCGATGGCGGCATGGTTGCCCGAGCGCAGCACATCGGGGACGGCGCCCCATTCATGCTGCGCCGGATGGCTGTAATGCGGGCAGTCCAGCAGACCCTGCGGCCCTTCGAAACTGTCCTGGGCGGCCGATTCGGCATCGCCGAGGGCCCCCTCCTGCAGCCGGGTCACTGCATCGACGATCACCGCCGCGCCCAGCTCACCGCCGGACAGGACGTAGTCGCCGAGCGAGATTTCCTCGGTGACCTCGGCCTCGAGGAAGCGCTCATCGATGCCTTCATAGCGGCCACAGAGCAGGATCATCCGCGGCAGTGCCGCCAGCTCGCGGACCTTGGCCTGGGTCAACGGCCTGCCCTGCGGGCTGAGATAGATCACCGGTGCGGGCGCCGGATCGGCGGCTTTCGCCGCTGCCAGGCAGGCGCGCAGCGGCTCGATCAGCATGACCATGCCCGGGCCACCCCCGAATGGACGGTCGTCCACCCGCCGGTAATTGCCTTCGGCATAGTCACGCGGATTCCAGCCGTGCAGATCGAGCAGGCCGCGCTCAGCGGCACGGCCGACCACGCCCAGCGCGGCCGACTGCGCCATGAACTCGGGGAACAACGTGACGACGTCGATGCGCATCCGGCCTAGAACTCCGGATCCCAGTCGACCACGATCAGATTGGCCTCGAAATCCACCGAGACGACGAACTCGGGCTGCACGAACGGAATCATCCGTTCACGATCGCCCTGCACCACAAGCACGTCGTTGGAGCCGGTCGAGAACAGGTGCGAAGCCCGCCCCAGTTCGACGCCATCAACGGTGCGCACCTGCAGACCTTCCAGATCGACCCAGTAATACTCGTCGGGCTTCGGCGGCGGCAGTGCACTGCGTGCGACATAGACTTCGGTCCCGTACATCGCCTCGACCACATCGCGGTCGGTGATGCCGGGAAACACGGCCACGAGATGCTTGCCGGACTGACGTCCGCGCGCACCGGTGAGCGTGCTCTCCTGGCCGGCGGGGGTTCGCAGGATCCAGGGCTGGTAGTGGAAAATGGCGGTACGCGGCTCGGTCCAGGACTCGAGCTTGATCTCGCCTCGCACACCAAAAGCGCCGACAATCCTGCCCAGCAGGATCCGGCGCTCGGTATCTTTCATCTGTATGGACCGAATGGGCCGCGGCAGGCGCGGCCCGTCAGGATCAGGCCGCGGAGGCCTGGGCCTTGGTCGCTTCCTTGTACAGGTTGCGAACCTTGTCGGTCATCTGGGCGCCGTTGGCGACCCACTTGTCGACCAGCGGCAGGTCCAGCACGATGCGGGACTCGGCACCCTGGGCAACCGGGTTGTAGTAACCGACGCGCTCGATGTTGCGGCCATCACGGGCGCTGCGCGAGTCGGTCACGATGATGTGGTAGAACGGACGCTTCTTGGCGCCGCCGCGGGTCAGTCGAATCTTGACCATGGTGTTGTTTCCTCAATTGCCCAGTCGCCAGGATGGCGCGGTAAGCCGGCGATTATAGCGGCGGCGTCCGGTCATTCCAAGCCTGTGAAGACCGGGAAAGCTGAACAGGGCCTGCGCCCCCATGCGGTCAGCCAGACAGGGACTGCCAGGGCGCTGCCCCCAACACCTGCCGCGCCTTGGCGCACAGCGCTTCAGAGTTCGCCAGCACGACCCCGTCGATCGCCGCGATCGGCCAGATCCCGGTCGCGTTGCAGGCGATGGCGGCGTCGAATCCGGGCAGGTCCGCGAGTGCGACGGGCCGTACCTGTTGATCACCGCCCCAGCCTGCCTGCAGCAGACGCTCGTGGGTACCGCGCAGGGCCGGCGCCTGCGGCCAGACCAGCGTGCTGCCAGAGGCGAGCGCGATGTTCCAGGTGGTGCCTTCGCTGACAAGGCCGTCGTCGCCGACAAACAGCGCGTCGTCCACGCCCGCCTGCAACGCCTCCCGGCGATGCTGGAACAGCGCGAACGTGCCGACATGCTTCACATGCGGCAGCTCGCGCTGATAGCGGACCGTCCGCAGTCGCCGCGCTATTGCCGGCAGATCGACCGGTGGCGCGACGGCGACCAGTACGTCCACGGCGACGGGCTGCAGCGGCCGCCGGAAATCGAACTGCCGCGAAAACACCGTCACCCGCAGCGAGGCATCGACCGCCCCTTCGGCCTGCAGCGCGTCGTGCATCCAGGCCCGCACCTGGAGGGGATCCAGCGCGCTGCCGAACAGTTCACGCGTACCCGCCTGCAGCCGCTGCAGATGCAGGTCCAGCCCCTGCACAGTGCCCTTGCGCACCTGCAGCGAGGTGAAATGGCCGTAGTTGGCCAGTGCACCGGCAAGATCGTCGGCGCTCGCGGCGCGGCCATTGCAGTAGAGCGTCATCCGAGCAGCGCCTTCGCATCGGACCACATCTGCTGCAGCACCTCGGCCGCCGGGCGTGCCGGGGCCATCCACGCGGACTGCCCGGCCCAGGCCTGCATGGCATCGACATTGTTGTCCCGGCTCGCCTGCGCGCGCATCGGCGCGGTAAGCCCACGCTGCACCGGATAAGGTCGCGGCGGCGGCGCCTCGACTGCGGCGGCCGCGCGGACATACGCCGTCGCCAGGCCACGGCCAAGGCGGCCACTGAAGGCGCGCGTCGGCCAGGTGTCTTCCGGCTCGGCCTCGGCCAGCGCCTGCGACCACGCCGGATTCAAGCCGCACTCTGGGGTGCGCAGGAAGGCCGTGCCGACCTGCACAGCACTCGCGCCCAGCGTCAGTGCCGCCGCGATGCCACGCCCGTCGGCGATGCCACCGGCGGCAATGACCGGGATCTCCAGGCGGTCGGCCAGCCGCGGCAGCAGCGCGAACAGCCCGACCAACTGGCGCTCGGCCGCATCCGGATCGAACGCGCCACGGTGACCGCCGGCTTCGAAGCCCTGTGCGACCACCGCATCGGCGCCGGCGGACTGCGCGGCCAGCGCTTCAGACAACGTGGTGGCGCAGGCGATCCAGGCGATGCCCACGTCTTTCAGGCGCTGGACCTGTGCCGCGCTGAACACCCCCATGATGGTCGAGGCCACCGCGGGGCGCGCCTGGATCAGGGCATCGAACTGCGCATCGAAATCGGCCGGCCCCGCATCGGCGGCACTGGCCGGCACCTCCGGACCCCACTGCGCCAGGAAGCGGCGTGTCGCGGCTTCGGCATCGGCATCGCGCGACGGCAGCGGATCCGGAATCCAGACATTGACCTGCGCCGGGCCGGTGGACTGCGCGCGGAAATCGGTCATCCACGCCACGATGTCCTGCGGCTGCGACAGCACCGCGCCCATCGCGCCCATGCTGCCGGCGTTGGCCAGCGCAGCCGACAGCGGCACCGGGCAGGCGCCGGCCATCGGCGCCAGCAGGATCGGGGCCTGCAATGCAAAACGCCGACAGAAGCTGTCGGCGCGTTCGAGAAGCGGGGAACCATTCACGCGCGGCGCACCTGTGGAAGGAGACGGTGCCAGCATACGCCGCACCGTCCCTGCCCGGAATGCACGCGCGCAGGACTCAGCGGAACGGCATGCCGCCGCGGCCGCCCATGGCGCCCATCATCCCCTTCATGCTGCGCATCATGCCCTTCATGCCGCCGCCGGCCATCTTGCTCATCATCTTTTCCATCTGCTGGAACTGCTTCATGAGCTTGTTGACGTCGGCCGGAGTCAGGCCGGAACCACGCGCGATGCGGGCGCGGCGCGAGCCGTTGAGCAGGCCCGGGTTGCGGCGCTCTTTCTTGGTCATCGAGTTGATGATCGCGATCATGCGCGGCACTTCCTTGCCCTGGCTGACCTGCTGCTTGAGGTGCTCGGGGATCTGGCCCAGGCCAGGCAGCTTGTCCATCAGGCCGCCGATGCCGCCCATGTTCTGCATCTGCTCGAGCTGGTCGCGCATGTCGTTCAGATCGAACTTCTTGCCCTTGGCGACCTTCTCGGCGAGCCGGGCCGCCTTGTCCTTGTCGACCTGCTGCTCGACCTGCTCCACCAGCGACAGCACGTCGCCCATGTCCAGGATGCGGCTGGCGATACGGTCCGGGTGGAACACGTCCAGGCCGTCCGGCTTTTCACTCACGCCGACGAACTTGATCGGCTTGCCGGTAATGTAGCGCACGCTCAGCGCGGCACCGCCGCGGGCGTCACCGTCGGTCTTGGTCAGCACTACGCCGGTCAGCGGCAGCGCGTCGCCGAAGGCCTTGGCGGTGTTGGCGGCATCCTGGCCGGTCATGGCATCGACCACGAACAGCGTTTCGGCCGGGTTGACCGCGGCGTGCAGCGCCTTGATCTCGGCCATCATCGCGTCGTCGATGGCCAGGCGACCGGCGGTATCGACGATCAGCACGTCGACGAACGACTTGCGGGCGTCATCGATCGCGGCGCGGACGATGGCTTCCGGCTTCTGGTCGGCGGTGGACGGGAAGAACAGCACGCCGACCTGGTCGGCCAGGGTCTTGAGCTGCTCGATCGCGGCCGGCCGGTAGACGTCGGCCGAGACCACCATCACCTTCTTCTTGCGCTTTGCCCTCAGGTGCTTGGCCAGCTTGCCCACCGTGGTGGTCTTGCCCGCACCCTGCAGGCCGGCCATCAGGATGATCGCCGGCGCCGGCACGTTGAGGTTCAGGTCCGA
>Ga0182007_10000051_pt1 | contig 99393 bp, 126 predicted proteins | sample Sormic07211113_1_FD_123023 | JGI IMG/M metagenome (GOLD analysis project Ga0182007, IMG submission 123023) | Rhizosphere microbial communities from Sorghum bicolor, Mead, Nebraska, USA - 072115-113_1 MetaG | ecosystem: Host-associated > Plants > Roots > Rhizosphere | place: USA: Nebraska...
AGGTGGCAACATCGCCAGCATTCCTCGCTTGAAAGCCAGCCTCCCCCAGGCTGCAAGGCTGCGCAAATGCATCGCCCAGCTGGGTACAACCGTGTACATCATGACCTCCAGTGGCACCATGCTGAGCTCCAACCCGATCGGATCTGCCAAAGCCTGGGCGGTGATCAAAGCCCTGGTCAATGCCTTCCCGGCGCAGCTGCTGGCCTCAGCAGTGGAGCGCGATGACCACCGGGTGTTGCTCTATAAGGCATCCGGAAACCCCATTTTCATTGAAAACCTGGCCACTGACGCGGCCAGGGCCAGTCTGCTGGAGTCAGACTTGGGTATCTGATGTCTCACGTGCCACACTATCAATATTCCAACAAATTGATGTGGCATGTGTGATGAAGACCTCTCAATACCGCCTTTTGGTCGCGCTGATGCTGTGCACCTCTCTGCTAAGCGGGTGCGCGTCGCACCAGGCCCGCGAATGCACTCTTCCCCAACAACTGGGTGCGGTCTTCGTGCAAAGCCTGCAATTCGCCCATCACAGCATGGATCGCATTGCCGATGATGCGGCGGGGTGCAACCAATGAGCACGACCCTAAAAAACGCCACCAAAGCGCCTGCCTTTTTGTGCATGCGCAGCGCCCATAACGTGGTGGAAGGCGTTCAGCAACTGGAGGATATGTTCTCCACCATGCCAAGCCCTGTGGATCGGGTGCGCCTTGCTCAACAGCATTGCCAGGCTGCGTTGCGTCGGTACAACGCCCAAGGCTTCACCTCTGAGCAGATTGTGCAGGACATTGTCGGCGCTGATCCTGGCACGGGTGACCGGTACATCAGCATCAACCTGGGCTTCGCCTTGTCTTTGCCGTGCGCCGATCACCAGGCACTCACCCGGTACGCCCAAACCCTGTCGATCACCGAGTACCAGATCGCTACGGCCATCAAGACCATTTCTGCCTTCGTTGAGGTTGACCTGTTAGCCTTGATACGCCAGCAAGCCAAGGACACCATAGAATGGTTTTGCAGTGCGACCCACTACCGTGAGCACTTAATCGGGGTGGATGTGGTGCTCAAGGACGACCTCGCTGCCGCTAAGGATTTTCTTCGGTTGTTTCAAAAAGACCTGAACGCCCCACTGGACGACGCCCTGGCTAAACAACCATTTGACGAGAATTCCGCCGTCCGTAAATGGCACTGCGGTGAATCCATGATCCACATGACCGAACTGTTCAAGCGGCTTGACCGAGTGATGCAGAAGTTTGAACCCTATTACTCCAGTGACGATCAAAGACCAGCCCCGACGGACGATGTTGACGATCTGCTGACCACCCTTCCACGCTATTCGGAATTCGTCCAGACCTTTGCCAGCGAGATCACCTCCAAGGTTTTTTTTGCGTTAAAGCGAATTGAGGAAAAACCCCCGGAGCACCTCCACGGCTTGCTCGATCAGCTTATGCTCGATGTCGGTCAGCACATAGACGTTCAGGCCGCTTACCTGGAGCACCTCGGCTGCAATCCTGCTGCTGTCCACGAGTGGGCTTCACGTCCCAACCGGGAAGAAATCCTTATCCGGGAGTTGTTCCGCAAGGCACCCGACGTTGAATACATGGGGATGCGCTATGGTCACGTACAAGCCGCCAGAAGCCTACTGAAGACGTTGAATCCGGATACGGTGCTTCGGGTCATCCGCCAAGATCAAAACGCCCTGCTGAAGGCCTACGCGCTGCTAGGCGACCAGCGTTTCATTGCTGCCATGAAGGAAAGCACCCTCAGCCACACGCTGGAGATAGATCTTGGACTCTAAGTTGAACACCGCCCCGCGCTTTCAAGCCCACATCTTTCCGGACAGCAAGGGCTGCTTGCCGGCGTCTGTGGCCCAGGCTTTTGAGTCAGGGGCCTTGCAGGTGCAGTGTCAGAACGCCCTGCGCTATTACATGCTGGCGGGTTTTTCTGCCGACATGAAACAGGATGCGCCAAACCCACCAGCGACGGAACAAGAACGACTCTCCATTTTGCCACCCTACTCCTATCAGGCCGCGCTGGCGCTGACCATCCCGGCGCCCGATTACGACTTGCTGCTGCAATTTGCCGAAAGCCAGATGCCTGACCCCAAGGCTATCGTCTCCTGGATACCCAACATTCCAGGCCATGAGACCATCGATTGGTACAGTATCTATGCCAACTCGACGGTGGATGCCTACCGCCTGAAGGACTTGTTCAAGGTTAATCCGAGACAGATCGCCAACCGCGCCGTCGACCTGGACGACGTCAAAACCGCCCAACGATTGATTGCCGATACCGAAGATCCTTTCAGCTTCCAGAAAGTCGGTGCACCACTAGTGGAATCGGCGTTGGCACAGGTGTCCTTCAAGCCCAGTAAGATCAGGCGCATGCTGTCACCTGACCAACCTATTTCGCTGTCAGAACTGGATCTGCGCGTCAGGCAGCAGTTTGAGATTTTTACCAGTGCAACTCTGGGTGATGATGAGCGCTGGCCCGTGGACGATCAATCATCAGTCATCAGAAATCCTGATTTCAACGTGCAGAGCCTGCCCCGATATGCCGAGTACCTTCAAGAGTTTCACCGTGAATTTGCCTCTTTCTTCTTTTTAGGAATAAAAGAAATCAGTCGCAGAAACGCCGCACAGGCCGACGCAGAACCTGTGATTAAAAGACTGTTCAACGATGTTCTGGCTTCTGAAGAGAGTCATGCTCGGATGTATCTGCGGCATGTTACCCGCAAGAGGAAGGCCTGGGTCATGGATCAAACGCCTGAGGCCCTTTACGCGCTCTACATCCGGCACGCCCTCAATGATCAGCAAAAAACTGGCCCCGGTGAAAAATTGATCGCGTCATTGTTTTTGAAGCGGGAACCCGCCAAAAGCATTCTGTCCGCGTGTGTGGATGCGATCGACATCCGCGCCGCCTATGACGCCACGGGCAATGAGTTTTTCATCCAGCACCTTCCAGAAGGCGCTCGGGCTGACGTGCTGACCACTGACCTTGGCCTTTGAGCACCCAGCCTGTTGATTCTAGGAGGTGTGCCTAGCCAACAGTGCTCTGATCAGACGGCAGCGCTTCCAGCGTGGCGATATCCGGATGCGGCTGCAACATCGACACCGAGCGAAACACCCCGGACTGGAGCATGTCCTGCCCGCGTTTCATTGATTCGACATCCCGAAAGCCGACGCGGATCCAGCGATGCTGACCGTCCACGAAGATACGCAGCAAGTGACCGGTGTGATCTAAACCAAAACTCAGAAACTCGGCCTGTTGCTCGGGGGGATAAAAATCGGGATGCTCTGGTTGAACGGCCTGGCTCATAAGTCGGTTACTCTGTCGATTGGGTGGTTGGAACCGGTTGCAACTGATGCAGCGAGAAAATCTCGATGAACTCTTTACCTCTGCCGCCCTTTTTGCCCCATTTGACGCGGGCCGATTTGATGTCTGTCTGGCCGATGTGGCGGACAAAATTGAGAACGGTGCCCTCGCGCCCAGTCATCTTCTGCTTCCAGGCCGTCACCATGCGTGCCAGCACTTCTGGCTTGATTTGAACCCGCATACCTTCTTCGAGCCCTTGCACTTGCTCAGTCATGACAGTCATTCATTCACTTCCTCAGGGGACGCTGGACGCAGGTCGTGGGCGTAAAATGTGTCTTCAAAATCTTTACCGCGTTTACTTTTCTTGTACCAAATCACGACCACACGGATGTTGTCGCTGCCTAACCGCGAGTAAATGCGCTTGATTGTGCCATGACGGCTTCGCAGCTTGTTACCCACCGCCACCTGAAACCTGTCGAGTTCGCCGGGTTTGAGCACCACCCCCATCCCCTCTTCAAGCCCGTGAAGGTTTTTTGCTTTGATCTGCGCTTCGGTCATGGTCATCGTCATCGTATTGATCAGTGGTTATTGCTGCACGGGCTAAAATAGCGGCGCCGCGCAACCGGATCGTGCGGTGGACGCAAGGTGTAGGCGTAGGCCCCAAAACCCATGGATGCCTGACCATTGACGGTGAGTCCACAATGCGCGCATTTAAACAGCTCGCCGCCGTCATTGCTCGCCGGCATCCGGGTAAAAACGTGCACTTGGGCCTGACCAACCTCGACCGCCCGCACCAGGTGACGAGCCGGCTCGCCCTCGCGCAGTGCAGCATTAAAGCGCTCACAGGCCGTTTGACCCCATGCGGTGGCGTCAACATCATGATCCAGAATCACATGCTCCAAATGCTGGGCCGAGGTTTGCCCCGTCGCAGCTGGAAACGTGCACTCCATCACCAGTGTCACCCGGCGCACCGTCCCTGACAGGGAAAACACCGCTGTCGTCCAGTTGGCCTTGAGGGATGCCTCGATAACCTGCTCGTCAGTGAATGCCATGATTGGGTGTCCTGTTCAAAAGTGAGCTGAAGTTAAGGTTCGACATGCGACCCGTCAATCCTTAAAGGAAACCGTGCTCAGCACCGACATTCCTAAAAGAGCCATGACGACCGCGATCATTGGGCCTCCCGCGCTCAATGGCACACCCGCCAACAGCATGGGCATCGACTCACCCCGCATTTCGACGAGGCCCAGAAACATCGACAGCCCAACGGCCCCTGTCACCAACAGTGCACCCAACAGCAAATCGAACCATTTCATCCGAATCTCCTTTAGCCGCCTTGGCGGGCTAGATACTGGGCCAACCATGAGGATTCAGGCAGCCACGGCTTGGCATCATAGAAACCGCTGGGCCCGTATATGACGACGACCATCGCGCACAACACGGCAAACACCATACTGGCAGCAGACATGAGCGAAATTGCGTTGAAGCTGAAAACCCGCCTGCTTCGGTGCATGTAGGCGAGACCACAAGCGGTACTGACCGCCCATGCCAGCAACAACACCACCAGCGAATACCCCAAAAGCCCCATGCTCAATCCTCCATTGCCTCGGCGCGAAACCGACGAGGTACTGAAGTCGCAGTATAACCGCACTGCCAATATATGCAATATTTGTCCGACATCACCCCGTGATTATGAAGAATACTCAGGGCACAGAGGCGACCGCTCGGACGCCTCATCAATATGTTGGAATATCGACTCCCCCACACCCCCTCACAAGGTGGGCGACGGCTCGACCAGTACCCCTTCCAAATGCTGGCTGACCAGCCTGACCATGTCCTTCTCAACACCCTGAGGGTCGGGGTAATACTGTTTGAGCAGGGTTTGATGCACCCCGACCTGACTTTGGATCTCGTGGTGGCTTTTCAGCCTTTGTATTTGCTGACAAACCGCTTGTGCCATGCCCGCCACCAGCGCTCGATCCTGGGTCGCAATCGCGGCGCGAATCGCTTTGCCCTGCTGGCCATTTTCAAACCGTCCGGAGCGCAGGATGGTGGAAATCACGCTTGGGTGGGTCAACGCCGCACTGTCGAAGGTGCTGTCCTGGCAAAACACCCTCAGGGGCTCGAAGCTCAACAATGCGCCCACCACCTCCGGGTTTTTGGCCCGAGCAATGGCTTCACGCAAGCTGTATTCAAAATCCGTCCAGCCCCACAGGTGCTTGACCATGAACAGCATCGAGTCTGGATTGAAATGCCGATTGCCCGACCAGTTCAGGTTGATCATCAACTTGCGTTGCGAACGCGCATTCAAAGTGTCGATATCGACCGCCAACGGGCCGTTATTCCCGTACAGACGCTCAAGCACCTCGGGATCCGCCAGCCCGCCGTTGGTCATCAGAAAGTTCGCACGAAAGTGCATGGGTGTCTGACGGGAGGTAATCAACTCAAAAGCGCGACCCACCACACGTTGGGTGTGCTCGGTTGATGCACCGCTGGTCAAACATTTGTGAATGGTCAGTCCCAAAATGCATTTGAAAGAGGCTTTGCGTCCAAACGCCTCAAGTGCTTCACAGGCCTGTACAACATCAAACTCGTCGGCGTGCACAATGGCGTCCAGTTTTTCCTGGAACGTGTACCACGTAATGCTCATGTTTTCTCCCCGGCGATACACGGCCTAAGTACCTGCACCCTGATACCGCTCTGCTGGCTGTCGTATCTCATCATAGCCGTAGCCCGCAGGCGCCGGGAAGCGCTGGATGAGTTGAGTCGCTGTAGCGGTACCCCGTATAGTGAACCTATGCACGACAGCAGAAAATTTATCGGCGGTGCTGCGTAGGCGCCTGGGACGTCCAGGCAGCCAGATGAGGGGAAATGCTGGGGCGCGGGTTGTTCGACTTTGATGTCGGAGACTGCCCCACCAGGCCGTCCCTCCGTGCAAACAATCATGAGGTGACAGGGTGCTGGGTATAAGACTGATCAACGGCATGCACATGCTCAACGCAGGCCCCTTCTTCAAGAACGGAGATGATGATCGATCCGACGTCTTTGATCACGAGCGTTATCAGAGTGGTGAGTTTCAGCTGAGCGCTCAAGCCGCTGTCCGGGCCAGCCTGGCTGCCGGGCATTCCATGCTCGAACTCATGGCGACTCTCAAGGTGGATCCGGAAGACGCCGCTCGAAAGGGCTACGATCACCATCAACGTGCCACCTTCGATCGCAAGCTGATCGATGCTCAGGATGTGTTGGGCGCTAACCTGGCGCTGGCGCTGTCGATCCCAGCACCGGATCATGCGGCATTGACGGCGTATGTCAGGGCGTTGCTTCGCACCCTAAAGATGGAAAAATGCGAGCGGGAGTTCAACACCTGCCAGCACGAACTGTTCAACCATAACAACCTGAACCTGTACAAAATCATCAGAAACCTACCCGTGCAAACCTGGCCAGAGGTGACGACGGTCGGCACCTACAAGGAAGAATTACTGACCCTGGCGGTGGCGATGGATGATCAGGCGATGGTGGATAAGGTGGCCACACTGTATTCCAGCTACACCGATATCCCGTCCAAAATTCAATACGAATTGGGTCGCCTGCAATTTACCCCACTGTCACAGGTGAGAAACAACCTTCATGGTGAGAAAATCATCACCTTCGAAGAAATCCACCAGCGGCTAAAACACCAGATTAACGCCCTGGAGGACGAGATGGATGGCGGTGATCTGTACCGCCCACTCGATGCCAGCACCCTGGACGATGAACCGGTGCTCGGCGCGTTCACCAGCCGCAACCTGATCATTGATGTCACGGATCGTAAAGACCACTTGCTGCCCCGCTATGAGCAATACATGTCGCGTTGCGCCGCTGAACTGGCCGACATCTTTGTGTTGGCGCTCAAGCGCCGCGACAACCCACTGAGCGAGGATCACCAAACCGTTGCGGTGCGACTGCTCAATGACTTCGAGCGTTTCGGGGTGTCTCGTGAGGTGCTGTTCTGGAAACACTACGAGCAAAAATCCCAGGCCTTCCTGTTCGATCTTGAGGAAACTCCCGGTCGAGGGCGCACCCAATACCTGCGTGAGTTAATGGCGGGTGAAAAGCTCCTGCTCAAACACGGGCGCAACGGTTGCACCTTTATCCTCAGCGAGCTGCTGCGCAGAGAGCCCATTGAAGACATTTTGCTCGCGGCCAAGAATGACGAACAGCTGTCTGGCGCTTATGCGGCCACCGGGCAACAGGTGTTTCTGGAGCGCATGTCCGGGCCGGGACGCGAAAACAGGCTTCAATCAGATCTCGGACTTTAAGGCGGCCACCCCTCATGACAGTTGCAACGATCTACGAATCCGTCAATTACACGCCGAAGAACGGCATGACGACCAAGGGCATTATCCAACTGGACGAAAGCAGCGGAGGCCTGGATTTCCCCTTTGGCGACCTTGAAGCGATTCCTGAGTATATGGATGGCAGTCTGGCCGAAAACTGCCGATCCATCTTGCGTCAGTACATGGTCAGGAACGCAAACTACGCCGACATCCTCAGCGACATGCAGGACGATGCGTGTAACGCCGAATGCCAAAGGATCTACGGAAAGTCCCTTGACCCGATGCCGGCGATCGGCTGCAACATGGCGATTGCCTTGAGCATACCGGGGCCAGACTGGCCGGAGCTTTTTCAATACGTTCAGCAACTGCACGAGGAGAAGGAAGCCGAGGAGTTTACGTACGCCATGGCCGAGCTTGCCAAGCTCAATCCGGTCAATGCCTACTCGATCCTGCGTGACTGCCCCCAGGAATACTGGACAATCCCGTGCAGGCTCATGCGCTTTGACCAGAATAAACTCCTCAAAATGGCCGTGCTGTTCGATGAACTGGACATGGTTTTGCGCATCGCGGGCGATCAATCCGAAGCCGACTTCGAATACAAGCTCGACAGGGCGCTGGCGGGTTTTCAATTTGATCCCTTGTCGCGAGTGAGAGCTTGGCGCAACGCCGTCGACGGCATTTCCATGACCGAGCACTATGCGCGGGCCAAGCATCAGGCCAAAGCCCTGGAAACCTGGCACGGAAAAACTGATGTGTTTTTCCATGGTTTTAAGGAGGACGACAACCCCAAGCAATATCGCCTCATGCCCGACGCGCTGCCTGAACGCACGACCCACGCCACGCCTTTGGGCAACCGACTGGCGTCTACAGCACTGCCGGGCAGCTTTGATCTGGAGCAATACGCCGTGAAGGGCTCGGATCACATGGGCAGGCTTCTGCCCAGGCATAAAGCCTTCATGCAGGAGCTGGCGCACGAAGTCGCCACCCTGTACTTCTGCGGCATGAATAAACGCATCGAGGACATGTCCGACGACGTCAAAGCCACTCTGAACCTGCTGGTTGAAGATTTTCGGGCCCATGGCATGTCCCTGGAGAAGCTGTACTTCCGATACGTGATGCCGATGAACCCTGGTACCGTTTGCGAACTGGCGCAATCGACGGCATTGCGCAATGCCTTCGTGAAGGCTGCATTGAAAAGCAGCACCCTCACCAGCAATGGCCTCAAAAGCATCGGCCAATTTATGTCCTTGCTACTGTCCAAGGTGCCGGTTGCCGAGATCGAGCGTCATGCCACGACGGATCCGCAACTTCAGAGTGCTTACGAAGCCACGGGCAATCGGCTGTTTCTGAACAAGATGACAGAAAAAGCGCAAGAGCATCAGCTGCAAAGCGATCTTGGGGTCTGAGTCAAACAACCTGCAAATCCCATCACCTACTGCCCTATATTGCTCAAAACTCAATGAGACGCGGTGTCGGTAGGCGTCGCATTGAATTGAGTATGGCACTATTACATATTGATGCAGACAGCCGCACAGCCCACCCACGATTGCTGGCTAGTGGTAATAAACCAGTTAGTTCCAGACTTGTAGACCTGACAAAGGCCATCGTCTTCAGAGTCTGAGCGATACGTGCCAATGGCGCAGAATGTTTGGCTGCCAAGATCTCGGGTGCCATCGTAGCCCATCTGGAAGGTGGAATAGGAAACATCCCCACTCGGGCTCGACCCACTCCAAATCCCATTTACGCACGACATGCTCTTGCCAGAACTGTCCCGTGCGAGCAATCCATTCGCTGAGCAACCCCAGCCCTGAACCACAACCCCCTGGATCAATAGGTACTCACCCACTTCTGCGCGATTACGGACGACTAACTGGTTGAGGACAGAGGTTGCATCGGGGTCAACGTAATAAGAGGTGTTGTTCGAATCATAGAAAATGGGCGCCTTCATGTCGCTTCTGGATTCAACACTCGATTGACCTATGATTCTGCCGTTTGCCGAGATGTCGCCCCCACTACTAATGGCGCCTCCGCTACTGATGGTGCCTGAAGCTGTCATCGAGCCTCCACTACTGATGGAGCCTGACGCTGTTATGGCGCCTCCACTACTGATGGCGCCTGAAGATGTGATGCCGCCCGCCTGAAGCCTCAGGTTGCCACGCTGCACAGTCAAAGCGTCGGCCAGACCCCGCTGGTTGCTGATGGTCATCGCGCCAAGCAATCCTTGATCCGCTTCAACAATGACTGAATTACCCGATAGAGCACCACCTGAATTCCCCAGGTAGAGCGCAGATAGCGCAATATTCTGGATTCTCGACACATTCTGGATCTCCCTGAGATTGCTGGCATTCTCAGGCTTGAAACGAAGGTTGTTGTTCATCGTATTGCTGCCGTCAGTGCGCAGCCAGATGTCATTGCTGGCGTTGTTACTGGCCACCATGGTGATCGCGGCAGTGAATGGGTCGGACTTGTAAGACCCGTCGGTACTCATCAAAACCGGCGTGGAGGACTGGGTAGAGCCTGCGGCAGCGACAATGGTCGCGAGCCCCGACAGATCCGAGCGAGCCTGGCCGCCTCGATTCATGTACGGCGTGGTGATGGTGGTAGCCTTTACGCGCTGGGCGGCACCCACACCGGATTTTTCGATGATCGTCTGAAGGCTTAGCCTGCCATAGGTGATTGGAGACGCCACGGTTGCATCAGAAAAAGTGCAGGGCAGGAAGGCCACAGCCAGAAGACCTCCACATGATGTTGATTTAAGCCATGCGCTGCCACTATAAGTGACGGGAGATGGATCGGGATTCTGGGCTAGCCAGGCCCTAACCGCATTGTTGTACTCGAAAAGTGCTCCACCTGCAGTCCGAGCCTGCATTTGCTCCATCTCGATCTTTTTCTCTTGAAAGGCCAGCACAGTCGCGGTGGCAGCCAAGCCGATGACTAAAATCATCTCCAGGAGGCTTAGCCCTCTTTGGGTAAATGTAGTTTTCATCTTATTTTTATTATTCTAGATGGGTTTCTTTCCCCCAGTTTACTGGTCAGTCAGCCGGCAAACTATATTTATTTCCGGGTTTTTGAATAAATCAGCACAGAAACTCCACCCCCAGGGGGGGGTTATTTTCAAAATCCAGTCTGCCCGATCCGATTTGTTTGGTGAATTTTCACGGGCCTTTACACGGGTCGTTATTTTCAATTAATTTGAATAATCGGGATGCAAAAAACGCGGATGATTCGGAATTAGCCCATGACGCTTACGCTCAGAAACGCCATGACCCTGGAAGGCTTCATTCCCGCACAACTGGCGGGCACAGGCAGAACACTGGACGACCCTTGGCATTTATCCGGGTACCTCAACGGCTCCGTCCAGCGTGCCGCCGCACGGATGCTGCGCAGCTATCTGCGTCGGGATGCCTCGCTGGCCAAGATCATCAATGAAACCCGTGTTGATTTTTCAGATCTCGCGGACTGGGCCAATTTAGCCACAGACTGGGAGAGCGAAGTCGAGAACGTCATCGCTTTCAATTTTGGGCTGGCGCTGTCGATTCCCAGCGATGATTACCTGGCACTATGGGACTATTGCGCCCAATTCAAGCAGGATCGTTTCACATACACCGAAATGCATGCGGCCATGGCCAAGCTTCACACCATGAACCCGATCAACGCCTACAACATCTTTCGCATCGTACCGCCTGAGAAATGGCACCGACTAGAGCGCGCCTTCAAGGTCAAGCCGCTGGACATCGCGACACTGGCGGTGTTCTTTGACGATGTGCGCATGGCCCAATTGGTTCGTGAGGCCATTTCACCCGTCCAGGACTTCAATCCCATCATAGACAAGGCTTTGTCACGTTTCGCCTTTGACCCTTCCTGTAAAATACGCCAATGGCGCATCCCAAACGCTGCCATTTCAATGGGCGAACTTAGCGAGCGGTACAAGTTGCAATGCAGCGTGTTTGATGAGGCTGAATACCCCAACACGCAAACCCTGATGGCGCAGCCCCATCTGCTTTCAGAGGATGTATCGCCTGTGAGCAACACCTTCGAGCTCCAGGCATTTGCTGTGCAACAGGACTATAAGAATGTCCCTGCCCTGCCCCGCTATGCCGAGTTCCAGGCGTTGCGCGCCACCAGCATGGCCGAATCCCTGGCCAAGCAGCTCAGAGGCTCTGGCGAAGCCCTGACGGAGTCGCATAAATCAGTGCTGATCAAAATGGTCAGCGACCTTGAAGATGCCGGTGTCAGTCGACAGGAGTTCTATTTACGCCATGTGCGTCAGCTCGATGAAGGCCACTACCTGGACTTGATCGAGAATTCGGTGGATGCGCATAGGCACTACATTGAAGAACTCCTTGAGTTTCAATTGTGGGCGCAATGCGACCGCACGCTCCAGGCGGAACTGTGCATTTGGCTGCTCAACGAAGAACCTGTGGACGAAGTGCTCAAGTGCGCCAAATCTGAAGCGAATCTGCGTGCCGCCTACCGGGCGACGGGGAACAAGCTGTTCATGGAGAAAATGAAAGGCGCCGATCGAGAGTTGATGCTTCAGGAGGATCTAGCCCTTTGAAACCGTCGCCAACGCTTTAAAAAAAACGCAGCGGCCAGTAAAGTGGGCAATCCAATACTCGGGAGGTTCCGTGGACGCCATAGCTGGTCGCTGGCAGAACCATTTTGCAGACAACGGTTTGATCCGTTGCTGGATAATCGTACCCAAAGCAGTGGTCGAAGCCCTGGAAGCAACAGAGGCCCTGACCTGCCCGATCAACCTCGCCGACGATGACCCTCAGTTCGTTGCCGCCTACGACTGGCTGCGCGACGTCATGAATCAGTCAAGCTTCCCGCAACCTGACGCAGGTATCACCCCTTGGTGGTGCTGGGTGCAACGCGATTACGAACAGTGCATGCCGTACGCCGATGACCTCGATGCGATGCCGCCTGAGTCCTGTGTGCTGGAAATGCAGATTCCCCAGTCCGAATTGCTGCTGAGCTGCTTTGACCAATGGCACATGGTGCTCAATTTTGCCTATATTCAGAACTCACCGGAGGATAACGCGGATTTTGATGCTCAGGTTCAAGCCCAGGGGGCCACACTGTTCCAGTCCCCCTGCCCTGAATCCCTGCAAGTCAGGCTTGAGCAATCCTGGTTGCAGATTTTCGAGCTGGACAAGCTGTTTGGTGAGCTGGACGTCAACATTGACAAGCGCAGCGTCCAAGGCTGCTTTTGGACACTGCATAAACACTACATCACTCGTATCGTGCAAGCCGGCGAACTACGGCGCGCCCCATAAGCGGCTCAGAATGGCGCTTCGGTCTCATCCAAGTCCGAGGCTGGCCAGATCATCAGGTGGTCAGGCAGCGATTGCACCGCCAGAGCCTTCTCACGCTTCATGTTCTCCAGGTAGCGTTCAAAAAAAGGCAGCTCAAAAACCGAATCACGCCCCTCAGGCGCCTCGGCGTCGTAGTGACGCCTCTCAAACACGATCCACTCATACTCCCTGAAGGCGTACAGCATCGTTTCAGCCTGATCGTCCATGTCTTCGAGGGAAACCCCCTCTGGCACGTCGGCGTGGCCGTGAAGCAGTTTCAGGCTCAAGCGATCGAACTCGTAATCCCCGGTGCCCACTTCATTGAGCAGGTCGGTGAACTTCAACTCACTGAGCCCGTTGGCATAGGGGTTCATGGAACGCCCCATCTCACCATAGACATCGGCGATGAAATCCCTTGGCAGGCCCCATGGGGCGTTGCCTTCGACAATCTGCCGGGCATTGATGGCTGATTCGCCGGCAAGCCAATTGCCCAGTACACGATGAATGCTCTGGGTCAGGTGACCCTGGATACTGCTCATTTCTTACTCCACCTCACTGTTTTTACCAGTATGCCCATGGAGAATCCGCGCTTTAAATATAAGTGACTGATATCAAGACAAAAAACGACTGATGGGCGCTTACAGGCCGAGATCCCCTTCGAGCTTATGGGTGATCTTGGCTTCGGACAGGTAAGGCGCAAAAATAGTGATGTCATAGGCTTTGAGCATGTTGTCCAGGCGCTTGCCTCGGACAAAGGTGGCGTAACGAGCCACGGCGGGGTTTGCAGACAAAAAAGCGGCAGTGGTTTTGAGGTAGCGGCTGTTGTCGATATCGGTAGGCCAGTCCAGTGGGGCAAACAGGTTGGTCATGTCCTTCGGGGTTTTCACCCTCAGGAGTAACCCCTCGGTGATCGCCGTCAGGATGCGATGCTCGCCGGCATCAATGCCCAGCACTTCATAGTGCGTCGCGCAGTCAACGGCCTCAATCGCAGCGGTCAGGATGTGTTTGATGTCGCACACGCCCATGAAATAGCGCATCCCCTGCTCGATCCACGCAAACTGCTCCTGCACATCACGATCGGCATACGCCAGTTGCTGCACCTGCATCAGGTACAACGCCCAATAACCTGGGTAGGCGATGGACATCCTGACGTTGTCAGCGATTGTCTCATTTAGACCGGGCTTGTTGAGCAGAAACATCTCCACGCGCCTCAACAGGCTTTGACGCATAATGTCCTCTGTTTGAGCCAGCAGCCAATGATAGGTGGCGGTGTGCATGTCATCGGCTTGCAGTTGAGGTTTGATCTGTTCGGCCAACTGCCATTGATGCGCAAAGTCGATAATCATGGGTGGAGCTCTCCTGGTTTTCCCCAGAATAGCGAGGGAGGCAGCGCGGTGACCAGGTGTTCGGTCTTGGTGTCCAGCCTTTACTGTCGAGCCTTACGGCGCGCCAACAAAAAACGCCAGCAGGGCTGGCGCGATACAACACGTGTTCTGGGTAGTTTGTGGCTGGCAAACCTCCACCCTGAAGAAAAAATGGCACCTCGACCCACCAGCTATTTATCGCAAACTGTCGATGATTGGGTACTGACCGGTAATGGATCTCCATTCCACTCAATGTCATAAGTCGCTGCTTCGGTCAGCTTGACCCCATGGCGCAAACGCCGCCAAAGCAGCTCTCGCAGATTAGCCAGGGTGGCGCGCAGTCCGGGTGTGGGGTGATGGGGTGGGTTCAGCACGTCCACCGCGCATTTCATGTCTTCTTTGAACCAGGCGCCGACCTTGGTATCCAGCTGATTGAGGGCCTTGTAGAGGCGCAACGGAAATTTGAACGCCATCGGCTGGCCATGCTGGGTGATCGCCGGCCCATCATCGAACAGCGCCGCCTCGATCGTGTCCAGATTCATCAGGTGCAGGCCGCTGGTGCCACGCGGGTTGCACTCGATCACATAGATTCCGTCAGTGGTTTCAATAAAGTCGAACGCCACCTGGCCGGTGTAATTGTGTTTGGCAATGAAAGCCTTGGCGAAAGCGGTAATCGCCGGGTAATCGACCGTCTCGATGTACAAGGCGCAGGAGTGTTTGATCCGGTGCTTGCCGTGATAGCAGACGTGCCCCAGCATGCGGCCCTCAGAGGCAATGGCGTAATTGCACAAGGAATGCCCTGTCAGACGGCGTTGCTGCACCCATTCAATGGATTCATCGAGCTGGGCCTGCTCGGTCAGGCTGATGTCGGTGATGATGTTGGCGCCAAACCGCGAATACACCGGTTTGATGATCGAGTTGAACGAGCGATCCACGTCCGAGCGCTTTCTGACCATGTGAGTTTCCGGAAACTTGATCAACCGATCAAAGCGCAAGGTTTCAAACACGGTGAATTTGTTGTGCAGCTTGGCCAGCAGGTCATGCTCAGTGCAAAACACCTTGCAGGCCAGATCATGCTGAAAAGCGCTCAGGAAAAAAACTTCCTCGCACGTGGGGATAATCAGGTCGATCGATTCCCTGGCCACAATGTCCATCACATCCCGACGAAATCCCTGGAAATCCTGGGCCGCTGGCGCCACCTTGAAGAACATCGAGGCAAAAGGCGCGAAACGGCAGTAGGCGGAAGCCAGACTGTCGGCGAAAAATATCTGGTGCTTGTCTTTGAGGGCTAATGCCCAGTAGTACGCCACGTAGGAGCGGGCGCCGGTAATCAGTATTTTCATTATCTGAGGCTCAAAAAATCAAAACTTTTCACACGCTTGCCGCCTGAATTCTTCGGCAAACTCTTCAGTTTTTTCCAGATGGCATGTAGCTCATTTTCACAGAAATTGGAACTCAGAATGCTCATCGGATGGCCCTTGCTATGGGAAACGGATCATAACCTTGTCATCAGGTAATATACTGCCAACCCGCAGTAAGCCAGAAAAAACAGGCCACTCATGACCAAGCCAATCAACACCACGATCTCGGTCGCAAATGACGACTTCCTCTCTGAATACCAAAGCCAAAAGATCCACGGAAATACCAGGCCTGATACAACCACAAGAATTGCCCAATAGGTGTACTGGACAATATTGCCACTAAACAACTTGCATATGGTGGCGAGACGATTTCTCACATTATTTTTCAATCGTGTGCCTTTTTGTGTCGCATTACTCATGACCAAAACCCCTGTGCTGCAACTGCCAATTGACTCTATTGGCCTTTACTACCCTGCGCTGCTTGGCCGAAGGATCGGCCACCAGCTCTTCAAATACCAACACCGGCACCACCCATCCTTTGGACTCATAGAATCGAATGAGAATGTCAGTGATGACGGGGAAATCCTTGAGCGCTACTTTCACGAACAGTCGTCCGATTTCACGCTGAACCAACTGAAACCTGTCGATCTCGCTTTGAAAGATCACCGCTCGCACCAGAAAATCAGGGTAAAGCGGTACAATTTCACCCGTCAGTGCCTTCGCTTCAATGATGTCATCGCAGCGCCCTTCGATCCGCGCCAACTCACGAAACACGGTTTGGCTCTCGGGGTTGAAGCTCAGGACATCATCCAGCTCATAACGAATGATCGGCTGCGAGGTGCGCCGGAAATCGGTGATGATCGGCTTGAACCGGGTTTTCGACTCGTCCAGCCAGTTCGGTTCGATGTGCACCAAGTCTTCGTTCAGCTGGAAGCTGCCGCCTTGTGAGCAGGCCAGGAACCCCTCAGTGCATTGGTAGATCTGCTCCGGATCGATTCCCCAGGCGCGCTTGGTCGCCTCGCGGGCATCGTCATAGAGCACTTCGGCGCAGGCAATCAGGCGTTTGGGAGCAAACACCAGGTGTTCGGCTTCCTTGGCCAGCAACTTCAAGATCTGGCCAGGGGCAAAGATGATGTCGGGCTTGTAGGCGTTCAGCGCAAGCAAGTTGCGCTCCATTGGCTGCGCCATGTCAAAGAACTGAAACTGCAGGTGCTTGGAGTTGACGCTGTTATACAGCGTACTGCCGGCGCGCAAGAACAACGCCACCCGATGTCGACGCCAGAGCAGGTCGGGCACCATCTTGCCCAGGATCGCTCCGGCCCACAGTTCACGTTCGGCTTCGGTCGCGAGGAAAATACCCCGATTGCCACTGGTACCCGAAGACAGCCCCACGGTGATGTCGCCAAAGGTGGAATCAAAGGCGCGGGCGCGTTCGGCCTCTTCAGCGAAGAAAAACGCCTCGTCCTTTTTGATATTGACCGTATTGAGACTGTCGAAATGCTCCATCATCACCGCCTTGTTCATCAGCGGCCATTGCTCCAGTGGCTTGGCTCGGCAGCGGGCGTAGAACGGGGAATTCAGGCTGACCCAATACAGGTGCTTACGAATCCGCTCCGCCTGCCAGGCCTCCACCGCTTCGCGACTGGAAAAACTGGAGAATCGAAAGCTCAGGTAATGCTTGAGGACGTTAAACGAATTCAAGGGAGGGGTTTCCTGTGGCGATGGAATCGTCGTGCGAGGCCATTACCCGCACCACATCGGAATGGTAGTGTTGAAGTCGACCCAGATACTCCAGGGTCTCGTGAAACTGTCGGGCATTGTCCATGATCAGGTGTGACAGACGACTGGGCAGTCCTGTGCGCTTCAGGTTGCCTTGCGTCCAATAAGCATCCCCACACAACAGCACCCACTTGCCGCTCATTCGAAACAACAAGCCAATATGACCCGCTGCATGACCTGGAAGGTTGACCAGGTAGGTAGTGCCATCTTTGAACAGCGGACACCCCCACAAGTCGCCGTAGGTCTTGATCCCGAGAATGTCTTGCAGTTTTACCGGGTAGTCTCGGACAAAGGCGGTGCGTGATTCAAAATCGGCAGGGAGCAGGCCCTTGATGAAGCCCTTCATCACCTGGCGCCAACGCCCCATGCGCATCAGCTTGTGATAACCCTGCTTATCGGCGACAAACGTGGCGGTGCGAAAGCGCTTCAACCCGGCGATGTGATCGGCATGAAAATGCGAGACCACCAGGTGCTGGATATCGGTTTCTTGTAGCCCATCGGCTGCCAGTTGTTCAATCAACGGCACCGGCAGGGTCACGGGAGTGGTTCTGGCGTAGAGGCTTTCCGGGAAACACCGGGTTTGCTGGAAGAACTCGGGGTCATATCCGGTATCGAACAGGACGTAACCAAACTGGGCGTGCCGGATCAATGCCACGTAAGCCGGAAAAGCCTTGGGGGCCAGACCGCAGCCGCGTTCGGCCACACAGCCTGGGTGAGAGCAATGCCCCACCTGATAGATCTTGAAACCTGTGATCGGGTTGTACTCAGACATGCATGAATCCCTGCTCCGCTTGCTGCATACTCTGTTTCTTCGGGGTTTGCTCAAATGCCAATATACAGGTATCTCGTTTCAAAAGCTTGCCGCCACCAGGAATTTCACATGAATCAGATTGACAGCGTCACACAGCGACTCAAACAAGCCTCCGAGTTGATCCAGGAAGGAGTCGTCAGTGATCTGCACGCGGCGGTGGCCGAGGGCCTCGACATCATGGCTGAGTGTTTTATCGAGGCGATTGGCCTCAAGCGCTTTGACCTGATCGAACGGATGAACGCCACCCAGCGAGATCTGTTTAGCTCCCTTGAGATAATCGTGCTGGCCAAGCGAAAAAAGCTCAATGCCAAAACCTTTGCCTTATTGCTGGAGCACTTCTCCCCAGCCACCCATCTAGTCTGGGGCGCTGGCGCGGTCAATGCCACCCTGTCGGTGTTGCTGGCGGATAACTATGCCAAATTCAGGGGGGATGTGTTCAGTGACGGGGAAGCCCTGGGTCGACACTTTTGCGAACCCCAGAACACCAAGGCGTTTGCCATTGTATTGGACAGACAGCTGCAGCGAGTGGCGACTCATCCAAACGACGCACGAGCTTCCCATCCACTGAGCGCCCTGGAAATGTACCAAAAAATGGCGATTGATCACGCCAAACCGCCATTTCCCCAAATCCTTATTGATGTGGTGCTGAAACACCGAGAAGAAATTCTAACCACCTTCAAAAAGCTCGGGTCGCAACCCTTCAGCATCGGTCGAGAAACCATCAAGGCACTGCATGATCACGGCTTTACCGAACTGATGCCCCTGATGTTGGAACAAATGATCATCAAGAGTGACGATGCCGGCTGCCTGATCTCAATGGAAGCTGAAGGCTACGTCATCACCGACGAATTTCGCCACCGATCGTTGTTCGTGCTGACCAATGCCAAAAAGAATGCCGCCTTGTTGGCGCATGCCATATGGTCAGAAAAGATCACGCCCGAGGCATTCAGCGATCTGCTGCCGAAGAAAAAACAATCTGATTATGAGCTCAAAGGGTTGGGCAGAGCGATCAACGCCGTGTTCTCGATGGAAATGGCGCCCAAACAGCAGGCCATCCTGAGCAAAACCAAAGCTTTTCTGGCCTGGCTGGTGAAACAACCTGAAGGTCTGAGCCCCCACAAGCAGGACATCCTGACGGCCAAATACCTGCCGGATGAACTGATTCTGTCCTTCAAGACGCTGGTCGAAGACAAACTCGCTACCGACCTGGGTCTGTAGATGCGAAATCAAATGGCCAATTGAGCACGCGAGTTCCTTACGACAGTGCTGCGATGCCATGCTAGGGGTATCCACAGAGGGGCCTTTGCATGACATCCACCGCCTTAAACATCCACACCGCCGTCGACCTGGTTGAGGCTGCGATTCTTGGGAATGACCATGCCCTGATGCAAAACGGGCTTTGCATGTTGACCGAGTGCATGGCCGAAGCCTTGGCCACCCGACAATTCCACCTGATCGAGATCGCCAACGGGCGTCTTCGCGATAATTTCAAAAAACTTGAAATCCTTTCTCGCGTCAAAATTGGACAATTTTCGGAACATTCACTCGCTTTGTTGTTGGAATATACCGCCCCAAAGCCGAATCTGATCTGGAATGTCGGGATCAAAGACATGTCGGGTTCGCTCATCCGCCTGTTGCTGGATAACTTCGACCGATTTTGGCCCAAGGACTTCAGGTCTCAATCCCAACTGATTCAGCAACTCGCGGCCCCTGAAGTTCAGGATTTGAAAGCAGTGGTGTTTGAAAGGTATCTCAGCCATGCACTCCGGGTTGGTCGAGCTGATTACGAGTTTTCCCCGCTCGGCGGCCTGGACAGCATCTGGAATCAAAAGAAGTCCGAATATGACCGTGGAAAGCTAAGCCAACCCATCCTCGACGTGATGTGTAGAAACAAGGACGCCGTCATCGAGCACGTGATTCGCGATAAAGAACACATTATTGCACAGGTTATTCAAGGCAAACGCTCTGCAAAATATGCGGAGTCCGAAACATCCCTGTCCTTTTCCGTGGTTCAGCAACTTCACGCCGCTGGCTTCATAGAACTGCCGGCTTTGATGTACCCCGCCATCCTCGGTACCGGGCATGATCCGCGCCAGTTCACCCTGGCGGAGAAAATCGGGGTCGTGATTGAGAAGAGCTTGGTCAGTGTGGCATTGTCGCTGACCGACAAAGACCACTACAGCTTGCCGGCTCTAGCCTACGTGCTCGAATCCCCCAGTTACTCGGTGAAAGAGCTTTCATATCTGATGATAAAGGACAAGCCAGGCCTTCGGGATGATCGAAAACAGGTCTTGGACACCCTTCTCAAGAGTGTCGGGCCTGCCATCAAGGCTGTCTATGAGAAGTCAGGGCGACACCAAGACGCCCTTGTTCATGACAAAACCCATGTATTGCTGAAATGGCTCAGCACGCTGAAAAGGGATACCAGCGCCGCCAAGCTAATGATCATCAATACCAAGAAGCTGCCCCAGGACATCCTTCATGTCTTTCCACACATGATGGAGGAAAAGCTCGCCAAGGATATTGGCCTCTGACCGAAGATCAGAGCGCTGAACTTGTTACCAGATCGGAGCGAAAAGCCCCGTCATTCATGGCGGGGATGGATAGCTCACCTCGCGAAGCGAACAGTGTTGCTTATCAAAATACTGCTGTATATTGACAGTTATGACTGAACTCAAAGCCCTCAAGACCCTGAAAATCAGGATCAAGGATAAGCACTCTGCTCTCCTGAATGAGTGGGCTCGCTCGGTCAATTTCACCTGGAACTATGTCAATGAATTGAGCGAACGCTCGATCCGCGAGCACAGTCGCTTTCTCTCGGCGTACGATCTGCAAAAATACACCGACGGCGCCAGCAAGCTCCTCGGCTTGCATAGCCAAACGGTGCAGGCCATCACCGATGAATACGTCACTCGCCGCAAGCAATTCAAGAAACGCCGGTTGAGCTGGCGCCGTTCTTGCGGCAGTCGTCGCTCGCTGGGCTGGATCCCCTTCAAGGCTAAAGCTGCTTCCTGGAAAAATGGCCTGGTTGTCCATAATGGCCAGCGATTCAGCGTCTGGGACAGTTATGGCCTGAGTCAATATGCTTTCAAATCTGGTTCATTCAATGAGGATGCCCGTGGCCGCTGGTATTTCAACGTGGTCGTCGAGGTTGATCGACAGTTATCGCCTGGCCAGAGTGCCGTGGGCGTTGATCTCGGACTGAAAACCACGGCCACCTGCAGCGACGGCGAAAAACTCGACAGTGGGCGTTTTTATCGTCATCTGGAAAAGTCCCTGGGCCTCGCCCAGCGTGCCGGGCGTAAAGCCCGCGTGCGGGCCCTCCATGCCAAGATTGCCAATAGACGCAAGGACGCCTTGCATAAATTCAGCAACGCGCTGGTAGCGCGTTGCGGACTGATTGTGGTGGGCGATGTCAGTTCACTGAAACTCGCCAAGACCACCATGGTCAAGTCGGTGCTTGATGCCGGCTGGGGCCAATTGAAAACGATGCTGGAATACAAGTGCGATCACGCAGGCATCCTCTTCAAGGTCGTGAGTGAGAAAAACACCACCCAAACCTGTTCGAACTGCCAGCAATTGCCGGATTCGAGGCCGAGAGGTATCGCAGGGCTTGGAATAAGAGAATGGATCTGCAGTGGGTGCGGTGTCACCCACGATCGCGACGTCAACGCCGCCAGAAACATTCTTGCGCTCGGGCATGAGCGTCCAGTTGTGGGAATCCCCGTTCTTTAGGGCGGGGAAGATGTCAATTGTGGCAGTAGTCCTTCAGGCCGTCAACGATCGATTTGACGGGCTGATACCCCAGCTGGTGCTGAGCCTTCTGGATATCCAGTGTCTGGTCGAAGCGCAGCAAGGCGGCTGTGTAACGCGTCAGGGAAGGCTCTTTGCCCACCAGGGTTCCCCACGCCTGCATGACGCTCGCAATCGCCCCCACCAGCGCCCCTGGCAGCTTTCTGACCTTCATTTCACGCTTGAGGCAGTGGGACAGCCGATCGATCAGGTCAATGACCCGCATGGACTCCCCGTTGGTGATGTTGTAGACCTCGCCCGAGCGATGTTCACCCTTGAGCGCCAGCTTGATCGCATGCACGACGTTGTCAACGTGGGTCATGTCCACAACGGCTTTCCCGTCGCGGGCCAACGGAATACCCCTGCCGTCGCCCAGCTCAATGATGCGGGGGATGATGGTAGTGTCATGCTTGCCGAAGATTCCACGTGGGCGCAGCACGGTCACATGCATGTCACCGGCATAGTTAGCCACTTCCAGCTCGGCCAGGTACTTGGTGTGGGCGTAATGGTTGGCAAAGGTGTCAGCCCGGTGATCTTCACGCACACCCTGCCTATCCTGAAAGTCGAAATACAGGCTGGGGGTCGAGATGTGCACGAACTGGCCGACATTGTTAGCCTTGGCAAACTCCAGCAAACGCCGGGTAGCCAGCACGTTGTGCTCGAAGAATTCCTCATAGGCGCCCCAGGGTGAGGACTTGGCCGCACAATGGACAATGCCCGTGACATTCTTCAGGCCGGTCAAGTCTTCAGTGGCGAGGTTGATCGGGATGAAGCGATGTCCCGTTTCGTGGGCCACTCGTGCGCCCCTGCCAAGATTTCTTCCGGTGAAACAGCACTGCTCTTGGGTTTGCTCCAAAAAGTTTCGACCGAGAAACCCCGTACCGCCTGTGACCAGCAACATGAACAAGAACCCTTATATCAGTGAAGTGAATTTTCAGAAATTTGCGCAGGCTTGACGTGCGGCTTGTTGCGGGCATAAAGCACCGCCCCGGTGTCTGTGGTGTTGCGAATGTCCAGCTCAAAGCATGTGGGGTATTTGGCCAGCAGGTTGATGAGTTTGCCATGGCCATACAATTTGGGCTTGATGACTGTGCCCAGCGCGGCACCGCTCACCCAGCCAGCGGCATCACCCAACTCGTCCAGCACGCGGGTGATTTCCGCCCTCGGGTCAGGCAGCTTTGGCGCCTTGGTAGCCACAGCAGGTTTTGGGGTGGGTGCCGGGGGCGGCGTCTTGTGCGCCAGGGGAGCGGTCAACTCGATACCGGCAGCGGGCATCAACTCGGCATTACGAAAGCCTTCGGTGGGGAAGAACGCGTCACAAGCGTGTTTGAATGATACCGGCGTTTTGGTCTGACCGAACCCATAAACAAGCAGACCTTCCTCTCGGATGCGCGAGGCCAGGCGGGTGAAGTCACTGTCGCTGGAAACAATGCAAAATCCATCAAAACGCCGGCTGTACAGCAGATCCATGGCGTCGATAATCAAGGCGCTGTCGGTGGCGTTTTTGCCCTGGGTGTAAGCGAACTGCTGAATGGGTTGAATGGAGAATTCCAGCATGGCACTTTTCCAGCCCGCCAGGCGTGTGGTTGTCCAATCCCCATACATGCGTTTGACGCTGGCACTCCCGAATTTGGAGATGACATTGAGCACCCCCTGAATGACTGCTGCGGACTCGTTGTCGGCGTCGATCAGCACAGCAAATCGCTTGGGTGAACTGCAACTGCCAGGGGCACTGTACATGGCTGCTCTCTTATCATCATTGACCCAGTCGGGCTTTGGGCTTGCGTCAGGGGCGTTTTCCGACTGGTGTCTGCGGCTAATTCAAGGGCTTCGTACAAAGCCCGCCTTAATGCTCGGCAGTCTACAGGTTTCGTCACGGCTGTCAATTTGCACGTAACTCGACTTACCTTTTCCAGAAAAACGACCCGACCCACAAACCGCCCGTAAATTCCCCACAATAAGATCAAAACTCAGGTTCAAAGGAAGACGTCAGCTCATTTTTTCAAGTAATCACTTAAAATGATAACTGCTTGGATAATTAGCCGTAATTACAGTTAACACCGGGGTTAGTTGCATGGTCTCGACTTAATTATTTATTGACAACTGTGTCCTTGGACATCTGCGCGGGTTATCATTCTTGGAAACAAGTTAGAACACCATTCCGGGGAATTACCGTGAAAATTAAAATGATTGCTTTGTTGGTTGCGTTAGCCGGGGCCAATGCTGCGCACGCTGAAAATATCATTCGGATGTCGGCCCCTGTGGTGCAGGGAAGCCCTTGGCAAACCTATCAAAGCCTTTTTTCTGATTGGGTCAATCAAGGTGAGAGCGAACATTGCACAGGGGTTGCCCCGAACGAGAACACCATAGAAATAGGCATGTCCTTCACTCAAACCGTGTCCGGTTGCACTCAAAACCAGGTGCAACAGGTGACCACCCAGGAGATCAACAAGAAGACTCAGGAAATTCGGCCCACCGGCACCACCGAAAAGACCCGACTCCTTGAAAACTACAGCTATACCCGCACAGCCATAGGACTTGATGTCGTGTGGGAGAGCGCCCCGCCAGCCTACTCGGGGTGGACAAATGTCGGGGCTAGTACGGGCTGCACCGGCTACACTCCGGCAGCCGATACGGTGATTCAAGGTGAAGCCTTCAGCCAAACCGTGAGTGGCTGTACTCAGCAGCAGTCCCAAACTGTGACCGCGCAGCAGAAAAACAAATACACAAATCAAACACGCGCCACTGGATCGAGTGTCACGAACCAAACACTGACCGACTACAGCTACACCGTAACGGCGATTGGCACCAAATCGGCGAAAAGCTGCCAGGCTTTCAATGCCAACTCCGGCTCCACGAGAATGATGTGGGAAGAAGCAGCTCGTCAACCGGATGCCAAGCCAACGAACGGATACGCCTTGACCTGGGCCGGTACCGTTCTGTTCGACAACATGAACATCGACAACACTCGCCCCATCAGAACAGAGTTCGTCATCGGCGAGTACAAATACACGAGAGGGATCTTTTATAACATCACGGGTTATTACCCTGAGCGCAATCTGAACCGCATCAACTACGGCATCTGCAGGGAAAAAATCTAGCCTGACGTTGAACACCCAGGCTCAACCCTGGGTTTTTGTTGGATTTCTACGGCGAATCAGGGCCGTTACACCGAAATTGAAACGGAAGCTGGCATGCCGATCGAGCAACTGCTCTCATCCGCTACGCTGGCCAGCGACCCTGCATTGGTCTGGCGCTGCTGGTTGCCGTTTTCTCTGCAAACCCAGCAAGCTCAGCCTTCTCCTGCACACCTGGCGATCAAAGCTCTGGCCCAGTCCTCCCATCGACTCCTGGAGGTCACCCAGAACGTGGATGGTCTGTCTCGGGCATTGATCGGCGATGCACCCATTGTCGAGTTACACGGCAGCTATCGCCGGCACCGCTGCACCCTGTGGGGCCCGATTCATGCGGTATTGCTCAGCGAAACCATGGCATTACCGGTGCGCTGCACCGGTGCCAGTTGCCCGAGGCCATCGTCAGGCCCGACGTGGTGATGTTTGGCGAGCGCATTGATCCCAAGGGTTATGACCGAAGGTGTTCGTTCGCCAGGCTGACATCCCGATCATCGCAGGCACCACCCTGCAATTTTCCTACCTGGCCAACCTGATTGCTGAAGCTGTAGAAGTCAACGCGCTGGTGATCTACGTCGATCCGCAAGCCTCTCCCTACAAGCAATCACTGCTGGTGCTGGATCAGGCGCTGGACATCGAGCACAAGCTGCTGTGCATCCGCCAATCGGCTGATCAGGTATTGCCAGAATTAAGCCGCCTCATCTTAGAAGGCGCCTCACAACAGTGATATCCAGGCATGGTGCGGCGAGCACGCGGGAAGGTGCAACCCCGCGCAGCAGACCTAAAAGATTGAGGCATCCCGTTCAGCGGCCCGGTGAATCATTAGATCGTTCCGCGCTCTTGGGGACTGTTAAAACCATCAGCTGAAAAATCAAACACACAGGAATGATGACCTATAGTTTTATCCAACATGTAGAGAACTGGGCCATACACCCCATGGTAGCGATCTGTCAGGCGCGAGAAGCACTTTTGGATCTGCTTCTGGGAAGAGTCGGAGATACTGGAGTTCATTGCTCCACGGCCCAAGAGGGTCATTTCATAAACTTCTACTGAGGCAGGGTTCAGTCGCACCGATTCCATAAACAGATATTTGGCCCCTCTCATGAGCCTATAAGCCTCATAATTATCCAATCGCTGCAGCCCATCCAGAAAAACATGATCCCTGGCCTGTGCATCGCCGTGCCTGCCATGAACTTCAATCAGTCGTCTCGTGGCCATGCCGTTAACACCAGCGATGTGGTAAGCCGTTAATCGATCCAGGGCGTGCTGAGACTTCGACAGGTCGGTTTTTTCATCAACCTTATCAAGCTGCGCGGCGTAATAGAGATTCAGTGCCTCTGTGGCCACATCAGCACCCGACTCCACCCTGGCATTGAAGAATGGAAAAAGCAGGATATTGATCAGTAAAGACATCCCTACATACAGACCCACTGCAAATAAAACGCAACCAAAACCCTTTGCCAAGCGGATGGCGACTTTGCGCAATGGTGTCCTGGTATCAGTGGATTCACTCATCACCGGATCTCCACAATCACACTGCCATAGGACATGCCGGCAGACGTCCCCAACAACAGCACCCGGTTGCCACGCTTGACCCTGCCCTGCTCAATGGCCTTATTCAGCGCCAAGGGGATGGACGCCGCCACCTGATTGCCGTATTGGCTGAACACATTGAAGAAGCGGTCATCGCCGACCTCCAGCAGCCGCTGGACGTGTTTTAGGCCATGGCCGCTGGCCTGGTGAGGGATCACCAGGTCAATGTCTTCCATCTCCATCCCAGCGCGATCCAGACAGGCATCCACAAACGGCCTGAACTCCTTGAGCACATGCTTATACAGGCGCTTGCCATCCATTCTGAATGTCGCATCCAGGCGGTACTGATCGAGTTGCTCTGGCGTGGTGGCCTTGCTGATGTGCCGCGTGCTGCCCCCGGCGCGAATTTCGCAAAAATCATACGCCTCGTGCACGGTTTCAAAGCAGACGTTTTTGACACCAAAAGACAAAGCTGTAGATCCACCGCTGCCCTGAGCGAGGCTCCAGAGTTCTCTTTCAAAAACATAGGCCACCGCCCCATCGCCGAAGATGGAGGCTGATTCCAGGTGCTGATGATTAAGCCCCACCGAAGCCACCTCAGTGCTGACAATGGCCAGACGCTTGTAACGACCACTGCTCAGGTACAGGTTGGCCACATCGAGCGCCTGCAGGAAGGACAGGCAGGTCATGCCGACGTCGAACGTATGAATAGGACGGTTGGAGCCCATGTGCCGATAGATACTGGCTGCGTTGTAGGGAATGGCCTGAGCGGAAGTCGCACACGCCGCAATCACGCAATCGAGGTCTTCGATGCGTAGATCCGCAATGCCCAGCGCCTTCGTCAATGCCATGGCGCCGAGCTTGTCGGCGGTCTCATCGCCGCTGGCGTAGTAGCGCTGATCGATCAGAAAGTGCTTGGCGGTTTGACCCGTCTCCAGGCCATGCTGCTGATCCAGTTCAGTGGAGGGAACAAGGCGTTGAGGCAGTTGAATGGCACTGGAAAGCAGCTTCATCTAAAGCATCCTGTAGGAGTTCTATGGGGCCAGGCCCGCTTGCCGACGATTATACTGAAAGAAATGCTTCCGTCAATTTATGTGTTAATCGTAGATTTAATCCCTCCAGCTTTTTGTCGCATCTGTCGATGCTGATGGATGGCGGTAGATCTTTACCCATATCCACACTCACACCCAACCTCATGTTAAAATGCACAAAACAATCAATAGGTGGTGGCAATGGGCAAGCCTGATGAACCAGCACTGAGTACAAAATCGTACATCCAGGATTTGGCAAAAAAACATGGTGTTTCGTATGTTGAAACAGCAAACGACAGGATGGCTAATATCTTCACCGCACTTTCAGGTGATGAAGTGACTCTTGATGAAACAGAGCTCTTAATTATTGCCCTTAGTCGGGCAAACGTCATCACCAAGAAGGAAGTGATGACGCTGATGCACAAGTATTTGATAGAAGAACGCAAAATTGACCAACCAGCACAAAATTGAACGTCATGCTGTTAGCGCAATGAAGGCGATTCATCATCGAAGTCAAGGCGCCTGCCCTTGTTACCCAAGTACGGCTGGACATCCTTGAGCTCGGGATCGAAGCCCTTCTCATAGGGGTAACAGCCCTTTTCGTCTGGCCACAGCATCTGTTTGAACACCGGCTTGCGTTCACGCTGCGCGTAATACACGTCCGCTTGAACGGCATACTCAAGGGCCACGTCCGAGTCGATGGATTCCAGTAGAAGGGGAACGCTCATCAGGTCTTCAATCTTTTCCAGGTCGCGTGGCATATTGCAGGTGCGCATCTCATTGAACAAGTGATTCATGAGCCCGCCTGCAAGCTCTTGCGGAAAGCCGAACACAATCAACTCCGGAGCACCGATGTCGGTCATGCCGATGGTGTAGGCGAAGGTCGGGCCCGGATGTTCTTCAGTTGCGAACACAAATTGAATGACCACACCATGTTCGCGGATGTGCCTGGCCAACATTGTCTGGATTCGATTCATTCGCTTGTCCTGCTGAAATTGATTATTGAAAGCATTCTAACACACCGAGCTGAGCCCTTAGCGCGCCATGAAATCATCATGGCAGCTACGATTCGACGCGCCTGAAACTGGAGGTTGATCAGGAATGTGGATCACTGCAGGGCCTTTTTCATACCCCCCCGTTTCCAGATTCTCAACCAGCACATCCAGTTGCAAATCACCCTTTTCATGTACATGAAAGGCCATGCTGGCGGCTTGGTCGAGTGTTAGGTAGTCACCAATATGCGTGTCACCTTCTTCGCCATTGCCCCAGGGCGCGTGTTCCGATGCAACAACACGAAACGGATAGGTTTGATCACCGTACAACTTGATCACCGAGAGATGATTGCCATAACCAGCGCCAGCTCCGATGCTCTTCAGTGGTGTGTCGAACAGGTGGACACCATCCTCAGGGGATTCATCGTCCCAAGGATTCTCTGTGTACTCGTTATGTGCATCATCCGGATTGGAACTCACCGCACCGATGCTCTCCAGGTCTTCACTGCAATTGGCAGCCAGCAAGGAGACAAAATTAGGATTGGCCAACAATGCGACCAGCTCAGATTTATTTGAAATGATGCTCATGTTGATACTCCAAGTAATGTTTTTGTTTTACAAAGCTCATGGCGTGATAATCAGCGAGTTACAGACTCAACCCCGCTGTGCGCCGGCTTTGTTCGTAGGCGAATTCACGCGCTTGGCGATAGTCATCGACCAACCTGGCAAGCACTTGATCCGCTCAACACCATGAATAACCGTCGATGTCCTCCACTTCATGGTACCGGGCGATCTCTTCTGGATTCAACTTTTGCAATACGTTCGCCGAGAGATCGACAGTGATGTCGTCACCCCAGCCACCCTCGGTTTTAATCAAGTTCTCGGCATCGGGCAGCGACCTGCAATCCGCTTTGAGTTTGGCCAGGGTTACTGTCTGCATGAGCAGCATCCATGCCCACCTAGGCCCGGAGAGGAAAGCACATGGTTGCCCCATCATCGCAACCACCCCACGGGCACACCGCGAGCAGAAAGCAGCAAGATCACAGGCTTTTTTGCATACAAATGCTTTTCCGTCCGCTTTTCCTGCTTTTCTGCATTTCACCCAACCCGATGTGCATGCCAATATAGAGCTATTCTGACATGAGATCACCCCATGACCAACGTCCGACTCTTGAAGGCGGCGTCCAGTGACGCGGCAGGCCTGCTGGCCCAGGCCATCAAAACCAATGACGAAGACTTGGCATACTTGGCCTTCGATCTGTTCACCCACGCGATAGGCATTGCCACAGCCGAGCAGCAGTTCAATTTAGTGCAGTCGATTGTTGCTGACCAGGTTAGGGTGTACAAACTCAAGGATCTGGTGGAACTGCATAGAACGGGAAAGCTCAGTGAAGCGCTGTTCAAGCAGATTGTCGAGACCTTTCGTCCGAGCTATTGGGATCTGAGTAGCATCGAGAAAAGTCGCATCTCAATCGACAAAATCCTCTATGAAAGTCACTTGCGAGGGGAAGACCCCACGTACTCCGCGTGCATCAACCTACTCAAAGAGCTATCACCACACGCCAGCCACCAGGCTATGGCTAGCGTCCTACGCCAGGCACTTGACCGATTGAGAGAGGCAGATGAGGCTGATCTGCAGCACCCCACTCTGTTTCATGTCATCAATCGCTACAACAAATCCTACAATGCCCCAAAACCGCTACCCGCACACTTGATCGAGCTTATTAATGAGCAAGAAGATCGGTTTCTTGATCTGAGCACCCGCCAATATCCGCGCCCTACAGACCCCATTAGCTTGCTGTTTTCAGTCCCCATTCTGGAGCAACTGCGCGCTGCCGGCAATCAGCGCCTGGTGTCACACATGGCCATCGAGCATGGCTTTAATGACGAAGATGACCCGTGGGCGCTGGTCAAGGCCAAGGCTCTGGGCGGCGACATTCCTTTGGAAAGGGTTTCAGCCTTGATCGAGTCGTTCACGATTCAGTCCAATTTCAGCTGCGGCATTGTGTACGCCCTTCATGATGATGCGGTGGCCGTGGATTTCATTGGTTTTTCATCCTTGTCCACCAACACAAAATACAAATCGGTGTTGAAGGCCATTGCTATCGTCTTTGATGCCATTCCAGCTGATCAGTCGCCCAGCCAACAACTTCTTGAGAAAACTGAGCACTTGGTCAATCAATTTTTCACCTTACCGTACCGGGCCGACCTCATCATGAATGACCTGACACAACTCGCTCGCCTGCCAAGCGATCTTCTGCTGAGCTTCCCGGCTTCCAGGGAGCAACTGCTTTGCCTGGATCTGGGGATCTGACATGAAACCACCTAAAAGCGAAAAACAGAAAGTCAAAGACGCGGCCATCGAAGCGACCGTCATCATTACCCGAGGGGCGCTAGCGACCAACCTGGGCATGCTGAAGAACGGGATTGGGCTGTTCAACGCCTGTCTGCAACAGGCGATCAAATTGCACAGCTTTGACCTGGTTCAGTTTGTCCTGCTGCAGAAAGACACCCTACCATTGGTCAACCTGCTGAATGAGTATGTCTACCCTCATCCGCATTATCCCCGTGACGAGGCTGTGGCTAAACAGGTGTTTGAGCTCTTGCTCGAATATTTTCCATTGTCACCGGCACAAATCATCGACATCAAGACGACCCCCGAGATTGACCTGCAATTGGTGGATCGACTGCTGGACTCCGAATTGACGTATGGCCTCAACGATTTGCTCAATTTGACCGAGATACTGGCCAAACGCGGCAGTGAATCGGCGTGTGCCACTATACTCCAGGCCGTGTTCGAGCAGTGGCGGCTCAAAGCTGACCCCGATTTTAATCATTCCAGAAAATTGATGGTGCTCTTGAATACCATTCCTGAGGGTTCACCCTTCTGCATCGGCACATACCCCAAGGTCATCGCCACGCTCATGACCTCAGCCGATTACTTCCGGCAACTGGTCACCCCTGAATTGAACGAGCCAAGAGGTCTACGGCTTCGGTTTGAGGTGCTGGAGGCGCTGTCAGAGGCTGGCGCGCCCCTGGATTACCTCAGACCCTTCATTACTAATCCCGAACTGGCCAAATATGACATCAAGAGCGCCTATCCAGAGGATAGGGTTCTGTTTCGGGCGGAGCGGTTGGGCATTCACATTCCTAACCAATTGGTCATGCCTTACCTACTAAAAAGCGACCCCATTCCGAGTTTTACCGCCTATGCCTTGGAGTCACCACGAATTCCTCCCGCCATGCTAGAGAAGCACCTAGAGGGAGTATTTATGTCCCCGATCAAGGAGGACTCCATTGTTGAAGGGCTGCGTCAGGTGTTCAGTGATCCTCTCAACACTATTGCAGTCGACTCCCCGATCTGGGAGAAAGCCACCATGATGATCAACGTCGCACTGAAGATCCGGGCTCGTTCCAAGGATATTGAAAAGAAAATCCTCAACATCCCGAACCTTCCCGATGCCTTGGTGCTGGCGATCCCGGCGCTGCTGGACTCCAAACTTTCCTGCGATTTAGGACTTTGATATGACCATCGAATCACTTGTCGACACCCGGATCAATGTCCTTGCGATGCTGCAAGACGGCATTCGGGCCAATGACCAGGCCATGGTCATGCATGGTTTTGCATTGTTTCGAGACTGCGCAGCCAATGCCATCGCCGGCAACCACCTGTCCTTTCTGGGCGGGCTCTGCGCCGAGGTCTACAAAGGCCTGAAATACCGTCAGCTGATCCAGGATCGAATCAGCGGCCTGGTTGACGCCGCCGTGTTCACTGAAGTGCTCAAGAACCTGGCGCCCGATCGCGAAGAATTCTGGTACATCAAAAGTGATCGCGATGACGTTGCGACCGAACTGATGAGTCACTACCTCGCACAGAATAAAGTGCCGGGGCAGTACCTGTTTCATATTGGCCGTGAGTTTACCATTTGCAATACCCCGAAAGCCTTCACCCTGGTGCTGGACGCCATGTTCAAGCAGGATGACCTGCTGGACTGTGAGAGCAGGCACTCCGTCATCGAACTAGTGCGGCAATTCTGTAACCCGACCCACGTGCTGTTGGAGGGCGCACATGAAAAAGCCCCCGCAGGCACCCACAGACTGCTGCCTAATGTGGTAAGTGCCTGCCTGCTCAAGCACCAGGATAAACTGGTGAGTGTGCAAAATAAACTCGGCTTTTACGATGACTACAAAACCTTGCCCATGGATGTCATCGAGCAGTTTAGCGATGGGTTGGATCTGGACAACATCAACATCCTGACCCGTTATCAGCGCTCCAACCAAAGAGACCCGCGTATGTTTTCCAGGGTACGCTTCATGGGAGTGCTCCATGAAACCGAGAAGATGTTGGCGCTCTTTTCCGAATGGGGGTTGAGAACACACCGCGCCGCCAATCCCTTTTCCAAAACCACGGGCGGCCCCGAAATCGTTGACAGCAAACCGTTCGACAACATCTGCGAGGCCTGGATTGGCTACCTGTGCTATTTCCTCGAACACGATGAGGTCTCCACACAAACCTTGCGTGCCACCCTGGAAACTTTTCCGTTCACCACCGCCAACTCACAGGCCGTGATCAGCGCCCTGGACGCTACCTATGAATTTGCCCACCAACAGCCGAACAAGGTGGGCCGAGAGACGATGGCCAAGGCAGAGATGGTGGCGCTTAGGCTGCTGGAACAACGGCAAAGCGCGGTGATTGCCCAGGACATGCTAGCCATCAAATACCTGCCAGAGGCGGTGGCGCTGTCACCCTCCCTGCGTGAAGATAAATTGCAAATTGACCTGGGTATTTAATTGCCAGATCGATTTGACAATTACCATTATGGTAATTATTGTGACCTCATAGTCTTGCCTTCATGAGGTCACACCATGTCAGGTGTCATTGTCGTACAGAAAATGGCGGAACGCGCATTGGGGGTCAAATTGACCTTCAATCAATCGTCCGATCTACGGTCAGAATGCCGGGTGAATCTCGGACAACAAAAACTGCGTGACACCATCAAGGTCGTCGAATCCAGTGAAAGCGCACGACTCGATACCCGTGAGCGCGAAGACATGCTGGTTGCCTTTGCTCAGGTGCTTACAACGGATCGCGAGTGGCCGTGTTATGGTGATGACCTCGAACAAGCCCAGGCTTTCCATCAGAAGCTGGGCACCGCCACTCAGGAACGCGAGTACACCCGAGTATGAACGACAAACGAACCTTGGGGGAAATGACCGAGCACTACTTCAAGCTCAAGAAGCCCTGCGCCAACTGCCCATTCAGAATCAAAGGGGCCATTGACCTTCGACCAGGCCGCGTACAAGGCATCATTGATGATCTGCTGGGCAATGACTATTCCGGTTTTCCCTGCCATAAGACCACCGGTAGGGGCCAAGAAATCGAGGATGAGGACGGAGAGATCACCTACCAGCCAACGGGCGAAGAACGGATGTGTGCTGGCGCGGCAGCCCTGCTCATGAAGCGTGGGCAACCCTCGGTCGGTATGCGAATGGCCTTCGCGTTCGGCACGGCCACCCCCAACGACTGGGACGAGATCAAACCCCTGATCATTGACTGAGGAGCCTGCTGCCATGCGGATTGAAAGTCACAACCTGCCCGCTTTTGTCTGGGTCATCGATTCCAGTGCCGTCCGGGACAACTTGCCACCCAGAAAGCTTGGGTCGTTGAAATGGATTCAGGGTAAAAGCGAGGTTCATCGGGTGGAAGGGGTCGACATGGCCACCGGCAAGCCCTTCACCGCGTATCTCGCTCATTGCTGCTCAACCGAAGCGCAAGCCCTTAAGGCCCTGCGCGCTGCTCAAGCGCATAACCTTCAACACACCATCAGCAGGATGACCGATCGGCAACGCCAACTGCGCAAGTCCCGCAAGGGTGCCAAACCAGTTCCCGGACAAACGGAGCGCTGAATTCGCGCCCCTTTCTGGACTGGTTAAACCTCAAGTGCGCAGGTCTTGCGCTCGAAGTAGCTGTCGTAGGTTTTCGCAATGCCTGAAAACACTCCCTGATACCGCGCATCCAGGTGCTCATAGCAAGCGCTGAGCTGCGTTTTGGCTGTCGGCGACAGTGTGGACTCAAACTTGACCATCATCAGACCTTTGACGCGTTGCAGCGCCCCCACAGGTTCTTCCTTGATATCCACTGCCTGATGGGGCAAGAACAGGTGCTTCTTGTCTTGCAGCAACGGGTACAACAGAAAGTCTGGCGCTTTCGTCGCAGCCTCCATCAGCAACTGATCACGCCGCTGCAGATCGCCCTTGAGGGTTGCTTTGAGCATCAGCGCCTTGGTGGCCTGGGTTTGACCCATGTTGTGCAACTCGACAAGCTGCTGATACCGAGGATCCCCTTCCTTGGCCTCAATGCTCGCCAGCACCGCCAGTACATCCCGCGCCTGGGCTGAGGCTTTTTCCATGTACAGGTGCGTGGCGTATCGCAGGCCGACGAACAGGGCCAAGCCGACGATCAGGGTGATGACCGCGCCCCTGATGAATGATTTGTCCGCTTCGATCATGATTGCGCCTCCGTCTGGACGGTTTGTTCAACACCCACCGTAGGTTGATTGAACAGCGCCAAGTCAAACCCATTGTGTTGATTGACCGATCGCAAACTGGCCGCGATGGAACGCTTGAGTTCAAACTCTGCCCAGTTCATGTCATGGGTCTTTTCGATCAGGCACATCACAATGATCTGTGGGACGTTGTGCAAAGCATCAGCTAACTGGCACAGATGAAGCTGGGTTTCAGCTGTGATCTGGCCATCACCGGGTGTGGTGATCGACCGGATCCTGCACAAAAGGTGCCCCAAGTTATTCAGGGCATTGGTCATCAGGGTGGTCTGCTCTTCGGCAGACAGTGGAGTTTCGACATTCATGGTTAATTGCCTGTTTGTCCATTTATTGGAAATTGCTAAGATGGAAAAAAGCTCATCCCGGTTACCGTCGACGCTTGAGCTGTCGGGCGACTCTCAATGTGCGGGTGTGATCCAGGGTCTCCGGCATTGAGGGCCCGCGACCCGTTTCTTTGGCGGGCACGGCTTCAGTTGGATATTCACGTTCGGTTTTAGCGGCTTGCATGATGGCTCCAAAGGTCAGCGGTAGTTACAGCAATGAAAACAGACAGTGCCCCTAAGCATCGACACTGAATTCACAAACACGATTACCCATCAGGCGATCAATCATGATGGGGGCCAAGGTCATTTCGTCAGGGACAAACAGACGGGTATAACGACTTGTGAGCTTGGCCAGGCACCGCCCCATCTCTTGCTGCAGCTTCGGCGAGAGGGTGCTCTGTGCGTCATGCAGCATGGACGCCTTGAACAGGGGCAGGATGTCCGGACTTTCAGCAGACAACACCAGACGCTGGTGCTCAGCTTCATCAAACAGGGACTTGTGGCTCATGAGTAAATCGAACGTCTGGAAATTTTGAGAGTTCAATACTCCCTCCACAAAGACGGTGTCACGTTGGTGCGTGTCATTGCGGAATTTGCTCATCATCAGGGTGGTTGCAAGGCTATAGCCCTGATCTTGAAACGCCTTTAAGGCGGAATAGGAGGCAGGGCTGAGCGCGTGATCCTTGAGGTTTATATCCAAAATCTGCCCCGTGTTATCGAGATCGACCTGGAGTTTTTGTGCAAATCCCTGAAGCAGTTTTCCGGTGCCGATGTAGGTCACACCAACCAGGCAGACAGCCAGGATGAGACATACCAACAGCTCAACTTTGCGGGTCATCGGCGCCTCGACGTCAATTTAGACCTAAATACTAACAGAAAAACCGGCAGCCTTGGTCACTGGTTTTTCTTCTGGGGTGCTTACTGCTTGACGGTCATATCCAGCTGCAAGTCTTTCGCCGCCTTGGTGGCGATGATGCTCAGGTAGTCGTTGAACTCGTTCTGACGTGCGCCGGCAGAACCGTTGCCCGAACCGCCCATCATGATACCAGGCAGCACAGTAAGGCGAGATAAGTATCGAGGGGATTGGGCTGGATAAATGGGGAGTTTGCACGTCCCCCACTTATTGTTTCATGTGAGGATAACTAGGGCCTAGGCTAGTGATGCAGGGCGTTGCTTTGTCGGGCAATGACTGATTTGCGGTCTTTTTCTTTCTGTTCCTTTTCGCATTTCACCCCAATAAAAAACATGGCTTCGCCGGTCACCACCTTATCGCGATCAAGCCGCAACACCAGGCCTTGTCGCTGACATTGCGACTCTTGCGCAAAGCGTTTGATAGAGTCATCGCTGACCGGCTGCAATGCCAGCCAAAAAACATACCCCGCCACCGCAAAACACGAGAACGCCAAAACCGGCCTCCAACGTTTTTTAATGGTCGCAGATAGGTCATATTTGGGCGCTGGGTCGCCTGTCTTAACGCTCATTCAGTGCTCCTTTTTGTGCTTTCACCAGGCTGGACTCACGGTCACGGCGCTGACACCTGGACGCTATGGTCAACAAGTCCATGCTGGTCACCACCTGACCAGAGCCATCGAGGATCCCGCGCACTTCTTTGCCATGGCAGGTCTGCTCCGCAACAAACGCCTTCAGGGCCTCTGGGGTCACCGGACTGCTGAGTGAAATGAGGCAGAAAGCGACATATATACACGACGACATCGCCACTGAAATAATGATCAGCGCGAACAAACGCCGGTATTTGAGCACAAACGAACCCACTTCAGGGTCGGGACGGAAATAGGCAGGAATTGACATGAGCAGGCTCTTCAAAGATGAGTGCAATAAGGATGGCCTCGCCTACTTACTGTAGGATGGCACGTTGTGCCTCAAGGGTCTTGGCGACAGCAGCCGCTTTGATGGCTTCAATCTTGTAGGGCGCCGTAAGGCGATCACACCGCCCCTCGACAGCTCCCAAGTCTTTCTTTAAAACGATTTTCGCATATCGATTAAGCTGTTCGCTCACCGCTTGCGCCTGACACGGTGACGTTTGCGAGAAAGCCTGCAGATCCTCGGCGGGTACCGGTTCTTCTCGGAGCCCCAAGTACCACCCGAGCAACAAAACCGCAGTCACCACCACAATGTCGGGAAAATAGGATTTGTTGTACAGTTTGATCAAGAAACTTTTCATGAAAGCCCCAGCGATTACGCAATGGAAAGCCCTCAAAAGCAGGGCCGAGGCTTAAAATATACCCGAAAATGAAATTATGGCAATTATCTGAATACTCGACTAACAGTCAAAGCCCCAGGTCATGTTCCAGCCGAGCGGCTTTTTTTGTGGTGGTTGTCAGGTGCTCATCAAGAAGCTCAGGCGGGAAATGTTTGATAGCCCATGCCAGCTTTGGCCCCGAGATCTTGGCAAACACCAAATTGGCAACATCCTGATTTTCCACCAGGTAACGATTGAAGGTGCCTCTGTGGGTGGTGATGTCGATCCCCGTCCACTCAGCTTGGTCTGAATACAGGAAAATGGATCGGCACAGGCCGGGAAACGATGGGTGAGCACGCAAACCGTCCACCACGCCGGCAAGGATCTCGGATGGCGTCAGCACCCAGTCATGCGACTTGAACCACTTGAGGTATTGAATGATCCCATCGTGAAGAAATTCATGCGAGCGCCGGGGGCGTTTCGAGGTAAACATCGCCATCGCCTCCAGCAGATCCTGATGAAATTCATCCACCTCAATGTCTGGTTTTGCTATGCGCAGCCCCTGGATATAAAACGATACCCACTCAGCGCCATGGCTGATGCAGCGCGGCATGTGATTGATGGTTTTTTCAACGTCGTCTTTTTTTGCGTAGTGGTACGCCACAGCCAGAGCGCCATACTGGCTGGGGTCATAGATACCCAGAATGTCTGCGAGCTTCTCGGGGCTGTTGGGGGTTACAGCAAACACTCGCTGGGTGGTCATATGAAAGCCCTTTTCTTTCATTGTATCGAACGAGCATGAGAAGAAGGAAGGGCAGCCACCCCAACCCAGGGGCGGCTATTCCCAACTCAGCGACAGCTGGGCCCTCGATAAAACCCCAACTTCAAAACGATCGGTACTCTTCGCTGGCTGACTGCTTGTCCACCAGTGGTCTTTCTGAGCTGGCCACCACGACACTGCTCGCCGGCTGCGACACGTACTCGCCATTAGGACGGCGCAAACTCATCACCTCAGCGCCTTGCGATGATTTACGTTCAACCACCCAGCGCTCACTGATCTGTGCGCCCTGTTTGTGGAACTTGACGTCAACCGCCAACGTGTCCGGAGTGATGATGAAGCAGTTGCGCTCGGGACGCTCATTGGGATCAATCGCAAACAGGAAGTTCCACAGCGCGCCCTGGTCTTGGACTGCGGGGCAATCGACATCGCCATAGACGTTTACTGCTTCACGATCAACGACCAACGACACCCCTGGCCTGAATACATAATCGGGTTTGTGATCGGCGACGCCTGCAGCCTGAGCAACCTTGGCACCTACCGCAGTAAAGAACCCCATTGACGAAGACTCTGCCTCTCCCCGCTCAAAGCATCCCGATAGGAGAGCTGCCATCGACAGAGCCAAGGTGGCAAGGAGGACAGTTTTAGCATTCATTAGGCGGCGCTCCTGAAGGATTGATGACCCGAACCACCACACTGGCAGCAATCGGCGTCGAAGATTACCTCACGCAACCCCTTGTTGACCACTTCCCGAGCAAAGGCTTCGTACTGGCTGATGTGGGCGTTGCGGTAGCGTGCTTGATCCGTCTCGGTAAATTGGATCTGGACGCACTCACACAGCTTGGCAAAACGATCCATGCGATTACTCCTTTCAGGGTTATTGCTGGGTCAGTTCATGCAGGCGGTTTTCCCGCTTGAGCAGTCGAACAGTGGCTTGTCGCGGATGTTGACCGCCAATGGTCAATCTGTCAATATTAAACATATTCGCATCAACCCCCTGTACACACACCTGACAATCCCGGAAAATGAGACATCTCGTTTTTCCGGAAAAATCATGTCTGTCCTTTTCTTGAACCTGAGCTCACTGGCCAGCCGTGCTGAGCTACACGCGAGTTTGTTCGCAAAAATGCACCTTTCTTCAGACTGTCACGACCAAGGCGCGTCGATCCTTGGGCTGTACCAAAATTATGAGATCCACCCCGAGTACCGCCATGCGTTTGACCATGCGCTGGTCACCCTAGACACCGAACAAGGGTCAAAGACCCAGGAACGTTTCCACATTCAGTACCAAACATTACTGGTTGACCAGCTCCAGCAGCTGATCGCCATTGACCCTTCAGAGTTTCACCATGCCACCATCGAGCAAGTGGCGGACATGGACGCGGTCAAATACAGCACCCTGCATGCACAGAACAACGCCTTTCAAAGCCCCCAGCTTTGGGATCGTATCGTCCTGGGCCTGGGACATCCGCCCTACCGCACCGCCTTCATTAGCGCCTTGATGTACCACGATGTGAGCCCCTACGCGTTCCACCAAGACCTCAAGCGCTTCAAGGACATCCTGCGTGACCTCAAAGACCCGCAAACGCCCAAGGAGTCGCCTGGCGCAGTTTTAAACCACCTGGCCGAGCGTCACGCAGCGCTGTACATCAATCCCATGCTGCGCGAGCAGGCAGGCTACGACAAAACCCGGTTGATGGGCGATATCTTCGCCCTCAAGGGCGATCCCGAGTACACCTCGATCTTCGAGCACACCTTGATCGAAACCGATGCCGAGTTTGGTTCGCTGTACCTGTACTGGTTCCGCAAGGACATTCAGCACTTCGAGGCGCACCGCAAAGAACTGGATGAAAACACCAAGGACTTGATGGGCTTTGGCCCCCTGAGCCAGGATCTGGTCGCTCTGGATGAAGACAAGGTGCTCCAGGGTGGCATGGCCGGGATCTTGCGTACCGCTCACGGGCATTCCGAGAAGGGCCTGTATGCCGGGGGCGAGTTACCCAAGCGATCGTTTGCTGCCGCACTGCAATCCCTCAAACAATAAGAGCGACCCGCCATGTCCGACCAACTCGACCTCGCCACCTACGCGCAAAGCTTCGGCGATCGCCCGGTACCGCTGATCCTGCAGAAGTTGCTGCATTTTCAGAACACCGTGGGCCCCGCCTACAGCCAGTCGATCCTGCTCGATTACTATGAGCGCGGCAAATTCGACCTGGAGTTTTACGAAGGGCATGCGCACCAGTTGATCACCTTTGCCTACTGTGACAGCAGTGGGGACGAATACGTACTGTGGGACAACGCCGGCAACCCGGACATCGAGCAGTGGCCCGTGGTCATGCTGGATACCGAGGGTGGTTATACGATCATGGCCAGGAACCTGGCCGAGTTCATTTCCACCACCTGGTGCGACCGGATACCGCATGCCACCTGGATCAATTCAAAAACCTTCAAAGACGATCCGTTCCTGGGTGGGTACATGGGAGTCGCTGAGGATGAAGCACCCAGCGAGTTTGCTCAGGCCTACAAGCAGTTTCTCGCCGAGGAGCTGAAACTGGACGTCACCCAAGACCCCGACCAGGTGGTTAAGGCGGCTCAAGCGCAATTTCTGGACGGCTTTATCGAGTGGCACCGTCCGTTCGAGCTCCGCTTCGAAGAAAGTGAAGACTGACGGAGAATCACCTAAGGCATTTGGGCCATGCAATCCGAACCTTAAGCCGCACCACAGGGCGGCTTAAGCAAGATAAGGCGCAGCCTGGTGCCGCTTAAACCGATGGGAATATCAAGTTTCATTGAGCAAAATAACCTATAAACATTGGCTGAATCACTGATTCATCCGCCGAAAACAACAAAAAGAGTCACTCATGACCATTCCAGCGACTGCGATTACCCCACAGCGGATCCCCGGCAACCTACCCCCGCCCAAACCCATTACACTCGACATCGTCCAGACCCGCATCTCGACCGAGGGCAACTTACCCAGCCAGTTTTTCCCTGGCGCCGGCAGCGACACCGCGTGGTTCCAGGTGATCTCCCGACCACTGCCCAGTCGTTCCCGCTTAATCGATCACCTACACCTAGAGTGTGATGACTATTGCCTAATGGAATACGACAGGGCTAAGGGCGATGGTTATTTTGTGGTGATTGATGGTGATGCACCGCCTGCAGGGCACCTGACCTTACCGACATCTTGATACCCGATGACCCATCATCTCTAGAAAGGAACAACCATGAGCACTCGTGAAGCGTATGAAGCCGAACTCAAAGAACGTCAACGTCAGCATCTGGATTCACTGAACCAGACCAAAGATGCCAGTTGGAGACCCTGCCTGCATGACCAATGCCAGCGTTGCCACGGTACCGGCCTGAGTGCACTGGGGCCTTGTATTCACGGCATCAGCTGCAATTGCCCCAAGCACAGCTTCATCTGCTGACTGCTTACTGAGCGTCGGATTTGCCATAAATTGACCTCGGTTGTGCTCCTGACTATACTGCGTGGCTAAGTATTTTCATGATGCGAGCCTTCCCTTGTTCAAAATTCAAGCCGAAAAAGAAGTGACCACCCTGGTCAACAAGATGTTGCCGGGGCCGTCCGCAGACAAAAAGCTTTCCATCAGGGTGCGGGTCGTCACCTCGGTGACCGTTCCCAAAAGCGCACTGCGGTTGGCGGGCTCGGGCACGCCTGCCGCGCAAAAGACCATCCCGCTGGCCAAAACCAGTGCAAACGCTCGGGACATTCAACTCAGTCCAATGCCCACCCGCGACCAGAGCAGTGTTGACGATGAGCATCTGCAGCTCAAACATACCCGACATGCCTGGATATTGGTCAAGCGCGGGGGTGAGCGGGTCAATGTTTGGCTGCGCCCGCAGCACGATGAATCCCACGCCGCCTTCAAGCACCTGGACGGCGACTACTTCCAGGTCTCCAGCCACCCGTCAAACTGGTCAGGTGCCACCAACGAACTGGGGATGATTGCCCTGCAGGATTCGGCCCGGCTGATGATCCAGGCCCGCCATGTGGTAGCTCAGGATTTTCATGCTCAGCTTCAAACCCGTCAGGAGTTTTTCATTGAAAATGCCGAAAAAATTCATGACTGCTCGATGAAAGCCAAATCCAGCCCGAAATACCCGGAACACTTTCTTTTTGAGATCAAATCAAGCCCCGATCTGGCTTGCAGCCTATAAAGGGTGCTATTTTCAATCCACCTGAACATTGCGCGTCTCGGGGTCTTTGATTTTAAACTGCTGTCAGAGGAGCCTTTGGCATGAAGACCGTTAAAAGCCCATCAGCGTCAACCCATCCGCCCTGCCCGGAGGGCGAATGCATTGCCGGCGTGATTGGCAGCAATCCGGTGAAGGTCTGCGACTGGCGCCTTGAGGTGCTCAAGTTCAGCGGGAAAATTGAACTGTGGAACGAGCTAACCAAGCGCTATGCCATTCCCCAACTTGGCTGGGTATCAAAAGCGGCTTACTGCGGAAATTGCGGGGCACCGGTTGATGCCGGTTTTACGCCCGGAGACATTCCAGAACTGGCCATGACCGACGACCTGAGGCTCATCTTGAGCCTGTCACCCCAGCAGATCAAAGAGCAGGCCCAGGTGCTTCGCAACAAAGGCGAGGTGATTCAGGAGGACGGGGAGGCAGAACAAGTGTTTGTGCTTCACCTCCTGCTTCAGAACTACTTCATGTACGGACGGGACTGGAAAGCAAAAGCCAGCTGGTACATCGGCCACCACACCACTCCCAGACAGGAATAAATCCATGTCTCGATCGGTTGGTGAGGTCAGGTTCGCCGATGGCAGCTGCCTGTTCCTGATTTACGATGGCACTATCGAGCTGGCGCGGCGCCCCCTATTTGATTCGGTGGAAGCGGCCTGGGCGTGGTACAGCAACGGTTCTCCTGCCCTGCCGGAGCCGGACAATGGCAAGTTCCAGGAAGAGCCGGTCACGGTTTTTTCGGATCGAGCGATGGACAGGGCCTTCCAATCGTCCTTTCAGTCCAGGGCTTGCCGGCAGTCGATGTGGCTGACAGGGCCGCAAGACCTGGAAGGGTCTATGCGAGAGCGGGAAGACCCAGACGACCATGGCTTTTGGTTTTCGCTAAGCCCAGCCCATTCCCACGGAGATTCGCATGAAAGTCAAAATTGATGGTGTGGTGTATGTGCCACGTGCGGAAATTCCACCACTGACGGACGAGCGTCTGCGCAGAGCGTTGCAGGAGTTGACGTCGATTCAGTACTTCAATATCGAACACAAAAACCGCGCCGTGGCCTGGGATGCGCTGAACGCACTGTCTCCCGAACTGGCTGAGCTCGCCTCTCGTAACCCTAAGGCCGCCTTCGATCGCGTGCGTGACATTGAAAATGACGACTTGGGTGACGAGGACGACGACGATGCACATGGAGATTGATCGGTACGCTGGCATGCGCCCCGAAGAATTTGCCGAGGAAATTGGTCGCTTTGATCATCAACTGGAAGCACTCAAGGCCTTTTTACGCAGCCTGAAATCCACCCTCACTGCGCTGCACGAGCCTGACGCCAACGACTTCACCCGAACAGAGATCAGCATCCTTGGTTGCAGACTCGACACCCTGTTTTACCAAGTTGACCACTGGATGCCTCCTACCTACAGCGGATCGTGCCCTGCCACGCTGCCCGACACGTCCCCCTTGGGCTTGCGAATAACGCTGCAAGCGCGTGAGCATGAGTGGCAAACGCTAAGGGGTGAGCTGAATACGTTCAAATCCCTGCTGGATCAAGCCTGCATCGCGGCTGACTCTGACGAGCCAAAAGAAAAAACCCCCTCGCAAGTCACGATGCTGAGTAATACCATCATCAAACTGGTGGTGGCCGCTGAGTATGGGCGCAGCGCGTTCTTGGAGCTTTTCCCTCTCCCAACCTCCGCTGAAATCAGGAAAGCGCTAAAAGATAACTTTACCGGCTGAACCCACGCCTTGTTGTCCGACATCAACCCACAATTGTGGCGAATCTCGGCTGCTTTGAACACCGCCCCGCCACACTCGATCGCTCAAACACACCCTTGCCCCTACAACCCCCAAACACACTGGTTGAATTGAACCCCCAAGCTGTTTTCTGACCGATAGGCAATTCACCCATCTGATCAGAGCGCCTTCTCCCTGTTTGACCCGTATTGCAACAGCACCCATCTGTCCCATCGCCGACCTGCTTGTCTCCTGCCCTACAGCGCGGCAAGTCGCCGCTATCTCCAACATCAAGCGAACCACCTTTACAGGCAACAGCGAGGATTGACAGTCAACATCCTTTCTAAAAGCAAAGCGCATGGGTTTTTAAACCCTTTGCAAAGCCAAGCCCCTTTGTGAGAGTTTGGTACTGAAAAGCCATGAATTGAAAATGAGAGAACTGCATGTCCAGCGACAACAGCGTTATAAACACCAGCAGGTTCCTGTCGGAAATCCTGCGGCATAAGCCGGAAAAGATCGGGTTGCAACTGGATGCCCAGGGCTGGGCCCGGATTGATGACATCCTGAACAAAGCACCGGCTCTTAAAGGCGTGGCGCTCACACGCAGCTTGATCGATCGGGCGGTGGCGGAAAACGACAAAAAGCGCTTCCTCGTCTCTGACGATGGGGTCATGATCCGGGCGCTTCAAGGCCACTCCGTGGAGGTTGACCTGCAGCTGGCAAAGGCGGTGCCGCCGACACGCCTGTTCCATGGCACGGTCGAAAAATCTTTGCCCAGCATCCTCAAGCAGGGCTTGATACCGATGAATCGCCACCATGTGCACTTGTCCGCCGATCTCGACACCGCGCAAAGGGTAGCCAGCCGCCGTAAGGGGCAAAAAACCGTGTTATTGGCCGTCGATTGCAAGGCGATGCTGGCCGGTGGTTGCCAGTTCTATCTGTCGGAGAACCGGGTGTGGCTGGTTGATCATGTGGCGCCACAGTTCCTGACCTGCATCGAGCCTGATCATGAGCCCAACCCCTAAAACCGCGATGATGCACCAGGCCGACCAGCTTCCTCCCCTGCTGGGTGAGACGCCCATGCTGCGACTTCAGCGCCTCATCGCCAGCGAGGATGACTGGGATGGCCAGGGCGCCAAAGCCCTAAACGCAACCGCCCTTGATACCTTTTGTGGGTTCGTCCGGCAGGTGCGTCCTGATCCTGACGACCTGGGCCTGTTCTTAGGGTTTGAGGGGGAATTGATTGTCAGCTGTCATGACCACCATGGTGCTCAGGTTGACCTGGTCTTTCGAGATCGTTTAGTCGAATATTGCTCAGCTCAACATGAGGGCATCTACGCTGCGGATGATCCGGCACTGCTACCCCTTCTGCGTCAGGCCCCATACGAGATTGCCAATAATTGACAGCCGATTGGGGCAACCCTATAATCCGCGCAAGTACCCCCGACGAAGGATGAAGACACGATCATGCTAAAACCTTATCTCAATGCCTATGGCAACCTGCTGGATTTCAGCGGCAAAACTGATCGAAAAGCGTTCTGGAACTTTTACCTCATCCACGCCCTGATCGCGGTTGTTTTTTTCCTGCTAAACAAGCGACTGGATGCAGTCTACATGTTCATCTCGCTGTTGCCGGTGCTGTCGATTTCCTGCCGTCGCCTGCGCGACGCCGGCTTCAATGGCGCGTTTTGCCTGCTCAATTTTGTTCCGCTGGTGGGCTGGATTCCACTGTGGGTCATGTGGGCTCAGCCTGCCAAGGCACGGGTGTAAGCATGAGGCGTATGCTGCTGTGCGCCCTGATGCTCGCCTGCACTTCCGCTTTTGCTGCCCAGATGCCGGTTGACGCAACACCTGAGCCAGCGCTGCTGGTTAGCGTCCTCCAAGGTCAGCCAGGACAAGCAGGCGGTGTTATTCCAGCCCTAGCCCTGCCAGCGCCCGCTCTCCCCAGCATCACCGTCTTCGACCAGTCCGATGTGCACGCCTACGTCGTTGATGCCATGCCTGGGCAAGAGGGCCAGCCGGTGCGACTGATTCCGTCCACGGTCTGGGAAGGGACTCGCATCACCAAAAGCGCAGACGGCGCATGCACGCAAACCGTCCAGCGCATTGAAGGTTTCAGTGAAGAGAGCAAGGTGGGCGTGACCGTGCAAATCCCCCTACTCAACACCGTCGATTCTGTGGTTAATTGCCCAAGCTGAGCAATGCCACGGATAAAACACCGCCGTGTCGGTGTTTTGGAGCGCTAAAGCGCAATGAGCCCTGATGCCAGGGCTTTTTAATGAGCCAGAAGGAAGCCATATGTACGACCTGATCATGTTTGTCCTGGGCTCTATCGGTGCGTTCTACGTACTGTCGAATCACCGGAAATACTTCAAATGGCTGGCGCTGGCCTGCGCCGGGTATTGGGGGCTTTTGTACATTGGCACCAGCCTTGATCTGTTCTACTGCGTGTATGGGGTCGCGGCAGGCTATGTGGCATTCAATGCATTGACGGTGTTCATTCTGCCCTTGCTGGGCAAATGGCGTCCGTTCACCCAGCACTACGTGGTGCGCGGGACGGTCGTGGATGCCAATACCGTGGTATCGCACACAGGCGAGGCCGTGGTCTCACCGGGATTTTTTGGCAATAATCAGGTCACCACCTATGTGACATCGACCAATCATGATTCGCTGCATCTGCAGAGGGCTGACGGTAGTCTCTACGTCATTCACGGCGTCGACCTGCGCCAGCAGGCAAAAATGGGCGATGAAGTGCTCGTTGCCGGTCGACCAGGGCAAAGTCATTTCGCCTTTGAAAACCGCACCCGCAATCAACGCTGGACGGAACGCTACCCGAATCGAACCGGTGCACTGCTTACCGGGCTGGCTGGGTGCATTCCAGGCTTAGGGCTTTTCGTGCTGGGGATCAATCTGATTGCTTCGGAATTCGTGGCCATGAATGGCGCTTTTTGCAAAAAACCCATGGAGTTTGAGTTGGCGCACATGGGTTTTGCTGCGGCCTACCAGATCCTTGCTGCTGCGGCCTTCTTACTGATTGCTTCCAGTGGTCGCAATGCGTGGCTCAGCGCCGCTGTCTGGTACGGCATCATCGTGCTGGGCTTCATGTGTGCACACATGATCATCTGGCAAAAAGACTACGATCGCTATAAAGCGTTCCTGTTTTCCAAGATTGACGAGAACTGAGTCTGTCACTGCCGCTGGTAACACCCCAAGAAACCCGGCCTGCGCCGGGTTTTTTATGGCCACCCACTTTGCCATTTTGGCAATTTCGTCAATAAACCGACGAATGGCGCAATTCGACTTAACGTAATATTGACAGTCCTTGAAAAACAAGGAATAATCAACCCCATAAGAACAAGAAACACAAGATTCACCGCTGCATTTCCCCTCGAACCCTTGCCCTGCAAGGGCTTTTTTTTGCCCCCAATAAAGCCCTACCACCCTCCCCGTCTTTTGATCTGTCATCTATCTCATTTCGGGCACGCAATCAATCGAATATAGCTATTATTGACGCTGATGCAAAATTCACAGATACTCCCGCCACCTGACTAACTGAACCCATGCTGACATGAGCACTCAACCCCAAAAAATTGCCTTCATCCGCAAGCTTTCGCCCAATGACAGCACCAGCCCTTTGGTTTCGCACTTCCCTGACGTGCAGTCGTTGATCGCAGCCCAGGATGCCTACGACATCATCTTGCTTGATCAGCCGGCGACCCTGGCGGTGCTGTCCATCAAGTTGTTGAGGCTCAATGCCACCTATCGGTTCAAACTCGTCTACAGCATTCATCAGCAAGACCCGACTATTGCCGCGCTGAGTGACGGCCCGCCCCCCAAAAGCCTGGACGCCATGCGTGACCAGTGGGCCGGGTTTGCCGATCGGCTGCATGCGTTCAACCAGGGTGAGACCCCTGAAAGCCTTGAGACGCGCATGCTGGCCTATCTGTGGATGCGCGAGGACATCTCGCTCAAGTGCGTGAAAAACCCCAAGCTGAATCAGCATTACCACTACCCTCTGCTCGATGCGATCATGGGTGGGGAAAAGGTGCATGCGTTCAGCTGGTTAACACTGATGGAAGAAAAGCTTCTGCTGGAGCCCGGTGAGATTCGTGACCGCATTCGCATGTGCCGGGGGTGTGGTTCGGGTCGGCTGAACTACGTCGACATTTGCCCGGAATGCAGCGACCTGAACATTGAGCGGACGCCAGCCATTCACTGCTTCACTTGTGGCCACGTCGCGCACGAAAACAAGTTCATCAAGGGCGACGCGATGTCATGCCCGAACTGCCAGCAGCGCCTGCGTCACATCGGTGTCGACTATGACCGCCCGATGGAAAATTACAGCTGTGGGAACTGCAAGGCATTTTTTGTAGACCCAAAAATTGAAGCCCGCTGCCTGGAATGTGGCGAAGAGCACGAACCCTCATCCCTTCGTGTACAGGTCATTCGCGATTTCAAGCTCACTGAAAAGGCGCGGATGCTGTGCCGTAATGGCTTGTTCTTCGAACAGACGGTCACCGAGCATTTCGCCAAGGGCAACTTCGTGTCCTTTGATTCGTTCAAAGCCTTGCTGAACTGGCAGCTGCAGCTTTCCAGGCGCTATCCAGAATCGAAATTCACCGTCCTCGGCCTTCACCTGGCCAACCTCAGTACCGTGATTGCCAAACTTGGCTTCATCAAGGGCAATGCCTTTTCCACCAGCCTGGTCGAGCGCATCAGCAACATGTTGCGCGAAACCGACCGGGCCTGTCGCAGCCTGGATGACCATGTCTGGATTCTGCTGACCCACACCGATGCCAAAGGGGCGCTTCACGTTGAGCCGCGCATCCAGGAACTGGCCAAGCTGTTTTCCGGCGAAGTGATGCAAGACCTGAAGTTCAACATCCTGCGACTGGAGTCGCCACCCGCCAAAGGTTTTGCCGAGGACGCCGAAATGCTGCTGCGCAAAATGAAAGGCGAAGCGAGCTCTAAACCATGATCGAGAGCATCCTGAGCTATTGGCAGGCCTACATGGCCGACATTGGCATGGACGATGGCGTATTTCGCCTGTTCTTGATGATCTTTCCGGCGTTTCTGGTGTTTGAAGTGCCGTTGAACGGCCTGATCATCGCCGGGGTGTTGCGCTATTTCATCCGCAACAAGACCTTGCGCCCCAAACAGAGCCTCTACACCCCTTCGGTGTCGTGCATCATCACCTGCTACAGCGAGGGCAAGGACGTCGAGAAAACGCTCCTGAGCCTCTGTGAGCAGGTCTATGGGGGTGTCATCGAGATGATCCCGGTTGTTGACGGGGCTACCGTCAACAAAGAGACCATGGACGTGGTGAGGGCCTTTACCGTAAACAAGGAACGTTACCCCAAACGCATCCTGCGCCCGATTGCCAAGTGGCAGCGTGGTGGGCGAGTTTCATCGCTCAATGCCGGGTTGTCGCTCGCCACGGGCGAGATCATCATGGCACTCGATGGTGACACCTCCTTTGACAACGACATGGTCTCGACGATGGTCAGGCACTTTCAGGATCCCAAGGTGCCGGCTGTCTCCGGCAGTTTGCGGGTGCGTAACGCCTGGGCGTCGCTGACCACGGCAGTGCAGGGCCTGGAATACCTGCTGTCGATCCATATGTCCAAGGTTGGTCTGGCCGAATTCAACATCGTCAACAACATCTCCGGCGCATTTGGCTGCTTTCGCCGCAGCTTCCTGGAAAAGATCGGTGGCTGGGACACTCACACCGCCGAAGACCTCGACACCACCATCCGGATCAAGAGCTACTTCAAGCGCGAAGGCCTGCGCATTCCCTTTGAGCCGCGAGCGGTGGGCCATACGGACAGCCCGGTGACGTTTAAGCAGTTTCTGATGCAGCGGCTGCGTTGGGACGGTGACCTGTACTTCATCTACATCCGCAAGCACCGCAAAAACATCCAGCCGCGCCTGATTGGCTGGCCCAATTTCCTGATGACCATCTACGGCGGCTTCTTCTTTCAGCTGATCCTGCCGTTTGTGATTTTCGGCTACATGACGGCGATCATGTTCACATTGCCGCTGGCGCAGATCCTCGTGTTGATGGCCATTGTCTACCTGATCTACCTGATGTCCACAACGGTCATGTACCTGCTGGCGGTCACCGTCATCTCCGAAAGGCCGAAACAGGATTTGAAGTACTTGCCTATCCTGCTGGTATTCCCGGCTTTCATGTTCGTGATGCGCTGCTGGAGTGGGCTCGCCATGCTGAACGACCTGTTGCGACGCGGTCACGAGGAAAGCAGCATGGCCCCTTGGTGGGTTCTCAAACGAGCGAAGAAATTTTGATGAAAAGCATTTTGACGGCGCTGATCGCAGCTTGGTTGATGACCAACATGATACTGGCCCAGGCCGCTAATCCGCCTTCGATGGGCGTCTACATCTGGAACAGCGAGGCCCTGCTCGATCCCGCCTCTCAGGCGGCTGAGCTGGCGCACCTCAAACGTTACGGCATCACCGACCTGTACGTGGGGCTCAATGCCCAACAAGCAGCTGTCCCGACAGGGACAAAGATGGCGATCGCCTCCCTAATGTCCGCTGCTCGCTCACACGGTATGCAGGTGTCGTTGTTGCTGGGTGATCCCCAATGGATTCTCCCCAAGCACCGCCCTACCCTGCTGGCCCTGATTGACGTCCTGGCGGATCTACGCTTCAAAGCGCTGTTGCTCGACATCGAGGTGGAGCAACTGCAAACCCCGGACATGGATTCCCGCGTGCGCTTGTGGTCACAGACCCTGAACCAGGTGCAACAGCATTCAAAATGGCCAGTGATCACCGTCAGCCATTGGCGATGGTTTGCTTCCGAAGAACACCGCCCGATGTGCCAAAACGTTCAGGGGCTGCAGCGCGCCTCACTGATGATTTACAGCACCAATTTAGATGTAATTCGTGCTAGGATGGCCACCGCCCAGGAAAAATGCCCAGAAACTGCATTTAGCCTGTCGCAGAGCGTTGAAACCTTCCTTGAGCCACAGGAGACGTGGGCCAACAAGGGTTCCTTCAGCAGCATCGTAAACCGTTTGACTCACCACCTTGAAGGCCTGCCGGTGCGCAGCATCGATTGGCAAGACTGGAATAGCCTCAAAGCATTGTCCGAGTGACTCTCATGAAGATCAGCTTCAACAGCCCCAAAGAGAAGAACCCCACCAAGCACGAAGGCATTGAAGTGCTCTACGGCCCCGGTAAACGCGTGGCATACAAACTGCGCTGGTACATGCTGATGGTGTTGATCACCAGCCCGATATTCATGATGGCCTTCAAAGTCCTGAGCACGCTGCTGGTGGTCAGGGCGCCCGGCAAGATCATGGTGCCGCACGATGAGGTGTTCAGCACCCAGAGCGGTATCGTTGAAAAAGTCTTCCGCCAGAAGGATGACGAAGTGGGTGAGGGTGAAATGCTGGTGAAACTGATCAATCGGGACGTGTTACTCAAGATCGAGACGCTCAAGGCCTACTCCGAGAAACTGGACACCGGCACGCTGGCGGCGCAAGACCAACAATTATCCCTGCTACGTCAACGTTTGGCGCAAGCGAAAAAATGGTTCGAAACCACCCGTGCGATGAAAGCCGATGGCGTGCTGACACGCATGGAAGAAACCCAAGCCACCGAAGCCCTGCTGAAAAGCCAAACTGAACTGATCCAGGCGCAAATTGAGTTCAATGCCACCAACCAGAGCAATGACCAGCAGCGTGCCGCCCAGGAACTGGAATTGACCAGCCTGCTGAGTCGCGCCAGTCAGCTGAGCATTAACGCACCCGCCCAAGGCACCCTTGTGGATCTTGCGGTCAAGCCTGGTCAGGCCGTCACCGTCGGTGAATCGCTCGGACGCATCCGCACCCACGCCCTGCCAAGCGTGCGTATTTATCTACGACCGGAAGATGCCAGGCTGGCCATTGTCGGCGACAAGATGAATATTCGCCTCCCCAGTGGCCGTGAAATGACCGCAACCATTGATGCTACCCCCCAGGAAGCGGTGAAAATGCCCAATGAGATCCGAGAGGCCTTCAGTTCCAGCCCCATGGGCGTGGTGGTCAACGCCAAACTTGACACCCCGGTGGAATCGAGTGAATTCATCGACCAGTTACCGATCTCGGCCAGCTTCCCACTGACCACCCAGTACTGGAAACACACCATCGGCCTCTAGCCGCCACCCAAGTCCCGCAACACAGAAAAAGACCCGGCTTCCGGGTTTTTTTGTGTACAAAAACCGCGCCTTGGTTTGCGTTTGTCTCCCCCTCTACAATGAGCTATTGATGATTCAGGATGGCAAGCGATGAACTCCGGTTTAAGTCAGGCGACGGGCACACAAACAATCGCCGAAACATTGGCGTTTACTTTCGAAAATACTTACATCGAAGAACATATTGCCACCACGTCCGCTGGCGATATATTTGGCCCTGTCGAGGAATTAAGCAGTGGCCAGCGCCAAGCTGACATGCAACAAGCCCTGCGAAATTACCTGAAAAAAGGCTATCGCCTTGATGACATTGTCAGGGACGTGCAACAAAGCAGTCCAACCCCGGATGCGGCTAAATGCATTCCGCGCTGTTTAGCATTGGCATTGACTGCGCCTTGCCCGGACTATCACCTTTTTTATGAATTCATGGAGACGGAGCCGGAGTATCGGTTTTCTGTCAGGACGTCGATCGGGAATATTCATGAGCACAAGCCTGTTGATGTATTGACGCTGTATAAAATGGCAGGGCTAAAAGACACGACGGATTTTTGCACGCTATTCAATATCCACGCTGAAGAACTGGCCTTGGCCATCGTGTTAGCAGATGACCTGGAGGCAGCGCAGCTACTGACGCATGAGATCTGGGAGGCTAAATGGATGATCGATCACCTCACCAATGCGATCTGTCGGCTGCCGTTCAATCCGTTAAGTCGCATTGGTGGTTGGCGCTATCCCGAAGGGCGAGTCCCAGACTCCGAACTGTCGTTGCGGTATGCCAATCAAACAGGCATGTTCAGGGATCCAGAAGACTACGCCATGTATTCAGCCAGCCAACCACTGGCCTATGGGCCAGGCGTACGCCTACAAATGCGCTTCATTGCCGGCGTGGAGCATGGCTTGCGAATGCTTCCGGGATTGGATGATTTTCTGTCCAAAAACAGGGACGAATGCGCGAACTTGCTGTTCAATCGCATTAAAAGCAACAACCGGGCGTTGAGCCCTGAGCTGCTCAAGCTGGCCATCGAGATGACAACAAGACTGGTCAATATCGGCATGGACAAAGCTGACCTGCTGTTCACGCACACCCTTGAAAGGCCTCGCGCCTGGTTCGATGAATACCAACGTGGCGGTTTCAATCACTTGCCTAGGGTGTCACGGTGTGAAGCCCTGGTGGACAGCATGATCAAGGTCAATAAGACGCGCCATAACACGCCGACAACCTACGGCATTTTCAATATTCTGTTGGGCCTTGAGTCGATGGAAGACCTGATCAACGCTTGTGACACGGACGAGAAACGCCGCGCCGTGCATGACATCCTCCCCGACTATCGCCTGGTCGAATCCATGACACCCAATGGCCGTGAAGACCTGCTTCATTCCGACCTTGGCCTGTAAAGCGGATACCAACATGACTGATTACCCGACCTACCTGAACAACATCATTTTTTCGGATGAAGACTACCCTGGAATTTGCTCCGGCAAATACTCGGATGAGGCCATTGGTTTTTTTACTGAAATGGCACGAATTACGCCGCATCCGGGCAAGTTGCACAATGACCTGATCAGGCATTTCGAGAAATTCCCAGGGCGTGAGCAGATCCTCTCGGAACCCAGTCGCATGCTGGCGTTGACCCTCGCACTGATCGCGGCCAAAGACATCAGCCTCATCGGCGACTACGCCCACCATAACGATCAGTCCGCACCTTTCGCTCTAGCCGGCGAGTGGATGAAGACCATTTTCAATTACATGGATGACATCGACATCGTCGAGCAGTACAAAAACAAGGGAAACATGAGTCTTAGGGCCTTCCTAAACCTCTTCAAAATTGAAGAGCAGGATCTCTCCCTGAAGATTGTCCTGGATGACGATCTGGAAACGTTCAAACAACTGTCGCAAGAACTGAGAAGGGCGAAACCCAGCACGCTGGACAAAGCCATGGCCAGGGTGGCTTTCAACCCTTTTTCGGCGATTCGAAATGAATACTGGCCCGAACACAAAATGTCCATGAGTGAAATGCTGGAGCGCTATAAGCACCAGTGCCAGTATTTTAGCAAGTCAGGGTATGAAGAACCCCTTGATTCAAGGAGCGTGGCTACCTTGAGACCCGTGGAAGGCGTCATTGTCGACAGCTTCAACAGCCCTGATCACAAACTCAAATTTTTGCCGTTGTACCGGGAGCTTCTTGAGAACCTTAGCCATGAATGCATTGCCAGCCTCTCTGTGAACCTTAAAGGGAAAGTTGACAGCATCAACAGCCAGGACACGGAGCTGGTGCAGGGTCTGATCGGTGACTTGTTAGCGGCGGGTGTGCGACCAGAACGCCTATTTTATCGCGGGGTTTGGAGTCGCACCGAAGCTGAATTGTTCGACCTTACTGTGGGCAATGCAGAGCGAAGCAAAACCGCGTACCGCGAAAATCTCCTGGATGAGCTGGCTAAGTGCTTCTCGGGGAATGGGTTTGGACTTACCATTCGGCCAACAGCGAGCATCAAATTGCTGCTGGCACAGCTGTACGCAAATGAGCCAGTCGAAGAAATCGAAAAGCTGTTGAACACCGATATTCGGTTGCGCGTGGCCTACGACATGACAGGCGACAAGCAGTATCTAAATCGCATGGTTTCCGGCCTGGATGATGTGTTAGCCAGCGATCTCGGCTTTTAAACCTAGCCTCCATATTGAATAGGTTAGCAATGAAATTTTCACAGGAACTTTACTCATGGGCCCACGAGCAAACAAGTCCTGGGGTGATAGATGAATCTTTGGCCGAGCAAGCACAACTATCGCTTTCTTGAAGCCATGACGCCGTCTGGCCAGGAACAGCAGCTTGATCAGGATTTAGGGATGTAGATGAAAAAACGGCACCACCCTAAGGTCGATGCCGTTTGTTTAACTGGAATGATTACTTCACGTCGATCGAAACCAACACCACAGACACCACCCTTTTACCCTTGACAGTTTCAGGCTTGGTCGGGCCGCTGATCACCACCAGATCCGAATCGGAGGCCACTACCGACTCCTGAATAGAACGCACTTCTTCACTGATGTGTTGTTTGTCAGGGGTCGGATGGCTAGTCACACTGGTCGAAAAAACAACCTTCATGTCCAAGAACACGTTGTGGTCATCGATCACCATGGGCAGGACATCCAAATAGGCAGACTGTGTCACCGTTCCCGCTATCAACACGCCACCCAATTGGAATTGCTCAAGGTAGCCAAGCTGATCTTTCGTGCCAAGTGGGGCGCGCATGCCATCCAGGGTGACTAAGACGGCGGAGGCTCTGTAACTCATTTTGCCCTGCTTGCTCAGCCATTCGAGAACCCCCTGGGACTTCTTGGCGATGACCACAGTATGTGCCTGGCTGTTGGTGCCTTGGCGCCAAGCTTGCACGGGCGACTTGGGAGATTTCATCGTGACGCCGGCAGCACCTGGGGACAATCCCCAGTCAAGCTCTTGCACACCCTGGTCAAGCTCCACGTCATAGACAACAATGTTCGTCGTGACCTGTTTTTCTGAGCGCATACCATCAAAAAAAGGCGCTACCGCTTTGTAGCCTGTTGGGCCCGGCGCCACGGCGGGCACCAGGGTCTCGACGGGAATCATCTGCTGGCTCTGACAACCAGCCAGCAAAATCAGTGCAGCGATACACGAAAGGCTCTTCATCAAACGCATGGTTCTCTACCTACAGATGTGCAGTGGGCGGGGGCTGTCCAGTGAAGCTCGCTGGACGGTGCGACAGGGTATTCGATTTCAATGTTTATTGGCAACACTGTGCAACCGCCAAAAGACCCTTTCAGGGCGCAAGACACCCGAGGAAATTGACAGATTGGCAATTTAATATATATTCGTAGTTATTGATAAAGGAGCCCCCCATGTCCAAGCACGAACGCCTCGCCGAAGCACTGAACCTCTGGGTCTCCATCACTGGATTTGACGACAAACGCCAGAGCTTCAACACCGGCAACTGGGAAATCAAGCAGATGAGCGAAGTCATCCGCGAGGCGCTGGAGTTGGACACTACCAACATCACTGGTTTCCTGATGCTCGGCTACTTCACCGACCAGTTCATGCAGAATACCAGCTTCACCATTCCCGAGCTGATTCATGAAGCCCCTCGGGTCGAAGACTTCCTTGCGCGCAGCCAACGCCTGCTGGCCATCCTGAAAGATAAGGAGATGCTCGAAGAGCTCGCTCACTTCCAGTTGGTCACCCGCCAGGCCGTGCGGCATTACAAGGCCGACACTGAGGAGGTCATGGCGCTGATTGAAAACAGCTACGACATAGCCTTTTTACGCCGCGATGCCCTAAAGTCGATGCAGAACCTGCGTGTTGACCACTTTCTTGAGGGTGAGGTCATGGACGAGTCCGTGCAACCCGCTTACCACCGTGAAGTCTACCAGTTCTGGAACATCAACTCGCTGTTGCGGGCGGTGTGCAGTTCGCCATCCGGTGTTTCCCTTAATCTGGTGCGCACCCCCGACAACTACCAATCCTACTTTGTCTTCGCGATTCGCAACGGCGGACATGTCATTACCCTCTCGGACGTACCCAAGCATGCGCACCCGTTGGCGCAGTACTTTTCACGCAGACCGGAGAAGGATTTCAGTCGGCGCATGAACCAAAACTGGTTTCCTTACCACTTGATGGACATCAAGTACGACGAGGACATGACCAACCTGTGGTTTGCCCAACAAGAGAGCAATGGCCTTGTTCCCCTGAATCAGCAGGCCTTCCCGCTCTCAGCCCTGAGTGAACTGAAGGGGCCTGAGGTGATCTGGATCACCTTGATGTTTGAATTGATCGTAGAGCGCTTCTGGCGTCAGCCTGTGGCTCCCAAGCAGCTGTCCTATACCGGTGAGATGATCCGGGTCGAAAATGCCCTGATCGAGACAGCCACTGCTGCTGGTCTGCCCGTAGTGCAGTACCAAGGGTTAAGCATGAAAGAACTGACCGTGGATGAAGTCATTAACGTTAGTGAGAAACATCAGGCAGCCCTGGGCGCCAAGGGTGGCAATCATAACGACTGGATGGTCAACCGCTACCGGCACAAGGTTAACCAGGAAACGATGAACCTGATGGCCACTGGTGCTGTAACGGCCTTTATCTCCAGTGGTAATGAGGATGGGCCCACATCGATCTCTCATGAAGATAACCGTCGTCACAACCAGTCAATCATGGATAGAACGCAGCGCTACGAAATCCATCACCTGGACACTGCCTCCTTTGGCACGCAGGAACAGCTGGTCGCCGACCGCCTGTTTATCTCACGCCACAACCTGGCTCAAGAGGTTGAGCGGCACGCGCAAAACGAGTTTGATGCGACCAAGGACGAAATCATTGCCTGGTACACATCGCGCCTCGAACAAAACATTGAGCGCCTGTATGACCTGGCCAGCCAAGACCGGGCGTGGCGCCTGTTTACGGGCGACCGCACCAACAAGGCTTTCACCAGTAGCACCTCCAGGAATGAGGGGCCGTTGCGTTACGAGCTGGCGCGTCTGTTAGAGCACGAGACCATTAAGCGGCAGCACCTGCACTTCAATGCGGATGTGCGGCTTAGCCAGGGCTGGAACCATACGAAGTCCAAGCCGTATTGCCACATGAACGGTGCAACCTCGAACTACACCCTGCACATCAACCCACAGTGCAAGGAAGACCTGGCTTTCTTGACCAACACGCCGGTAGATCAATTGCCTGAGGTGTTACAGCACTGGCACGTGGAGACCCGGTCACACGGCAATCACAATCTGCAACGAATCGATCCATTGTCGTGGGCGTTGCACAACCCCTGGGAAAAGAACGACATGTTCTCGATTGTGCTTAGCCTGTCGACCAGCGCGGTAAACTCGATTCGCAAGCAACGCCAACTGCCAGAGGGATTCTTCCCTGACAGCGGCTATGTTTCACCGCGCTTTTTCCCAGGATTGGAGTTAGACCCACAAGAAGATTGAGTGCAAGCGTCCTGGCGTCAGCAGGAAAGATCATCCAGGGTCTTTCCCGCGCCGCTGGAAATCATTTTATGCGACTTGCGAATCAAATCCGCTTCTGGGTGGCAGCCGATCATGAAATCGATCATTTCATCTGCGTTTCTACCTTGGTAAAAACGAACCATTTTCTCATTGAACTCATGAGCCTTTGCTGCGGGAACACTGATTGCATCCATTCCTGCAGACATCAGAACGCCATTCATCATGAGTCGCGATGTTCGCTTGTTCCCGTCAAAGAAAAATTGCTGAAGCGCGCCAAACAGAAAGAACTTCACACCGAGATCAAACTCGCTTTTTGCGGTACGCGTCAAATACTCCACGCCCTGAAAAAATACCTCATTGAGTCGAGGCGCCCTGTCTTCTGTGGGGAGTGGTTTATGAACGCCGAGCGCACCAAGACCAACGTCGGGTGAGTAGTTTTTCTCCTCACCCTCCCCTCTGAACAGCCCCCACTCCAAGGCCTCTTCACTGGCAACAAGCGACTGAAGCGCACAAAAAACTTCTTTCGTCAGCGAAAACTGACCACTCCTTACGAGTGTCATAAGGCGCTTGAAGCTTTTTACCAAATTCACGACCTGTTCGTGGTCAGTGATTTTGTGCCCACCCACAGTGATGCCCTCCATTAGCGTTTTTACTTCTGGAAATGTAAAGGGATTACCCTCCAGGTAGCTGGCGTCCCACACAAACTCTGGTAGCATTTTTTGAATACGAAACAGAGCTCTTTTGACACCATCAACAGGCACTATTTCCGGAATTTCATTGTTATGCCAAGTAAAACCGAGATTTTGCTGCATAGCACTGACGCTCGCAGGTTGATGTTTACCTTAAATTCATCATATCAGGCCCATCATCAACGAAGCATCAGAGAACCCAGGGGAGCAATCCACAGGGTTCTGACTGAGCCTGAATTGGCTTTTAGAGCGAGTTACAGCGACACGGCAACCGTAATGATCAAACACAGAATGATGCAGTCCAGCAGGCTGTACAGCCGCTTGCGTTCGATCGCCTGGGCATAGAGGTAACCCGCCAACACCAGGCCGCTGTTACGCACGATGGTGTAGTTCTCCGCTGGAATCTGCGTGATGATCGCCAAGACCAACCCCATGGTGATGCAGTGGCACACCATCAACTGGAGCATCACACTCGGTGTAAAGGTCTTCTTGTCGAACTTCTGGTATTCGCGCCGCTTGATCGAGTACAACGCGAATACCACCAGCATGACCAGCGAGCTCGCGGCCTGAAAGGAGGCGGCGTCGTATTGCTGAATCAGCTTGCCCTGCATCATCAGCACAATCGAGCCCAGGACGCAGTTGCCAAACAACAAGCCGGGGCGCACACACTCGCGGCTCTTGACCTTGCGCACGTAGAACAGAGCCAGCAGGGCAAAGATCAGCCCACTCATGATGCAGCGGTCTAACCAGGTGCGATCATGCGCTTCGACGGTGTTGCTCAAGGCAAAGAACCAGACCACCAACACCGAGGTGAAGGGCACAAGGCCGTCAACCACAAAGTTGGAGAAATTGAACACGGCGAGGTTTTTTTCGTTGAGCTTACGCGCCTTGATCTGGGTCTTAACAAAAAGTAACAAACCCGCCTGGGTAACCCAGAAACGGTAATCCACCAAAAAGGGAAGTGATATAGGGTCATCCCTTAGTGCCATGTAAACGGCAAGCATACAAAACCCGGCAAAGCTCAAACTCGCCGAGGTGAGGTAACGGGTGCCGTACTGGGTAACTTGAAGCTTTTGAAGGTGAATCGTCAACAACAAAAGTAAAGGGAATAATAGGTAGATCATCCTGGAGCCACACATGTTTCCGGCGACGACATCCGTTCGTTGTGAAGTACGCGGGCTGCCGGAAGAAAAATAGAAAACCAATGATGAAGTATACAACCATTATTCAAAATATTGGGAGTACTACCGTACAAGAACTCATGACAAACAGGTAAAAATAATCTGACTGTTTGTTGAATTTTGCCCACAAAAAAGCCCGCCTGGTGGCGGGCTCTTCTCAAACAAGGATCACAGGTCTTTCATGATCACATGTTCACCCCATGCCTTGGTTGGTGCATTTTGCCCAGGAGTGGTGATCCAGAGCGTCTGGTGACGTGGCAGGTTCTTCGGTGGAGCTGCTGGCACGGTAATGCCGCCGTCGGTGAACACGATGATCGGGGCACCAAACAACGGATCCTTGTCCTTCATCTCCTTCCAAATCAGCTCAAAGCCTTCGGTGAAGTCCGAGCCACCTTTACCGACCACATCAAAACGTCTCTTGTCGATGGACTTGAGCGCTTCCTGAGTCGTCATCACCTGGGTTACCCCGGCGTCACATTGAACCACCAACACTTCCATTCCTTTGGATCGAGCCAGATTTTTCACCAGCCCCATCGCCATGCGCAGGTTGTCCACGTCCTCATCACTACCGAACATCGAGCCGGAGGTGTCCATCAGGATGTACACCCGCGATGTGTTCTTCTTTTTGCCCGGCAGCAGTGGTGTGTTCTCGCCAAACGAGTTGCGCTTGTTCCGGCGTTTGAACGTGCTCTGATCAGGGCGACCGTAGTTACCGATCGTTTTTTTGATCTTTTCCGTGAAGCGCAGCGGCGGGTTCAAGATGCCCTGGATTTCCGATTTTGCCCAATTGGGCATGCTGCCCCAACCGTTACCGCCATTCATCAGGTCTTCCCTGACGGCTTGCTGCAGCATCTGACGCTTACGCTCCTTGGTTTTTTGCTTGTCCTCGCTTTTGAACGGGTTGCCCTGGATGTCGGAGCAGTCGATGTTAATGTCGCCCTGCATGCCACCCACGCCCATTTCCTCCGCGAGCTCCTTCATGGCGCGATCCCACGCACCATTAGCCATCATGTCTTGACCTGACGCCATATCGCCATCGAGGCCGCTGCCGTTGGGCTTGCCGCGCAGTGCATTTTCCAGATCCTTCTGCAGGTTTTCCAGTGCATCCGCTACGTTGGACTTGGCCTTGCCTTCGGACATGGACTGACCTTGATCCGGCGCGCCGGCACCCGGCTGACCGCCCTGGCCTTGACCTGGCTCGCTGCCCTGGCCTTGACCTGGCTCGCTGCCCTGGCCTTGACCTGGCTGACTGCCCTGACCTTGACCTGGCTGACTGCCCTGGCCTTGACCTGGCTCGCTGCCCTGGCCTTGACCTGGCTCGCTGCCCTGGCCTTGACCTTGCTGACTGCCCCGACCTTGACCTGGCTGACTGCCCTGGCCTTGACCTGGCTGACCGCCCTGGCCTCGCCCCTGACCTGGCTGACCTTGACCGTCGCCCTGGCCTTGACCTGGCTCGCTGCCCTGGCCTTGACCTGGCTGACCTTGACCGTCGCCCTGACCTTGACCTGGCTCGCTGCCCTGACCCTGACCCTGACCTGGCTGGCCTTGACCTGGCTGACCTTGACCTGGCTGACCTTGACCTGGCTGACCTTGACCTGGCTGACCCGCACCTTCAGCCGGCTCACCGGACTCATCACCAGGTTGACCAGGCTGTGACTGGCCTTCTTGCGTTTTGTCGGACTGCTCCCCTGGCTCTTCGTAGCCTTCTTCACGAGCCTTGGTCACGTCCTTGATGTAGTCGTCGGCAACCTGATCCATTTTGTCGCTCATGGCGTCAAGGTTTTGCTTTTGCGGCACGGATTCTGGCTTGCCATCAACCTTGTCGGAGATGCGCTCCTTTTCCTTCTCGATGTAGTCCTGGAAGGATTCAAGCATCTCCTTGTTGAGTTTTTCGTTCGCTTCGTCAAACGGGTTGTTCTGCTCAGGAGCCGGCCCTTGATCCGCCTGTGCATCCTCAGGGTTACCCTGATCGCCCTCAGGGGGTTGCTGATTCTCCGACTGCTGAGGTTTGTCAGGCTGAGGGGTGTGCGTGTGGGAACTCGACTCCAGCGGCTTGTTTTCAAAGCTGCCGGCACCTTTGTTGTTGCTTGGGTCGGCGTCACGCTCAAAGGGGTTGTTGTTCGCACGATCAACATCTTCTGTCGGCGCGCTGAAATCGAAACCCTGATGGCTTTGGATCAGATCGCGGAAGTCGCTGCGCTCAACGTCCAGGTCTTTAATACGACCCAACTCTTTCTTGATGCGGTCTTTCTTCTGGGTGACCACATCCAGGCCATCGATAACGGACTTGCGCAATTCACGGTTGATTTTATCGTCACGGCTCTTCTGAGCAGAGGTTCCAGTGCTTTGCAGTTGATTCAGGATTTTTTCACGGATCTGCTTGGTTCTTTCGCGAACGCCTTCATCCAGAATGATGTAGATTTCTTCGCCTGAAGCGCCTGAGTACTTCTTGTCATACAGGCCGCCCTTGGGCAATTCGATCTTGATGGTGGTCGACTCGGCTTTCTGGCGCTTGATGTGCAGCGTACCCAGGCCGGTGATGATGATGTCATTGATCGCAAAGTCATGCGCCCAGTTAGCGATTTCCGGGTCTTTCCCGTCGAAACGCTCCCAGTAATCCAGCGCCACGTGCAAGGCTTCGTGCACCAGTACGGCAATAAGTTCGCCGACTTTCAGGCCCTTCATGAATTTTTCGTTGTAAACGACCACACCACGTTGTGACACACCGATGGTGGAAATGCTGTTCGTCGGCCCAGCGATCCACATCTCGGTGGCCAGGATCCCGAAGAACGGGTTGTGGTTGCGAAGCTCAAGCAACACCACGCGCATGTAGTCGAGGAAATCCTTGTCGAATTCCTCAACCATTGCGGGCTTGATGCTGCGGTCATTATCACTCATGAAGGAGTACTCTAATTTTCAACTGACATAGTTAATTCTGACATGTGCATTCGATTTGGTACTACTTCTTTTTCATATAAATTGGGCTTTAATAAGGGTGTTGTCCGACATCAACCTAACAAAGAGGCGAGAGGGGCTGGGCGTTGCTTTGATCCTGTCCCAACGCCTCGATTTGTCAGCTACTTTGTCCGACACCAGCCCATGATTCTGGTGATTGTTGAGCGGTATTTGCGCTTGGCTTTTTCACTTGCTCAGCCCTTCACGCTTTGGCTCTAACGCTTGTTGTCGCTGCCACTTCGCCATCCCCCACACCCCCCAAACACACTGTTTCGACTTGCTTGCCCCACCAACAACTACAATGATTTACAATCAAACTTTATAACAAATATTTTTCTAATAACAAAAAACCCTCCGAAGAGGGTTTTATAATCAGCCGTGTATCAGGCGCCGATTTTGCTCATTGCTTTGATGTCTTCGATGACTTTACCGAACTGAGCATCTTTCATGACCGGATCGTTAACGTCTTTCAGGTTGTAGCAGTAAGCGGCGATGATCGCGCCCATTGGGTCTTTTTGAGCATCACTGCGACCGGCGTTGGATTCCATCAACTTGCTCATGACTTCACGCAAGACAAAAGCGCCCATTTCGCGACGGCCTGTCATCAGCCTGGCGGTGGCGTAGCAGAAGTTCTTGACCAGCTCGGACTTGGCTGCCCTGGCTGGTTCGCCCTGCATCTTGCCAGCGAATTTTTCGTTGATCTTTTCGTTCATGCGAACGACGGTGCGACGCAGCGAGGTGGCCACAGCAAACACACAGCCGATCTTGTTGCGTTGCTCTGGGGTGAGCTTCATCCACTCGTCCGGGTTCTTCAGCAGCTCTTCCGAGGAAGGGTATTCCAGCATCAGGTCGGTGAAGATTTTGTATGCAGCACCGGCCTGCTTGCCGCACATGGAGGTGGCAAAGCTTGCCACGCTTGGCCACAGCATGCTTGGAACGTAGTTCTTGATGCCGTTGCACTTGTGCATTTCCAGGCCCAGCGAAGTCCAGTCGCGTGGCGACGGGGTCTTGCCGTTGGCGTCAGAGTACTGCGAGTCGTCGGCACTTGGGGCAAAGAAGCCTTCGTTTTCTTTCAGGAAACCGATGACGGTCGTGTCCAGTTCTTTGTTGCAGTCGTATTCAAGCCAGGCGGTGAAGTCTGGCTCGTATTCGACAAACATGCTTCGACCCAGCAGCGCCTTGTTCCACTCAACTGCCGAGCAACCGTCTTCAATGCCGTTACCGGTCATGGCGATGAGGACGTTCGGGCCCAGTTGGAAGTCGCCGATGCGACCGAATTGCACGAGCTCCAGGAGGCCCGATTGCAGGCGAGGGTCAGCCAGGGTCACGTCATCGAGCAGCAATACACCGTAGCCGTTGCCGATGTTTTCTTTGAGCAGCGGGATCAGCTGAGCTTCGATCAGGGGCTGAGCGATGGTGAAGAAGTGCGACGTCTCGACGCCATGCTCATCTTTGACGCTCTGTCTGTCAGGCACCGGGTACACACCAAAGTCTTCAGCTGTACGCGAAGCCATTGGGATGCGAACGAAGATTTCGCCTTCACTTACCATGCCCATCAGGCAGGCCGTTTTGCCGATACCGGCACGACCGCTGAGGATCAGTCCACGCATCAGGCCATTTTCTTGGCGAGGAATTACATTGAGTTTGGTGGTAGTCATTTGTGCTGCTAGCCTCTGAGTTTGACCTTGCTACGGGACTGCTCGGAATCTTAGCACACACGCTTGTGCGCTGTAGACACTGGCCTTCCCGACTTGATAATTCCACATTAGCAACGGAGTTTATCTGAATGCATCCGTTTTTTGTCAATTTACGTGAAAAAATATAGACGACCTCGTTAATATATTGCCAATATGGCTACACTAACCTTGACGCAGGAAGCATTCCTCCTTATATTGATGGTCAGAGTGAGGGCTAACCAAATGACTGGAATTTATACTCTTGATCAGGTTCTAGGACAGAGCGGCGTTTCCTTTGAAATGCTACCCAAGGGTCTTCCACGACCTCCGCATGACCACCCTGTCAGTCCCTATGTTGTGAAACTCAAAGGGGGCCTTGCACAGATTCTGCTGTCGCAGTACTCCTACCTGATCCCGGATGACCTGCCCGAGGGCTTTGACGGCTTTGAGCTGTATGGCAAAGACGTGATCAAAGCCTTGTGCGATCGGGGCGGCTTGGAGTGCATGACGCTGCTGGACAACAACATCAAGCTGTTTGTTGATGTGAAGCTGCTGGAACGCGAGCACATGGTGCTGCCAACCGGGAAAAGCGGTCAGTACTTGACCATGTTGACTCAGGATTTCGTCAACTACTTTGCCACCTGTGTTGTGCCAACTACTTTCACCAGCATTCAGGCACCCCACGAAGAAACCTTTGATGTGGGTCGTTACAACCAAAAACGCATCGAACAACTTAACCTGGAAGACAAGAAAATCCCTCCGTTTCCAGAAACAGCCCGGCGCATTATCGAGTTGTTTCAAAAAGAATCGGAATTCCCAGTGCATGAACTGGTTGACATCCTGGAGCAGGATGCCCCGATCAGCGCTCAGGTTATTTCGTGGGCCAATGCAGCAGCGAATGGCACTCAGCAGTCGCCGATCTATTCAGTGCAAGGGGCTATCAACCGCCTGGGCACCAACAAGGCACTGCAATATGCGATGCAATCCTCGGTTTCCAACTCTTTTCGTGTGCGCAAAGAGCTGGCGCCGATGGTCGAAGACGCCTGCTTTACCTCGTTGCTGTCGGCCTATGGTGCTGGTCTGACCCACCGCTTGGAGGGTGGTATGTCACCCCAATCGGCGTACCTGGTGGGTTTGATGCACAACCTGGGTGAAATGCTGTTGATGCATTTCATGTCCGATCACGCTGTACGCTTCATGAAGCTGGCAGAGCTTAACCCGCACATTTCCCGCGAATCGATGTCTCGCGAGATCTTCCGGATCAGCTTTGCCTCGGCCACTCACCTGGTCATGAAAGAATGGGGCATGCCTGACAACATGGTTGAGTCGTGCACCGCGCTGTCGACTTACCAGGATGCCGGCACCAATCAGCTGGCCAATGACGTGCGAATCTGGCAGGTGTCGGTGGGCGACAGAGGGCTCACCCCGATCTCCTTTGTGCCGCATGGGTGGCGTGAGATTGATCGGTTCCCGGTTCCAGAGTCGGTCATTGATAAGCACACTCAGCAGATCAAGGACTTCAGAACCCAGGCCAACAGCATCTCTCGCCGATCCGTCTGATCGACACTCTCAAAAAGCCAGAGCCTTAAAAGCTCTGGTTTTTTTGGTCTCAAAGACCAGGCAGCCGCGCTTCGCGCCGAACGACAGATCAAGATCTACGGCCAGCCGCGCTTCGCGCCGAAGGCTTTGGTTGATACCGTATTTCTGCCACAACACCGCACGAAATTGACTGACATACGACTAGACTCGGTGCTTATCCCTTGCGATACGTATTTCACGCATGCGCCGCAGGTACGTGAATTCGTCTGCACCCTTGATCATGATGTCCAGAAATGTTCGCGTTGCGCGTTGGGCATACCCCCAGGGGTCAACCCAGGCCACCTCGAACTCCATGAAATAGGCGGGTGCGCAGCCCAGATCGTATTCGGTGATGATGCCCTCGGGGCGATAAATGACGTGATCACCCTTGCGGTTCATCAGCTCAAGCGATTGCTTGTCCTGATACACAAGGTGCACTTTCTCGATCGGAAGCTCGTGTTTTTGCGCCACGCGCCGCTTACATTGCTCCAATCGCCAGAGCTGATGGGCACGCCAATCGCAGGAGAATTCGTCGGCTTCAAAGAGTTGCTCGCGGGTTACCCTAGCTCTTAGCATCTTCATCTCCACCCACCTGATCCGTAGGTGTTGAAGTCTGTCCACAAAATGGCCATCTGTCAAACTTCAGGCTTGCATAAAAATTATCCTCGTTCTATTTTAGCGTATATTGATGAGGTATTTCCCATGCAAGCCAACACGCATTTCAAAGAACGCTCCCTGGGTGAAGCTGAGCTCGCGTTCGAACAGAACCTTCGCTACAAATTGCATCAATTCCTTCAAAATGAATGTGTTATGACCCCACAGGGCATTGAACGGGTGATGGATTCACTGCGGGAGGTGTATATCACGGGTGTGCATGCAATCGCCATCGAGTTCACCATGCAGATCCCTCCCGATTCCAAATACGCGCCGTTCACCAACGTCATTCAGGGGTATTGCACTGAACACTCCCAAGCCATGGGCAGTGTCATGATCAATGCCTTCAGTTCCGTTGCGTACAACCTGCTGTGCGCCACTGCTCGACTGTTGGCGAGACAAGATGACCGTGAGCATAAGCGGCGCGCCAATTGACGCTTAGGCCAGCAAGCTGGAAGTGACGATGCCCTGCCCTGCGCACCACCCCTGCGGGCCAGGTTCATTTTAAATGCCCAGGTCACCCCCACTCAGAAACAAAAAAGGGCCCTCTCGGGCCCCTTTTATTGCCTGGGTGATCAGGCCACCTGATGAGCCTCGCCGGACTCATCATTGTCAGCGCGCTGACCGCCATCGACGTCGAGGCTGGTTTGGCCCGCTGCCTCTGCCTCGGCGTCAGCCTGGGCCTGCAACATTTTTGCCTCTTCGACCTTGAACTGCTCGGCTTTTTCACTCAGCTCACGCATCATGTCTCCCAGCACTGCTCGGGTGTCTTCCGACAGGGCTGAAAAGCCAGGGTCAGCCTGCACTTTCTTGACCATGTCGAACAGCGGCTGGGCTTCTTTCACCAACAGCTTGGCCAATTTCTGGCCCGGCATGTGTTTTTTCAGGATCTTTTTCGAGCCCGACGCCTCAGAGACGGCAGCCGCATGGGTCAGCACCTCAACCGCTTTGTTGCCATGTTCGCGCATCAGGTCATAAGCTTCGGTCACCGACAGCTGACCATTGACCACCCGATCTGCGATTTCCTTCGGTGCCGCCGCGACCATTTGCAGTTTCGGTAGGTAAGACGCTGATACCAGCCCCTTCATGCCTTCCAGGATCTGTTTGTCGGTCTGCTCATACACGTGTTGCAGGCGTTTGACCAGGATCGCCAGTTCGTAAGGTCGGAATTCAACCCCGCTGTTGCCCTGGGCCAGGCCGTACTGCAGATCGAGCGCGCTGGTGCCGTTTTTCTTGGTCACCATCGGTGCGCGGTATTCTTTGGCCAGCTCCGGATCCATTTCCGAAAGGAGCAACAGGCCGGCATCACGGCGGCGACCACCTTCAACGACCACGATCAGGTCTTCACCGTTCTCTTTGATCGCGTAACCCGCCAGAGGCTTGTCCGGGAACCAGCCGTGCTGTTTCATCGAGTCCGCCAGGTCACGGATGCCTTGCCAGTACAGGTCATCCTTGATGCGCGGGTTGAAGCCTTCAAGAACCTTGGTTTTGCGCAGGTCGACGCTGTACATGTCCTTTTTGGTGCCGATATCCGACATCGCGGACTTGACATTGCCAGGAATCGCTTCGAATTTCATGTCCGGGTTCAGGCCAAAGGATTTGGCCACGTCGGAGCTGAATGCATCGTGTTGAAGTTCGGTCATGATGGTGCCTCGCGTTGGATTTTAAATGCGTCTGTGCGCAGGCCTGAACATCGGCCATGGAATTTAGTATACTCGGTGTACTTTTTCTGTCAACCGCTGGCCGGCTGATTTATACGAATATTGATTCTGAATGGGTTAAACGAAGTTGACCGGAAGGTCAGTAGATCGAGGTGCAGCGAATACGCCCCGCCTCGGTGATTGCCCAGGTGTCTTGGCCCTGCCAGTCCGTACTGTCAACCTTGGCCGCGAAACCCTTTTTCACCAAGGCGCTGAGTACCCTGGGTTGCGCCTCAGCGTGCCCCTTGGTTAATTGCTTGTACACGCACAGCTGCACAATCTGGTGCGCCTGACGGGCACTCAGCGGCACCTTGGCGATCACCTCCGGGTCAGTCAGCACGCTGGCTGCTGCCCATGGGTGATCAGGTTGAAGGCTCGAACGGCGTCGGCGTATTGCTCCAGGCGCTTAACCCCGTGGCTGTTGTCAAATGCTTCATCGAAATCATACCGCGACCAAATTTCAAACCCTACGTGGCGGTAACCGTTGTCCTGGGCGCCCGGCATCGGCTCAAAGCCTGTCGTACCCAGCGTTCGGATGCGCACGGTACCCACCAGGGCTTCCCAGCGATCGGCGCTTAATTGGCGGGCTGGCGTCTCCAGGGGAGCATCCAGCTCCGGGCATTCATAGCCCATGTGCTCCAGCAACTGCCGCGCATTTTCAATGGAAATTTTCATGATTGCCTCGACAGTGAAAAGATTGGCGCGCCCGGCAGGACTCGAACCTGCGACCATCCGCTTAGAAGGCGGATGCTCTATCCAGCTGAGCTACGGGCGCGTGGTGAACCGCCTACCCCGATCTTGGCGGTTCATGCTTCTACATCCCTGATGCGGGGCGACTATTTCAAGGGTGGCTCCATGAGTCCCGGAGAATACACTTCTAAGCCTGGTCGCTATCCTACGCCCGCATCGCTTCTGTCGAGTAACGATATTCACCTACCGCCTGTGCCGGCACAATCACCTGCGCAGATGGTTCTCCGGCAAGACTTGAATGGGCCTGATCAAATGCCCAAAGCACGCGTGGTGCGAGTCTTGTGTAACGGCCCTCCCAGCGTACCTCATGATCCAAAGAAGCCTGATCAAGCGCTTCACGCACTGTTGGTGCTGACCATGAGCGTGGCGTACGACTGAGCCAGGCCACTTTTCACAGCGTCGGTAAACTCGTTGAAGCGGGCCAATATTAGAGTTACTCGTATGGCCTGTCAATGGCTGTCAGGCGCGTTTTTGGCGTCGTTGAAGGCAATGGAACACATACTCCTTGGCACGACCGCGTCGCAGGCCCAGATGAGCGCTGGAGCTCACGTCGTGGTGGCCCGCATGGGCCAGGCTAACCAACATTGCACCGAGCAACGACAGCGTACGAAAAATAGAAACCATGATAGACCCTCCTTGTGGATCAGCATCCTTGGTAATGCGAATTGCATGCCAAAAACGACCTTTCAATTTGTCAACAAATACGGCTTTTACAGCCGCTGCCACGCTCCAGTGATGAGCAGGCACAAAAAAAACACCCCTAAAAGGGGCGTCCAATGATTCGACTCAAGTGGAGCCAGAAACCTAAACCACCCCCTGGGGATTTTCGCTCCAGGTGCAGGTCATATTGACGATCACTTGACCGTCGGCCTTGGCCAGGCCCGACAAACCGAGAAGGATCATCACGTAGAACACGAAAACCAGACTGCCCTTCATGGTGTTCTCACTCTGCACTGGCGAACAACGGTGAAGGTGCGAGAATCAGTATTTCCAGACACCATGATCTTCTCCCCGATTTGCTCACCACCCACAGATTGGCAGTCTGGCGGGTTCGCCAATTCAATCCGCAGCTTAAGATCGTACTCGCCATACCCTCCTTTCGAGGCAGCCTGCATACAACCGGTAGGCGCATCTTTAATCCACCAACCCATTCCAGTGGACTCGTGCCAGGTGCAAGCTGTTTGCATCACCACAGTGTCAGCCTTGGCCACCCCGGACAATCCGGCCATCACCGCCAGAAACAGGACACTGATCCAATTCAGATTCATCGACGAAACTCACTTTTGAAGGCTTGCGCTGGCGCCATGGACGGGCTCTTGGCCCAAGGGGCAAAGGACACCAGCACAAACAGCGCCACCAGTGCGCCGACCTTGGTCATCTTCATCGACGATGATTCAGTGCTTTTCAAGATCACCATATCCGTTACTCCTGAAGTGCTTTCAGCCAGCCGGTGGCTGCGCGTTCGATTTGCCCCATGGCCTCATTTTCTGAGGCAAAGAGCCCTTGATCCTGCTTGATGCCCAGCAGCAGAAAATTGGCCTGATACTGCTTGGGCGAATCCTTGGGGGTGTGCATGGCGCGATGCACGGTGCCAAAGCGGATCTTGCCGACCTTGTAGGTTTGCACGCCATGCTGATCACCCACCCAGCCTTTACGCAAAGGCGTTTCGCCAGCGATGCCCACCGGTGGTGCAGCCGCCAACTGTGGCGATTTGCCGTTCAAATGCGCGATGGCCAGGCCTCGCAGGCGCAACACAAAGGCCATTTGATCCTGACTCAGCGCATTGAACGGACGCTTGCAATTCTGGGCATCCTGGGCGCTCATCCCGACGTCACCCGTTTCGATGTAATTCGCCCAATTGCTCAGCGCAAAGAACTCCAATTGCGAATCTTTTTCACCCGTTCTACCCACCGCAGGCATTGAATCCAACCGAGGTGCTTTGCCTGTCAAATGCGCCTGGGCCAGGTTGCGAAGGCGTAGCACCATCGTCATTTGATCATGACTCAGCGCATTGAACGGACGCTTGCTATTCTGCGCATCCTGGGCATTCAGCGTGATTTCACCGGTCTCCACGTAATTCGCCCAATAACCCAGCGCGGAGAACACCAATTCGGAATCTTTTTTGTCTTGCATGATTAACCCCTAGGGCAGATCCGCTTCTGGCACGCTGACTTCATAAGACCCAGGCGTTACACAGATCACACGGAAAAAGGCATGACAGTGTTCGCACTGATCACTGACCGCCGAAGCCATGCCGACACGCCCTTCCACCACAAAATCCTCAACCGGATCGTGCGGGGCCTTGCAGTGCGGGCAGATCAGCTGCTGACCGGCGACGAGCTGTAAAGGGGTGCTGTTCATGAGCGGTGTACTCGCGTTGGTTGATTCAGCCTGTGATCGGCTTTTATTCCCCCAATAAGAAAGGGGCATATCAATGATATACCCCTATATTGACTGCCGCAATGTGAAATTTGCCAAATTGGCAATTTAACATCAAATCATCCGTCAGAACCGCGAATGCTTCGAGATTTGGCAGGCTTCACATTCCGGATTATCCAATGAGCAGGCCTTTGGCACTTCTGCGGCCTCGCTCGACAGGGCAAAGTCTTCACCCTGATCTTCAGCCTGATTTTCCCAGCCGAATGCCGGTTTTGCTTGTTCTTGACTCATGATGCAGCTCTCCTGTGGTGAATGAATGGCTTCAGTGGCGCCATGTACCGAGACTTTTATTGTAGCGAGTTGCAGCAAAGCGACACCAGCACCATTCATAGAATAATCGAACGTTGGCGTACGCGCTCAAGGGCACTCACTCCAGATTAAGCCTACGTCTGGCTGACGCTCTACGCCCCTTGAGCCATAGAACCCCGGCCAGGAACGCGTACACCAGCCTGATCAGCCACCATGGCCTGGAGTGAACAGGCTTGGGGCTCTGACTAAGCATGACCCTGGCGCATCCGGACACTGCGCTTTACGGCGAAGGCCGTGGCAACAGCGAAGTACAACGCGACCACCAGGGCGAGAAGAAACCCGCAATAAGCTTCAATTTCATAGCCGATCACACCGATCAGCTCGAAGGCCAACAGGGCGGCATCAGCAGCGCCCGCGCACACCAACAGGTAAAGCACGCTCCAGAGCCCCTCCCCCACCCATAGCGGTGACTGAAGGCCCTCTGGGGCGTGTTCAAGGATTGAATTCGGACGCGGTTGCGCCAAGTGGGTGGTCGACATGGCTGTACCTTCCTGATTGTGTGGCAGAACCCGATCCGCCACACCCGGTTAAGTATTGGTGTGCGGCATTTTCACAGGATCCGCCTCTCGGCGTCCTTCTGGTAGGCCGGCAAAACAGAAAAGCAACATGGCGAACCCCAGGAGGTTGGGCAACAGCACCTGGATGTCCCCGGAATTGACATGGGCGACGAGGTCGGACAGCAGCAGGCTAATGCCTACGACTGCACCGATCACGATAAAGATCTGACCGACCCATCGCGCCATGCGGCTCTCCGAGGGTTTAGCGCAATAACGCTTCATGGCAAACCCCTCAGTAGTTCATGGGGTTGAGTATACTCAGTGTACTTATCCTGTCAATTTAAAAAGCCTGGAACGAAAAAGCCACCCCGAGGGGTGGCCATGGTGGTCGAAGTTCAGACGAACAACTGACAATCAACAAAAACCCCGCCGAGGCGGGGTTTTGTGGGGAGACTGTGAGCTTACTCGGCTTTGACCAACCAGCCTTCGACCATGTCAGCACCCCACTTCGCTTTCCACTCTTTGAGCTCGCGATGGTTGCCGCCCTTGGTTTCAACGGTTTCACCAGTGTGAGGGTTGTTGTAGCGCTTCAACACGCGAGCGCGGCGCGGGGTGCGGCCTTCGCCTTTGACCTCTTTGCCACCTTTACTGGCTTTTTCCAGTTGCGGGGCAATGGCCAGGGCGATGTCGAGAAGCGAAAGATTCTTTTCAGCGGCGGTGCTTTTGATCAGATCGATCAGCTCCATCTCTGAAGTGGCAGCTTCCTTGATCTGCGCCATGCGAGCCTGCAGGGCCTCAAGGTCTTTCTGCATTTGGTTAAACTGGGCAACTTTGCTCATCGTGTAACTCCAATATCTGCGCAGGTGATTTAGTCGCCGTTAGGCTTGCGTCGATATTAGTGGCGCATTGCCAAACTGTCAATATTGAGCGAGCGCATGAAGGCACTTTTTTGGACACAAAAAAAAGGGCCCCGAAGAGCCCTTAAGATTAAACCAACGCGGCGGTTTAATCCGAACACCAACAAGGTTGGTGCAAAGAAAGGAGAGAGCTTAAGTACCTGTAACTGCGGGTAATTTGCCCATGGGTTGAAGTATAAGTTTGCTATACCCAGCCGTCAATCAATTAATCAAGAAACCGTAATTGCATCGATTTCCTGGCGAGTGGACTGGCCGATCTTGTTGATGTCGCGGGGAAACTGCGTCACCACGACCATGCGGATATGGCGCTTTTGCGTGGCGTCGACCCAATCACGGATCGACAGCGAGCCCTTGATATGAAGGATATCCCCGGAGGCGTAATTCAGGGCTTTCCTGGCGGCGTCATCATGCAACTCGACCAGGACATGCTCACGTCGGGTGGCGCGCACATCATCTTGGAAGGTTTTGACGTAGGATTTGGCGGAGATCTTCAGGGTCACCAGGTTATCACGGTGGTCGAAGGTCTTGGGCGGATTCATGAGGACACCCGTTATGCGGGTTTCATTCTCTTCAAGATTATTGAAGTACTGCATGCTTAACCTCTTATTTTTATTAGGGTCTTTTAGTTGTTAAATAATACCAGCTAGATCTGCCTCGAACCAGCGGAACCTCGAAGCAGCCCGGTGACCCGGAAGTGACGACTGCCCTCAAGGCAAGGCGCAGCTCAACTGCCAGGCATAAAAAAAGGCCAGTGCGAACTGACCTCTTTTACATCCAGGGTGCGCAGGCCGTCTTAGGCAGCTGCTGCAGTCTCAGCTGCCGGAGCGGCAGTCTGCTCAGCAGCCGGAACGGCAGCCTGGGCCGGAAGTTTCTTGCTGATCGAATCGAGCAGCAGGTTCAAGCCGGTGGAGCCGCGCAATTCATGCTGAATGCGAGTGCGATCGGATTGAGTACCCCCCAGCCACTGGGCTGCCATTGCTTCGACTTTCTTTGGACTCATAGACGTTTGACCTCAATTTCAATTTAAATGAAAAGGTGACCCGAAGGTCACCTCTTGGGCACCGCAGGCCGATAATCAGGCCGCGTCAGACTGTGGAGCCGCATCTTTCGGCTTGCGACCGAACTGAATGTCTTCGGCGCGGATGTACGAGCTGTGGTAGGTTTTGCCGTTCGTGGCGGTTTGCGGCTTGGATTTTTGCAGCGAACCTTCGACGGAGACTTCACGACCTTTGGTCAGGTAGCCGACCACTCTGTCGCCCTGGCCTTTGTCGTAGAAACGGGTCACGTTGTAGTACGTTGGCACGTCGGTGTATTCGCCGGTTGCAGCGTTTTTCTGCGACTCGTTGACCGCGATGGTGAAGCTAACAGCGTCTTTCAGGTCGCTGACAGCGTTCAGGCGTGCGTCTTTGGTGATGTTGCCGGTCAGAAGGAGCTTGTTCATGGTGTCGCCTCGCGTTGGTGATTTAGTGATCTGGGTAGATTCCCTGATTCACGCTCTCAGTATAGTGATCCTATACCGCAGCGTCAATATATATCTAACCCGATTTATGCAAATTTCAATAATTTTTTTGCGTCCTCGGAGCGCACACGCGCCAGGAGGGTTAAAAGACGCTCACGGCCCACCATGAGTTGCTTCATAGAGGCCACACCGTCAATCAGCAATTCCAGCTCTTCAGGCCCCAGGGCCACCATAGGGCCGCGCAAACCGTGATCCTGGGCCAACTCTGCGGCGATCTGGTATTGATCACCTTCCAGGAAGCCTTGAACTCCCACCTCGACCTCAACGATCGCCAGGTCTTTTTCCAGGCTGGCATTATGGCCAATGACCATAAATGGCATTTTCACGCTCATAGGGACTCCGGTTTCGTATATGCGCAGAGAATAGCCATGGTGCATCAACGACTGCTCTGGCGGACATCAATATACACGTATAACGCTAGCAGACAAACGAAGAGGCACCGACCGACATTTTTTACGGCCTTTCCGGTTGTAACTACCACGATATTTCTAATGTTTTTCTAGAAACCAATAAAAAAGGCCCTGAAATCAGGGCCTTATGTTTTATGCAATCATTCTCAAATGAGAACGATTCTCAGGCTAGAACGGGATGTCGTCGTCGTGAGCGTCGAATTCCGGGGTCGGCTGTGGTGCAGGCTGCTGCTGATCCGTACCGGCTGCTGCGGCATCAGCCAGGGCAGCGGATTGCGCTTCGGCGTTGGCCTGAGCAGCAGGAGCAGCTTGGGCAGTGCCGGTTGCCGGAGCAACGACGTCAGAACCGGAGAAGCGCAGGTCGGCCAGCTTGTTCAGGCGGATGCCGTGGTTTTCGTAGACGTTGTTGTCTTTTTCGTTGACGCTCATGTACGGGGTGCCGACCAGGCTGACGCCCTTGCCTTTGGTCAGGTACTCGGTCACGTTGGCAGCGAAGCCTTTTTTGCCGGAAGCAACCACCGAGTGGTAGGTGGTGTACTGCTCACCGGTTTGCTGGTTCTTGCCTTCGTTGACGGCCACGGTGAAAGCGATCGAATCGCGGTCGCCGTTGCTTTTCAGGGTTACGGCGGAGGTCAGGTTGCCGACGATGATGTGTTTTTTAATCAAGCTCATGATAAGTACCTATTCGCGTTGGGTTTGAGTGTCTGACTGGTTATCGTCAGTTCACGTTTCAAAGTATAGGGATCGTATACCCCGGTGTCAATATACTTTTTAATCGAATTCTCTATTTAATTTAAAAGGCCTGCTGGGCAGGCCTTTTAGGCGTATTTACCTGAGATCAGGAAGGCTGGACGTCACTAGACGCCTTGGCGACGCGCTCACGGACTTCGAAGCCCATCTGGCGCAGGCTGTCATGGCCGCTGTTGATGAAGAAGTCACTGTAGGTCACCGAGGCCTTGCGTAACGCCTTGAGATCCTCCATCAGGCCTGGGTAGTCCTGATGCTCCTTGCCCACGCTTTGCATCTTGTAATTGATGCGTTCCGCTTCCAGGGCCTTTTCATCGCTCCAGAAGCTGGCGCGCACCAGGGTCATAGCGGTAGGAGTCTTGTCCAGTTTCTGATTTTTGATGTTCAGGACAGCAATTTGCCCATAAACAAGCTTGGCGGGATCGTTGGTCTGGGTTTTCAGTACGTATTCACGTGCTGCTTTTTCTTCGCTGTCGACCTCTTTGCCCTGGGCATCGAGGAATTTGCCGTCGCGCTGGCGAGCGCGGGTCGGGAAGCTGCCGTCGTCTGCCTGGACACGCAGTGGCGCCTTGATCACCAGGAAGGCACCGTCGCCCTGGCCGATCTTGTCCACGAAGCCCATGCGCACAGGCTGGTCTGCGTCACCACCGAGCTCCTTGAGAAAGGCGCGCAGCTTGCCGTCTTCCCCCTCGCGGATTTCGACGTTCATTTTTTTGTCGCTTTGGGCCAATTCGAATTTTTTGCTCATGTCACACCTTGGTTTTAATTTAGTTCTCAATTTATTTATAAACCGTGAGCATCTGCTGTGCCAACCCCCCTCGGCAGAAAAAGTGATCGAGCATTCAAAAATATTGTTCAATTTCAAGATCATCGAAGCATACCACCCGTCCGAAACTAACACCAAAATGCCACCATATAATCGCCCAATATATTTGTCGGTTTCCTGCGCCGGTTTCCTTGACAGGAGAGCGTTACAATATTATTTTGCAACCCACGTGTTAAAAGAAAATTTGGAGGGCGAACAATTGGCTGAGAATGATAACCAAGAGGGTCTCAACACAAGTTTTCTCAGTGATCTGATGACTCAGGGCCTAACGGCCAACTACGAAACACTTGTCACCGTAAACGACAAGATGGCCTCGTTCACAGCCGATGAAATCGCCGACGAGGATCTTGAAGACGCCAGTCTGAAAGACGCCCAGGCGATTGAAAGCGCGCTCGGCAAGATTTTTGGTGATTACCACCGCGTGGACAACAAAGTTCACCTGGAAATGACCACGGCGCAGTTTGCCTTTCTGGGCAAGTTCTTCCGTTCGTCAATGATGATTCAAGAATCCTACGCCAAGGCCATGGCCACTCAACGAAGTATTGCGACCGATATTGAACTGATCATCAACGCGTTGATTGTCAAAGCCCATGATGAAGAGAGCAATCACGAAGATTTCTCATTCCTGATCAACAATGGTGAAGAACAGCGCCTGGTTCAATCCATGGCCGAATCCCTCACTGACGTCATTGATCACAATATCTTCAGTCCAATCTCCAGACTCATTGTCGAAATGGTGCTGGTGCCGCATGAGCATCACCAGGTTCAACGCATGTTAACTGACCTGGTCAGTGGACACCTGGTGGAACTACACTCCCTGCAATTGATTAGAGAACGCAGCCAGCGCCCAGCTCTCAAGGCGGTACAGAGCGCTTCATCGCAGATTCCTCTGGGTGAACAGAGTCACCCACCGCAAACCACCCCACCAGGCCCGAAGGCGTCCTTTCTCAAGATCGTCAAGGATTGAGCCATTGGGGCATGAAGCCCCCACTTCTCCCGCGTTAAATCCCGCGTGCCGAGGCGAGCAACATCTGCTCCCGCCCCTTCTTGATTTCCTGCATGCTGGCCATGACATTCTTGGCGTAGCGATGCCCCACTTTCCGGGCAACCGAGCTCTTGCCGTACTTTCCGGGCCCAACATTGTAATAGGCCAAGGCTTTCTGCCAATCTCCTGATAAATCGTAATAATGCGCCAGGATCTTTGCGCCGCAATCGATGTTGCCGGCATCGGTTCTAAGGTTGCATTGTTTGCCCCAAACTTTGGGCATCACCTGGGTTAATCCAACAGCCCCAAACTGTGATCTTTTGTTGCTTTTGAATTCAGATTCAATCTGAACTACGGCGGCGATCAACGAGGACGGCACCTTGTGTTTGTCGGCACTCTTTTCGATCAGCGGGGCAATATTGATAGCAACCTTACGTTCCACTTCCAGCGTGTCCTGGAGGGTGCCGGCGAGCGCCTTGGCTTTTAGGTTGCTATCGATATTTTTGGGCGTGATGTCAATCGAGACTTTAGTCGTAGAGGGATTGGGCGTCTGTTTTCGGAGGATCTCCCAGTACGGAAACGTATCTGACAGGTAGGAGTCCATGGCCCGAGAGACCAGATCTTTAGACCAGTCGACCTGCTTCGCCTGGTAGGGCGGCTGGCTTCCGATCGAGGGATTATTCAGTGTTGAACAACCCAGCAAAAGCGACATCGACACACTCAATGTCAGCAATTTTGGTGAAAATGCAAGCAACCGCACATGACTTTCCTCACGTTATTTTTGGGCGTTAATGTCGCCCACTTTCCTTTTTAAACTAGATGCCTGGTCAATTACAATCATTTATTTCATAAATTGAGTGACTGAAAGGTCATCACCCGGCATCTAACAGGCAAAAAAAGGGCCGCTATGCGGCACCTTTTGAAGGGATTTTTCAGACTAGGCCAGCTTGGAATTTTGCTCATACTCCGATGGGCTGACTTTTTCCAACCAGACCAGTAGTCGGCCATAAATCGAGCCCATCCCCAATTCTCTCGCTTTCTCGATCACCAACAACCAAGCTTCTTCGTCGCTCAGATAGGGAATGGCATGATCATCCGCCTCGTAGCCCATAAGCTGCATCACAAAGCCGCTCTCCTCAGTGTGCACATAACCAACAGTGAGGCCTTCTTTGGCGAGCAGGCGTGTTTCATGTGGTGATCCATACCAATTGACCCCCAAGCGATCATAGGCATCTGCCTGAGCTTCGGCATACGTATCAAAAGACGAATCCGAGGTGCGCATGCATGGCCCGCTACGCCAAATAAATCGCTTGTCGACCTCTGCAATGCTTACGTTAATCAAATCGATGATCTGCCGTTGATCACGACTGACCTTGTCGTACAGGTTTTTTTCGATCGACTGGCGATCCCAGAAGCCGACGGCTTGTTCGTCAGTCAACTCGATAGGGGCATCCATAGTGGGGTTCAGTCGACCCTCGCAGGACATCATGTTCGCCAATTGCCAGCCAACAACGGATTTCCAGTGGTAGTCGTCCGGCACTGGAATATGATTCGCTGGGCTAGCCACATGTAACGATACGGATCTCTGACTCTGCTCTGGCAGATCAAACGCCGAAAGATCCAGGGCGCAAACCTGGCCTTTGAGTGCCTGCTCAGCGATATCGGCCAAGAAGTCATCGATCAACTGATCCACACCCATAAAGTCATTGAGAGCCTGCGGGTACTCGCCCATTTCCGCCATGTAGTCACGGGAGCGCTTGACGATCTCCAGGGCCTTGATCAGCGCCTGGACATTGACGGTCGCCTCGTCCGTGCGCTCGATGAGCCCCAACGCCGTGTTGAAGTCCTTGGCGCCTGCCAGATGCGCAGCGACCTCGTCGAGGCGACGCGGCTTGAGGGTGATGGACAGGTCATTTTGCAGCACGTTCGCAACCGTGTCGCGAAAGGCCAAAAACAGGGATTTGTGGTCAAACAGCTTGATGATCGCCATGAGGATTCTCCGGGTGCACGCTCGTGAATGATCCGCCCGTTTCACTTCGCATGCTCTGGATGAGTCATCATGGAAGAGAAGGTGTGTATCGAATGTAATCCACGTTTTGACCGGAGCCTTCAGGGCTGGGCGGGGCCGCTTCGTCAAGCGATCAGTCGTCTCTCTCAGCAGTATCCCGGAGAACCAACTGACACCCGGAGTATAGGAATGGAATACTCCGGGGTCAATGACGATTTTAGAACAAATTAAGAAGATTGAATCTCGCGACCACGGTACTGAAACACCTTGAGTGTGTCCTGCCGGCAAGTGGGGTACTCAAGCTGTCCCGTCAGTTCCGGCAATTCCCGTACAGCCTCAAAAAACTGATCTGTGGCACACCCACCCAGGAATGGGAATGGCTTGCGCGCATAGTCCGTCACCTCGCCAATGAAAATGATGGGGCACCCCTTGGGCAGGTGTGGCAGCACCCGAAACAAGGAATCATCCGCGATCGGCCAGGTGACCAACAATACCTGCATCCAGTGACGATAGCGCTGCACCGCTTCCATGACACTGCACACTTCCACCTCAGTGACGTGGCCCATATCTGCGCTGCAATCGTGACCCATCTGCAGGCTGGTGGGTTTGATATCGATTCCCTTGCGCTGCAAGAGTGCACTCAAGTGCCCACGACCGGCATAACACTCAAGCACCTTCTTGCCTTCAAGAAATTTACCCAGGCTGTTGATCAGAGGCTTGCTGAGCGTCACGTACAGCGCCTCATGCCGTTGGCACTCAACACTTTCAGGGCAGGGAGTCACAGGAAGATTTTCATACGCAAGCATAGTTATTCACTCATCCATTCGTCACTCAAACCGCAGGGACACTGGCTATCCAAACTCAAAAAATGGCCCGCATGATAGCGGGCCTTGATTCTATACCAGGTGCAGGAATGAAACTGTTCGAAGGTCAATCTTCTTCATGGGCCATTTTGACTTCAGTGCCCTTGCACGAGGCCACCATGTCATCGTGAGCATCGTAGCGCGCCAGTAGCCAGTCTTTGGCTGTGGGCAGGGAAATGCCATCAGTGGAGGTCAGCATCAAGCACTCACCCTCAGGCAGCTCCAAGACCAGGGCTTGGCATCCACCCCCGGTGTCGAGGTGCGCAAACCCATAGTCCTTGACCGGGTCTAGGGTGAACCGACCACACTCACTGATGAAGGGATCTCGAATCTGCATGTCATCACACACGAAACTCAACAACTCAGCGTCGTAGGGCGCTTCGACCCTGTTGCCATCGGCATCAAACTTGATCATAACCACCTCCAGAACTGAAAAGCCCGTGCAGGACACGGGCTTTGGCTTTCATTGATTACGCACCTTTGACACACAACACCTGTTTCAGGATGTGCACCACCTCGACCAGGTCGGCTTGGTTGGCCATGACCACATCGATGTCCTTGTACGACCCTGGAATTTCGTCCAGTACGGCCTCGTCCTTACGGCACTCGACCCCTTCGGTTTGGGCCCGCAGATCCGCGACTGTAAACGTACGACGTGCTTCGGCCCGGCTCATCTTACGCCCTGCCCCGTGGGAGCAGGAGCAGTAGGACGTCTTTTCACCTTTTCCTCGCACGATGTAGCTACGCTGCCCCATGCTGCCTGGAATGATCCCCAAATCGCCTTCACGGGCCCGGATCGCCCCTTTGCGGGTCACCCAGAGGTTCTCCCCGAAGTGGTTTTCCCTTTCGACGTAATTGTGATGGCAGTTGATCGCTTCCTGGGTGATCGTGAATTCCTTCCCGATGTGCAGGCTCAAGGCATGGATCACCTTCTCCATCATCAGCGCTCGGTTCTCGAACGCGTAATGCTGTGCCCAGGACACGGCCTCTACGTACTGCTCGAACAGGTGAGTCCCCTCAGGGATGTACGCCAGGTCACGATCCGGCAGGTCGATGTACCACAGATCCATCATTTTCTGCGCTTCTTTGATGAAGTGCGTTCCAATGACATTACCGATCCCACGAGAACCCGAGTGCAGCATGATCCACACATCCTGGTTTTCATCGATGCACAATTCGATGAAGTGGTTACCACCACCCAAAGTACCCAGTTGCTTGGCTGCCTTCTCTACAGCCCACTGCCAACCATCGACTTTGTCGTCGTACACACCTTTCTCAATGGCGCGCTTGGCTTTGGCTGTAGGCGTCGGCAGGCGAGTCGCGTTCAGTTGAATTTGCGCGTCCTGGCGATGATCCCCTCCCTTACCGGTAGGTACATCACGCTCGATCTGCGAACGAATTTTCGCCAGGCTGTCAGGCAGATCCGACGCCTTCAGCGACAGACGCACGGCGTTCATCCCGCAGCCGATATCCACCCCCACCGCAGATGGGATGATCGCTTTGGTCGTTGCGATGACGCTACCCACGGTAGAGCCATGACCTGCATGCACGTCGGGCATGGCCGCAACGCCATTACGAGCAATAAAAGGCAGCCGCGAGAGGTTCTTGAGCTGAGTCAGGGCCGACTCCTCGACCTCGTCAGTCCAGATTTTGATTGGAACACCACCATCGCGGATAACTTGTTTCATTTCTCTACTCCATTCTCTATTTAGAATTATCGGCACAAAGCGTTACAAGGAACGCCATCGCCATCGCCGTCCAGGCGAGCATTACCACATTCGGCCAACTGAAATTTCGCCTCAGCACAGCTGCTCATCATCTTACAGCTTTTATGCTGCTCACAACTGAAGTTGGAGCCTGCCAGTGCAGGCTTGACCACTGGCTCTGGCCGCGCCATGGGCATCGGTTTGACCGGTGTCGAGGCTTGAACCACTGCTGGAGCTGTTCCCTGAATCACCTGGCTACCGGACACGTAAGGGTTCGAATTGCCCTGCACCGCCGCAATGCGCTGATCCAGGGTGCGCTCCCAGGCATCCACTGGATCCTGCCGACTCCAGATTTCGAACAGACGAATCTGCTGTGGGGAGAATTTAACACCATGTTGATCGCGCATGTACAGCGAGATTCGAGAAATATCACCCTTCAGGTTGTCCGGGGGCTCGGCGCGACGGGTATCAAAGTCCACCTTGAACTGACATTGCCCATATTGGGTCGCCGGGCCGGCAATCGCATCATAGCGAAAATTCGAACGGTCAGCGTTGACCTCGCCGATCACCGGCAGCAGGTTGTGCAGGTCGTTGTGGGCCTTCACGAACTCGGGATCGTGATCCATGCAATATTCTCGTCCACCCCCAGGTGTGCCCTTTCCCTCCCTCCAACAAGCGTATTGACGGCCAATGTTCTCGGCAGGGGTCACATGCTCGGCCTCGATGCGTTCGGCACGCATCTCGTTTTTCCGGGTCACGTAACCACAACTCGCCAGATCAACCCGATTGTGACCGTCGTATTTGCAACCGCAATATTGGTCAATCCGGTGATCCGAAAAAATCTCCCGGCTTTCCCGTTTGGCTTGCTCAAACGTGGCTGGGTACTGCGGTTCAGCCATGGCGATGCCAGAGACCAGCATCAACAGCGATAGACAGATGTTTTTCATGGGCCACCAATTTAAAGCAAAAAAATAGGCAAGCCACGAGGACTTGCCTAAAAAGAGCACACGCAACCGTGTTCGGTGATTCGCTAAGTTCAAGTTAGTCGTAAATTGCCAAACTGTCAATGGGTGGTATGCAAAGTTTCTGCGCATTCCACGGTCGACTCGGCCTCGATTACCGTGCAAAGCATTTGCTCAGCCTGATTCCGCCAGAACGCCGATCGCGGGTCGCCCTTGGCCTCCCGGTATTGCGGGAAACGCTCCAAGATCTGGTTGGCCAGGATGGAAGATGCACAACCGAGCTCCGCGAAATGCTCGGCCAACTCGGTTGCGATGCTGGGGGATCTGGCGTGCAGGGTCATTTTATTGCTCCAGGGCCTTAGTCAGCGCCTTGTGCTGCCCGGACATGTCCATGGACGGGTTGAGCTTATCCATCACCTGGTCATGCTGGTTGGCACAGTCGCGTTGTTCAGCGGCACTTGCGTTGGGTTGACATTCGGTAGTCGCCAGTGAGCCCACATCAGGTAACTCGCTGTCGGAAAAAACTTCGGCGACCTGGGTGTACAAGGCCACAGCTTCAGCGCGAATCGGTGGGCAAAAAGCAACCCCAAGACCCAGGGCCACAATAATCATCATCAAAAATAGCTTCACATGGCACCCGTTAAGACAGCTTGTTGATAGAGGCAGAGCAACTCATTACAAACGTTGCCGGCGACCTGGAGAGCCCGTTCTGGGCAGCAGGGTGTTCCGATAAATGTGGAGTAGATAACCACATCCGAGCGCGACTCGGTGATGGTCAGACCTTTCCCATCGAGACTGACGATGACTCGACCAGCAAAGCCATCGAAGCGCAGCGTGTTCTCATTCTCCTGCAGCCTGGAGCTGAATCGTTCACCCACCAGACTGAGGGCAATCTGCTGGATATTGACAGAAACGCTCTCGATGTCTTGGTCGATGCTCATGAGCTCACCCGAATACTTGCGCTATAAAGGCATCCCGATCATCTGGGCAAATGAAGTGGCCATCGTCCTGCAGACTGACCAGGAACTCTTCACCATCCAGCACGATATCAAATTCTTTGGGCAGCTCACCACCCAGAGGAATATCGGCAAAAAGCAGCTGACCATTGGCGGCAAAGGTCGCCTGACACCCACCTATCAGGTCGTGCTTTTGATGAATTATGCAGGTCTGGGTCGTGTCTATCATGGTCATCTTCTCAAAAATTGCACTGTGTCGAGCTGGCTCGGTAGATTTGGACGTCCCCGTTGTAACGGGTTTGGATCTGCACACAGTCACCTGGCACAAGATCCGATTGATTGTGAGCCACCTGGATCACTTGACCCATGCGATTCTGAATGACCAGGTGAGTTTCGCTGTTGCCGGTGGTCAGCGCCTTGTTGATGGCTGCACCGGCCAAGGCACCAATGCCAGCTCGCACCACCTTGGATTCGGTCGAATGGCCACTCCCGGTCAGCGCACCGGCAACACCCCCAATGGCCGCGCCTGGTACCCAGCTGCCGTTGGTGCGAACCTGCTGAACATCAATGATTCGCCCCACATCAAGGCGAGTCGGTTGTTGGTAGCCACCACCCTGATAAGCACAGCCAGAGAGGGACGCGGCAAGGCTCAGCACAGCAACCAACAAAGTCAACTTACGCATAAAAATCCCCAGGCTTGAGATATAGCTTAATTTATTATAAATTGAGCTATATTTTTGTCAAGTTGGAGATGATCCATGTTTAAGTACATATTGATGTTTTTAATGGTTTTTTCATCCATGGTCTTTGCCGACAAGGGATTTGATGAAGCCATCAAGCAACACGCCCAATCCACTGCGCGAGGCTTCATGGACTCCCTGGTCGAACAGCGGGTCAAGGGATACAGCTGGAAAGCCATTCTTGGTAGTCAAATTCCCAATAAATTGAGCGACAGTTGTGGTTACCGCGAACGCGTGGCCTTGCCTGATCGCAATTTCGATGCGATGAAAAAGCAGGTGGCTCCCGTGGTGGGTGACCGCCTGGTAAAGGTTTACCAGGACACCCTGGACAAACCTAATGCCCACCTGGCACTGGTCACGGTCAAGACCTCGCAGCAGAACTCAGGTAATTACGCCCTGGTAGTGCTGAAAACCGTGCCGGGCACGCCAAAAGACCCGTTTCTGTCGCTGCTGTATCAACTGGACACTGACGGGGAAATGACGCTGTGCGACATTAGCACCACCGATCAAATGAACGGCGGTATTCTAGAGTCCCTGGGAAAAGAACTTGGGCTTTAAATATTTATTCATTTATTGAATTGAATTATTGACTCATGTAAGCATGGGAATATACTTAAAAATAAAGAACGGGTTCGTACTCGTTTCGTCCAACATAGGCCCTTACGGGCCTTTTGTTTATCCCGCAGGAGAGTGCCATGAGCAAGAAGAAGTCCAAAGGTGGTAAATCGGGTGCGGCACAGGCCAAATCGATGGTTATGGTACCGCTGTACCGTTCTCGCGTTGAACAGACCCAGCGCAAAGACAAGACCCCCTCCAAGCGGCAATTGATCGCCCAGTCGGACGGCTGGGCCCGCAGCAAGACCAAAACCATGGGGCAGTGACAGACAACAGCCCTACCCCCCTCCACGCTTCGACCGCTCTCCCCAGAACAACCCAGCACTTTATTATCAAATCTGATAATTTATCGTTGACCACATCCTACTAACTCCGTACGCTTTCCCCATCATTCAGGGGACTGTCCATGAACCGCAAAGCCCTACTGCTCAATTGCAAAATGCTCGCAGAGAAAGGCGTATGGTGCATTCCTGAAGCCACTTTGCTGGCCTGCGCTGGGCATCCAGACCCTGGCTACCTGAGGGTTGCCATGAACCGCCACATCAAGGCTGGTCTGATCGAGCGACTGGGCACCAAGCTGTACCAGAACCCCTTCCTCTCGGCCCCACTGTTCGCCCTGCATCGCCTGGCCAACTTCCTACGCCCGGATGATTCATTCTACTTGAGCAAGGAGTCTGTGCTGAGCGAGCATGGCTGGATCAGCCAAATGCCGTTCTGCCTGACGTTTGTCACCTCGGGCCGCTCTTACCGCTACACCACGAAATTTGGTGATATTGAGTTTGTGCACACCGAAGAGGATCCAGCCACCTGGGCCCCGCACCTGCATTACAACGAGGCCCGGCAAGTATGGGAAGCCAGCCCCGAGAAAGCACTCGTCGACCTGAAGCGGTATGGGAAGAACCTGGATTTGGTGCTGCCCGTGACGGAAAGGGAATGACGCCTAGCTATGGGGGCCTTTATCATGGAGGGACAACAAGAGGAAAATCCCGTGAAACTAGCCTTCACCCAATTGCTTGAGCAAGCCCAGAACCAATCCAAAGACGGTGCGCCGGTCGATGTTGTCGCCAAGGAATTGCTGCATTACGACATCTTGCGCGCTGTCAGTGACAGCGACCTGGCTCGCGACGTAACCTTCCAGGGCGGCTCTGCATTGCGTCTGTTCTATGACGGCCAACGCTACAGCGAAGACCTCGACTTCGTCATCGGTGCCGGCGACAACCGTGAGTTTGTCGTGGATGGCATGATCGAGTTGCTCAAACAGCAAGTGATCGATCGCTATGGCCTGGAGGTGGAGATCAAGGAACCGTCCAATCACGAGTTTAATGGTGTCGACGTCCGCACGTGGCAGTGCAAGATCGCCATCCCAGGCTTTGCTCGCAAACAAATGATCAAGGTCGAATTCTGCAACGTCCCGGCCCATGACGTCAGTGCCAAGCTGATCAAGCCGCGTTACGCCTTCCTCAACGATACACACTCGGCGATCATGCTAAGGGTGGAGTCAGAACGCGAGATCATGGCCGACAAGTTGGTGGCCATTGCCAATCGCCGATACCTCAAGGGCCGTGATCTCTGGGACTTGAAGTACCTGGCCGAGCGCAACACCGCTCCGGATTACGATCTGGTGAGCCAGAAGCTCAGGGATTATGACAGCCAGGACTTTGCCCAGAAGCTTGAGACCTCGATCGAACGCTTGCGTTCGCCGGACGCCGCCAAGACGTTTATGGCAGAAATGGAGAAGTTCCTATCCCCCGCTGCACTCAAGGCTTTAAAGCTGCAGGTGCCGCCCGGCATCGACTACGTCGAGTTTGCCCTGGAGAAAATGCTGACAATGCAGCAGCAGTTGGTCACCAGGCTCCAGCCAACCGACCTGGCCCTTCGCTGAAAATAAAAAGCCCCTCGCCAGGGGCTTTTTTATGACCGGGATTTATACGTCACAAGGGTCAAGATCCAAGACCAGGGTGATTTTAATCACATCCCTGTCACCGTCCGAAGTCTGCTGCGCAAACTTTTCCCGAGCCGTTAATGTGACAGCATCGGCAATCTCGCTGGAAAACCTCAACCGTTCGGGTTGATTTTCCGAAAAGATTTCAAAGACCAGCACATCGCTGTCCTTGCCACCGGCAATGAGTTTTTTCAGATCCCCTCTCGTTGAGCAAACCATATAACCCCCTTGCATTTGATTGAATAGACGACTCCCTGATATAAGCAGACGGTTGACATAATGGCAATATCGAATATATTGGAAATCGTCGTTTTGAAGGTATTTCGCATGAGTACTGCAGATTGCAAAACACTGCTGGTTCAACATTATCCGCACACTCAGTTGAAAGACTGGAAGCGCGAAAGCAAATTCAAAAGCGCCCTGGAAGATGAAATCCGTCGCTTTCGTCACCCGCAGATCGGTGCAGTCCTGGTCAACGAAGACCGAGAAACTATTGGCACGGACGAGCTCGCGATCGAGTTTCGCATGCACTCGACGTACAACCCTGCGGACTTTTATGTCTCGATCGTGATGCTTCCAGAGGAGGACGCCAATTTCAACATGGGCGCCAAAGCGCATGTCTGGGTCACCTACAAGGACAGTTTCGAAAAGCAGGATGGCAGTGACGACATCCACTGGTCGTGGCTGGTAAAACCCTTCTACCCCAAAGGCCTCCATTGCGACGACGCCATGGAACGCTGTTTTGAGGTCATGGAAGACCTGACCGAGGCTCAACTTCGGCAAAAATTCCTGGATGCAGGCTTCCTGTTCAACGACACCTTCGATGCGAATGTTCGAAGCGACCTGGGCCTGGATGAGCCCGCGTCTCAGCACGGTGATACCGCCACAACTGAAGCACCCAAGCCCGAAGACTTTTATTTCATGGTCGACAGCAGCTTTGACCTCAGCGAGCAGCTGCAGGTCTACCTGGTGCGCCGACGTTTCTTTGATGAATTTGGCCACCTCGACTCCACTCACCTGGGTGCGGTGATCAAACCTCTGTTCCCAGAAGGCCTGACCTGCGATGAAGAAATGGAGAGCTGCTTCGCCATCTACGAGATCAGTGACCCTGTTGTGCTGACCCAGATGTTTTTGGATAAGGGCTTCGTCCATATGCCAAAATCACCGGGCGATGACAACCAACACTGAGCCAATGAAAAAGCCAGGGCAAGACCCTGGCTGTTGACTCAGCGGGATGATCAGTCCCAGCTCAGCGCACCACCCGTTTGATACTCAATCACGCGGGTCTCAAAGAAATTCTTCTCTTTCTTCAGATCCATGATCTCGCTCATCCACGGGAACGGGTTGCTCACGCCCTGGTAGTACTCAGGCAGGCCGATTTGCGAGAGGCGGCGGTTACCGATGTACTTGAGGTACTCCTCCATCATGCTTGCGTTCATGCCCAGCACACCGCGAGGCATGGTGTCACGAGCGTACTCGATCTCGATCTGCACGGATTGCAGGATCATCATCGTGGCCTTGTGCTTCATGTCATCGTTCCACAGCTGTGGATTTTCGAACTTGATCTGATTGATCATGTCGATGCCGAAGTTCAGGTGCATGGATTCGTCGCGCAGGATGTACTGGAACTGCTCGGCCACCCCGACCATCTTGTTGCGACGCCCCATGGACAGGATCTGGGTGAACCCACAGTAGAAGAACACGCCCTCGGTGCAGCAGTAATACGCAATGAGGTTTTCCAGGAGGGCGGCATCGTTCTCTGGGGTGCCGGTGTTGAAGGTGGGATCGGTTAACTTGTCCATGTGCTTGATGCTCCAAGCCGCCTTCTTGGCGACCGAGTCCACCTCGCGGTACATGTTGAAGATCTCACCACCGTCCAGGCCCAGCGATTCCACGCAATACTGATAGGCATGGGTGTGAATGGCTTCTTCGAAGGCCTGGCGAAGGATGTACTGCCGGCACTCCGGGTTGGTGATCAGGCGGTACACCGCCAATAGCAGGTTGTTGGCCACCAGGGAATCGGCGGTGGAGAAGTAGCCCAGGTTGCGCTTGACGATGCGTCGCTCATCATCCGTCAAACCTTCAGGGTTCTTCCACAGCGCGATGTCCGCCGTCATGTTCACTTCCTGCGGCATCCAGTGGTTGGCACAACCATCGAGATATTTCTGCCAGGCCCACTCGTATTTGAACGGCACCAGCTGATTCACGTCTGCCTTGGCATTGATCATTTGCTTCTGGCTGACCTGGACACGACCCAGTTCAATTTGAGCCAGTTCATTTTTCCCGGCGTCGATGTCCAGCAACTCCAGCCCTTTCAGTGCTTCGGCCAACAGTCCATCGGGGGCGGCATTGGCTGTCGCTGAGTCTTCAGCTTCATCCCAGTTCAACATTGCTACTTCCTCTTGAAGACGACTATGGCGGCCAGGTGAGCCGCCATTTGAATGATCTTGAGTCCTATTCTAGGCAGGAAGAATCAATATAGCCAATACCCGATCGCAATCAGCCGATGCCTGGTCAGAGGAGAATCATTCAATGCCGTTGTGCAGCACCTCTTCTCCCCTGTTCATCCAAGGCGCAATCAATTCGCTGTCAATCACCAGCTTCAGGCTGATGTCACTGGCGGTGGGGGGGTTCCAGTTCACCTGGTCGTCGCGCAGGATGGAAGTGATGTCTGGCCACCATTTGTTAAAACAGTCAGTGCGAATCAATTTTTCAAGATTTGCGGCAAATTCTTCGAGGTCGACCAGGACGAGGTTATTGAGATCAACCTGCGCCGCCTCCCTGAGTTCCTTGGACTTGAACCTGGCCATGAACCCCCGGCCCGGCTTGATGAAACGACTGTCCATCACGGCTTCGTAGTGATAACCGCGCACTACATGCCCGGTCAACACGCCACGCTTTCGCAGCAGCTCGATGATTGAACTGCATTCGGTATCGCGCTGTTGCGCAGGAACCGTGGCCAGGTAACGCCAGAGCAGCACCTCATCTTGATCATCCAGCCCCATGGCGTGGGAGATCGATTGAAGACGTAAAGCGAACTCACGAAGCAAATCAGTGGACACGGGTTTTTTTCTCCTGGAGGTGGACACAGCATGATCCTACCTGAAGATCACGCGCCAGATCCACGATATGCCCTGGGTTGGTTTGGAAAAACAGCACCCGCCAGGACATTTTCTCTGCCTGGTACTCACGCAGGGACATCAGGCCATTGGGCAGCAAGGCGATATCAAAATCACCCAGACGACCTTCGAGAGGTATGGAAAACACCTCATCACCAACCTGGCGACGCGCAGGCGCGTTGGGGCGACCTTCCGCTATCCAGGACAGCCAGGGCGTAGCAAAGGGTAATCCAGAGGCTGCTAGGCACTCCAGGCTCGATTTGAGCTTTTTGTCTCTGTAGGTCAGATCCATGGCGGTTCCATTATCTGAAGACCTTGAAATACGTGCCTTTGCACTCAGGTCTCATCACTTTATGACTTTAGATTGGCATTGCCAAAATGTCAATGAAATCAACCGCTCATCCGCAATTGAATTTATTTTCACAGGTGCACCCTTGAAAAATTTTTTGCGCGACGGATCTCTTATATTTGAGACCTAAAGAAAAGCAGCGATCTTGAGGACACGTTTTCCTCCTGAAAAAATACGGTGCTTGGAATTTCGTTTTTAATCTTTTCGAACGCCGATCTGATGAACGACACAAAATATGGCTCAGGACTGCTGTGCCATGGGCACAAGAAGAATCGCTCTTCTTCGCGGCGTAAGCCGCTGCTTTAAGGTTTGATTTCAAATACATAAGAGAAATTTCCAAAAAAAACGCAAAACCACAACATCTAGTGGTTCGTCCGTATTCGGGGCACTCCATCATGGGGTCGCCACCTTCGGCAGGGCCGACTGCCTTGCTTCTGATTTTCTAATTCCCTGACCCCTTGCCAACCCGTCCTGGTTGTTCGCTGTGTGGGTCAGGTTCGCGGTCACCGATTGGAGGTTTCCTCCCAGGGCGTTGCCCTGTCTTACCGGCATCAGCCGCGTTGCGCGCTGAAGGGCTCGTTTCACTCACCCGCCAGATCAACAGCCAGCCACGCTTCGCGTAGAAGAGGTCGCTGCGCGCCCCAAAGGCCAGATCAAGGGCCAGCCACGCTTCGCGTCGAAAAGGTCGCTGCGCTCCCCTCAAGCCAGATCAAAAGCTAGCCACGCTCCGCGTCGAAGAGGTCGCTACGCTCCCCTAGAGCCAGATCACAAGCAAGCCGCGCTATCGCGCCGAAACGTGACTTGCCAATTGCGTCAGTCTTGGGTATCGTTTTACGCATATATTGATTTGGATGAAGCATGAAAAGCGTTTTTAAGTCTTTGCCTGTGATTGGCGCCCTGCTGTTGGTTGCTGGATGTGCCTTTGGGTTGCTCAGCCTCTCAGCGACCAGTGGAAAAAACCCGCCGACCTATCGACAGGCCGTGGTAGCCCCCTCGGAGCCAATGAGCAATGCGGTGCTCTTTTTTTGGTATGGCTGCCCACACTGCAAGCACCTCGAAGAAAGATTTCGCCAAGAGCAGGGTGCGCAACAGATCAACCTGGCGCTGGGTGCTGGGAATGCCGAGTTTGAAAAAGTGCCCGCACCGATCAATGCCGTTTGGGAACTGCATGCACGATTGTTTTATGCACTGTCACATGCCGGGGTATCGGATGAAACACACTGGAAGGTCATGAACGTTATTCAGGACGAAAGCTTGAACAGCAACCTGAAAATCATGAGCGCGATTCCAAGTTTCATTGGTTTTGAGAAGAGCATAAATCCGGATTTTTCGGCAGATTCCTCCGTGGTGTCTGCGGACTTGTACAGCCCAGCGACGAACGCGGCGATTTCGAGGGCAAAAAACCTTGTGGCTCAACTGGGTATCGTGGGTGTTCCGACCATGCTGGTTAACCAACATGATGTTTTGGAGTTGGGTCGAGGACTTAGTTATGACAACATCCTTCCGGAGACGTTGAGGTTGTTGAAGTTGCCCTGATCCCTCGGGTCATTCGCGCAGGTGTTTTAGCTGACCGTTACAACAAGTACCTCTATTTCACTTTCATTGGGCTGGCACCATGACTACTGCAAATATTTCCACCACCGAATTAGCCTCGCCGAAAAAGACGCGTCGTGCAGTGAAGGCTAAAGATGAAGCACCTCAAGTCAGCAGCATTCTTCAGGCGCTGGAGACCAAGCCGCTGAAGTACATTCGTTACTGCGAGGGTTCGGTGCGAGTGAAAATTGAACGCAAGGGGCTGCCTTACCTTTGTCAGCACTTCAAAATTCGAACCTACGGCTCGCAAGAACGTGCAGTCAAAGCCGCGATTGCCTGGCGCGACAAAAAACACATGGAGACATTTGGCTATCCGGTGTCAGAAAAGATTTATCAGTTGGGCAATCGTCGGGTAGAGCAGAAGAAAATTGATCCTGCTACTGGTTTGGAACTGGACGCCCTGCCCGCTGGTTTGTCGTATTCATTCCACCGAAAGGCATTACTTTACATTGTGGTGAGTTTTCAGCGGGATGGTCGTCCTGCAAAAGAACGTTTCTCGATTAAACACCTTGGAATGGCCGAAGCGATCCAGGAAGCCATCAAATTCAGACTTGGCATTTTTTCGAATTGAGGTAGGTTATAATACTTATAGTTATTATAGAAATTATATAAATTATAACTAAAGATAAGGTTGCGCCTCGCGTTTTTGATCCTCGTTTCGATTTCGGGGTATTCGTGCAAAAACGGGAAGTGCCAGTTGTGGCCGTTGGTTAGCCAGAGCAGGCCTTGAGAACGCCAATTCTGACCCTGTAGTTTCCATAAGTGGCACCGACTGCACTCAGCAGGACTGTGATAATTGGCAAGTCACTTGTTACAGCAGTCACTCAACTGCCCTGTTGTTGGCGACAACTCACTAATCGGTTTAGTGGATTCACACTGCCGGCATACACCGCAATAATGGTCAATTAATGTCACTCTGGTGGACTGTAACGCGCATTTTTTGGAAATGCCGTCACAGTTGGTCAGTGTGCGCCGGAAAAGCGATGTTTATCCGGCACACTCCAGGACTGCGACCCGATTAAAATGTCACATCTCGGGTTTGCCAATAATTGCAGAGGCTGGGTGTGAGTGGTATATTCGGCTCACATAGATCGAATCCGGCCATAATAATGAAAAAAAATAGTGCCCTGGGTCTAGCCGACCTTGATCCTGCTGCTCGCAAAGAGAAGCTCGAAGCCCACCTGAAACAGCTTGAAGACGCCGCGCAAGCGCAGGGTGAACCTGAGATATTGGCGTCCGATCGGAAAAAGCGTTTCAACCTCTCTCTCAATGTCCTCGTGTTCTGCGCCGTTCTGGGGTCGACTTCGATCCTGGCGTCGAGCATTTGGTTTTTCTTCATCCCCGCCCCGCTTGTTTACGCGACGACGCAAGACGGGCGAATCATCGAACTTCAACCCCTGCACAAATAATAAGAAGAGGCCTTTATGACCCAGGTTAAATCAACCCCTCCAAACCCGGCTGCCCGCAAACCAGCCGGTGCAAACATTCCCAGAGGCGAAGGCTTGGAAGTGGTGGTGCACCGCAATAACTTCTATAAGGAAGGCGACAAAAAGCTGGTCTTTGCTGCTGGGTTCGTTGTGGTGGTGCTGCTGATTCAGATTTTTGTCGCCGTTCTTGGCTTCACCGCCCGCAACGAACGGGTCTATATCGCGACCAACCCCAACGGTTCGTTGATCAATATGGTTCCACTGAAGGAGCCCAATCAGAAGGATCCGATTGTGGCTCAATGGCTGCAAAATGCCCTGGTCGATACGTTCAGCTTCAACTGGACGAACATTTCTACCAACCTGAGTGAAGCCACCACGCGCTGGTTTACCGACACCGGAGCCAAGGAATTGCTCAAGGCGATGGATGACTCTGGCAACTTCAAGGTGATTTCTGACAAACACATGCTGCTGACCACCACCCTCGACAGCACGCCGATTCTGGTCGGTAAATCACCGACAAATACACAAGGTGTGTTTTTCTGGACATTCCAGGTCGATGCAATTATGACGTTCCGGACACAAAGCCAGGAATTTACCAACAAGGTCAGATTTACCGTCACCGTCGAGCGTCGCAGTGTGCTTGAAGACGTAGCGGGCCTGGGTATTTCAAAAGTGGTAATGACCAAAAGATAACCTGTACGCAAACTCGCTTTTGCGGTAAATTGACAACCTATAAAAATAAAGATTTGCTTGGAGGTTACCTCAAATGCGCAAGACGCCAATGGCGATAGCCCTGCTGCTTATTCTGCAGGGTTCCCATGCCCTTGCAGCGGGGTCGTTTGATGACAAATTGAACGAAACTGCAGCTCAGTACAAAATTGATCCCGCCGAGGTGACCAATCTGGATCGTCAGCAGGCCGCTGCAAAGAAAGGTGCGTTGGCAGGCTACATGAACGAAAAAGATGAACTGAAGGAAATTCGTCAATACTTCAACACGACGGAAGTGGCGGAACGCAAGAAAAAGGTCATTCAAAACAAGATGCCAATGGCCCCGGACGAAGTTCGAGACCTGCGCAAGCGTCTGGATGAGATTGACAAGGCCGAGAACGAAAACCTGTACGGCGATGCATCCATTCGCATCAGGAACGTGACCTACAATCCGGACTCGAACCAGCCACTGGTAATTTCGATTGCGCCAGGCTATGCCGCTCAAGTCGAATTTTACGATGCCAGCGGTGCGCCTTGGTCTATCAAAAAAGATGGCGTCCTGGGCGATGGTGATTCGTTCACTAAAAAGGTCATGGGTGAAAAGCGCCACATCGCCTCTTTTACCTTAAGCAAAAAATACAAGGCCACCAACGCCGCCATCGTGCTTGATGGGCTCAATACCACCATCCCAGTGATGCTCAAAGGCACGGCATCGACGGTTGACAGTCGTGTGTCCGTAACCATCCCCAAGCTGAGCCCCAACGCCACCATTCAGCCGGTGTTTCAGCATGAGATGGACAACGTCTCGGATGAGTTGATCAAACTCCAGGGGGGTGATGCACCTGCTGGTTCCAAGGTGTTGTCAGTGGCAGGTCTACCTAACTCGGAGGCTTGGTACGACGGCAAATTCCTCTACCTCTCGCTGCCGGGTCGCCTGCTACTGCCCCCACCAATCAACAGTTCAATTTCTCCAACCGGTCGCTTCCTTTATAAGGTCAATCCAACGACTTACATCTCTATTTCGCTTAATGGAGATCGTCGCAGCGGAACAATCCAGGATTTGTACTCGGTTGATATCAAGCGTGCGAAAACCGTTTTTGACACCGGGGTGAAAAAATAATGAGTGCATTGGCAAACCTTAAAAAGAATATCACCCCTCGGCAGAGGCTGATGATCGCGCTGACGGTGTTGGCGGTTGTTGGTGTCGTTCTTTTCTCCCTTTTGCGGATTTCGGCGTCATCAGAAAAGAAAGCGGAGGGCATGGCGTCCCTCGAAACTGCGCCGTCTAATCGCGACATCCACAAGGATGTGGCGTCCGACAAGGTTATTTTCGACGACAACACCGAAGTTGGCAAAACTTACAAGCAGGATGAGCAAAAGCGTGCGGATGAGGCGCTCAAAGGCAGCTCCAGCCATGTGGACTCACTGCGCGTCAATGTGACCGAGGTGAAGCCGGAGAAGATCGAACCCAAAGCCGAAGTGACCAAACCACTCAACATGCAGAAGCTGATCAGCGAGCGCCAAGTGCAAGCTGAAAAGACGACCGCTCAGGTTCAGGTTCGCCAGGCGCAGCAGATTGCCACCGCTCAGGAAAACCCCTGGAAGGCTTTCCTCGATGAAGAAAAGAAAGGCGCCACTGAATTTGAGGGGCTGTTTGCTGCTCGGGCTGAGGGCATCAAGGGTCAAAAGGACGTGATTGGCAAGGCCACCTATGATTCGGCGGGTAACACTGATGTGGCTGGTGCGACCAATCCAATCTCGGCCAGCACCCCCGCTGGCGATTGGGGTAAATACCTGAACAATGAGGGCAAATACACCACCAGCAATTCGATCGGCTCGGGCAGGGATAACGGCTCTGCTGCAAATGGATTTGTCAAAGCCACTGCGCCTGGCAAGCGCGCCTCGCAGGCAGTGGTTGAGGACGAAGAGGAAGACGTGCAACGCAGCGGGGATTATCCAAGTGAGCGTATTGCCCAGGCCTCGGTGACTCGCGAAGTGCCGGTGGGTAACGTGACGGTCGGTCAAACCTTTTATTCGGTACTTCAGATTGGTGTGAACACCGATGAAATCAGTCCGGTGCGGGCAGTGACGGTGCAGAAGGGTCTGCTTGAAGGTGCGGTGCTGACAGGAGAACCTGTGCGAACAGGGGAGAAGGCAAAAATTCAGTTCACGAACATGAGCTGGAAGGGTAAGAGCTATTCCGTCACCGCCATTGCGCTGGATCCTGAAACCTACCGCTCGTCGTTGGCGGATGGCGTGGACAACCACACCTTCGAGCGCTACAGCAAATTGGCCATCGCCTCGTTTGTGGATGGTTATGCTGACGCCCTGCAGGACTCACAAACCACAACGAATTCGGATGGCAGTTCCTCGACCAAGACCAGCGCGCTGCCGAATGCCGCTGATCAGATGAAAATGGGTATTGGCAAAATCGGTGAAAAATTCTCGCCGATTTTCGAGAAGGAATTTGACCGGGCGCCTACGGTTACCGTCGAACCCAATAAGAGCATTATTGTGATGTTCATGGCCAATGTTGACCTTTCCACTGGAAAATAAGCTTGAACAAGCGATTGGATGACATCGGTCGCTTGTCTTGCCCTGCTTATTCCACTATTATCGCATAAATTGAAACCGCATCGCCGGAGATCTACATGAGCATCGACCAACAAAAAGACCCGTTCAATGATGATGAAGCTGGTTTTTCCGATTTCGACCTGGACAGCGATCACTTCGGGGATGATGATTACGACGCACAGCTGAGTGCCGCTGATAACGCGGATCTGGATGAGCCTTCAGCGACTCCTGCGCCAGCGCCAGCCGCCCCAGCGAAAGCCAAGGTCAGCACCAACCAGCAGGCACCAAAGTCGTTCATCAAAAGTCCACTGGGCATTGCTTCAATCGCTTTGGCGGTCGCCATGGTTTCATTGGTCGGCTTCAAGGGCTATTCGTACTTCACTGCTTCTTCTGCTCAACCAGAAGTGGCCGTCGAAAATGTGGTGCCAGCAGCTCAGGAGCCTACTTTTGGTGGTGTTACCGGCCTGGTCAAATCGCAAGCAACGGTTGTTGCACCGACGGCAAGCGCTCCGGTGTTTGAAGTGCCTGTGGCAGCGCCGACCTCTGTGAATGCGCCAGTCATGGCCGTCACCGCCGCAGTCAACCCAGCGGTTCAGGCAGAAATGCTGACGGTTCAGTCGACCAAGGTTGAAGAAGGCATCAAGGAACTCAAAGACACCATCGCTGAAATGAAGGCGATGTCGCAAGACATCAAGGGCATGATGAGCGACATGAACCAATCGGTAATGCGCCTGGATGCTTCCTCGAAGTCGATGGCCGCTGACATCGCGCAAATCAAGGCCGAACTGGCTAAACGCGATGTGCCGGTGAAAGTGGAACCGGTAACCCAAGCGGCTACGTCCGCTACGGGTGTATTGACAGGCGCTGCGGCACCCGCAGTTGCTGGTCGCCAACGGATTCCTGATCTGCAGGTGATTGAAACTTCGCAGAATGGCGAAATGTCCATCGTGAAGAAAGCCTCCAATGGCCGGGTGTTTACCTTGTTCAAAGGGGAGACGATCAACTGGGGCGGCAACAAGAAGCAGGTGACTGGCATCGAGAAGGACGGCAGCATTGTTCATGTCGGTGATAATTTCTACATCGACAAGGTGCTGGAATCGCCCAAGGCTACGGTGAAGGCCGCAGAATCTGCCGCAGAAGCTCGTAAAGCCCCAACAGAGGTGCATAAAGCCCCTGTAGAGGTGCGTAAAGCACCCGCGAAAGAAGCCAAGGCTGCCTCCACCCGATCGGCAGCAGGCTATACGCTCAACGCGGTTTACGAGGGCAATAATGCCTTTGGCATCGTCAACAGCAAGAACGAGTTCAAGACTTACAAGATCGG